>Ga0214164_1001550_pt1 | contig 12859 bp, 15 predicted proteins | sample TroBogepilimnion_13_FD_153003 | JGI IMG/M metagenome (GOLD analysis project Ga0214164, IMG submission 153003) | Freshwater microbial communities from Trout Bog Lake, WI - Practice 03JUN2009 epilimnion v4 | ecosystem: Environmental > Aquatic > Freshwater > Lake > Epilimnion/Euphotic zone ...
GGTAGTCCAGGACAAAGGCCAGCAGGTGCCGGCATTCACGGCCAAGGACATCCTGGCGGTTATGGACACCACGGTGGCGGACCAGCAAGTAACTTAGCTCCACAACCGGGTATTTGTATCTATGGCGGTGGCGGTGGTGGCGGAGCCGGCCAACAAGGATTTGAAAGAAAATCATACAATTCAGAAGCCAAAGGTGGAGATGGAATGGCATCTTCTATCCAAGGAACTGCTCAGGCTTATTATGGAGCAGGTGGTGGTGGTGGAGCTCATGGACCTCCTGGAAACTATGGTCGAGATACAGCAATTGGCGGCCTAGGTGGCGGCGGTTGGAGTCAATTTGGTAGTAATACTCCTACTCAAAACGGCCAAGGTTATGGTTCAGGCGGAGCTGGTAATACACACGGCGGCGGCCCTGATACTAGCGGCGCTGGCTCACAAGGCATAGTAATTGTTAGATATAGAACTTAATACGGATATAAAAATACAAGATGGCAACTTTAAAAAATCTTACAATCGCTGATACAGGAGCATTACAATTACCAGCTGGTACCACAGGACAACGTGGCGCTAGCGGTGAAACTTCTGTTACATTTTCTACAGTTGGAACTACTACATGGACAGCGCCAAGCAATGTTACTAGCATTAGACTATTAATTGTAGGTGGCGGTGGTGGCGGTGGTGGTGACGTAGGTGGCGGTGGAGGTGCCGGCGGTTTATTATATTACGGTAACTATGCTATTACACCAGGAAACGTTTATACAGTTGTTGTAGGTGGTGGCGGATCTGGCGGGACAAACCAACCAACGCAAGGCGGTAACAGTTCATTTAACGGTGTAGTTGCCTACGGCGGCGGCTATGCTGGATTCTGGAGTGCTGGTCAAGGACAAAGCGGTAGTACTATTGGTAGTGCTGGTGGCAATACATCTAATGTAAGTCAACAATTAACCACTAGTTCTGGCCAAGGTAACAACGGCGGTGTTCCAGGCAACAATACAAGTCCAAGTAGTTCTGAATATGCTGGAGCAAGTGGTGGCGGCGGAGCAGGGGCACAAGGCGGCGACGGCATTCCGTATAATACTGGAGTAGGCAACTGGTGGGGTTTAGGAAATTCTGGTTATAAATTCTTTGGTCCAGGCGGCACTAACGGATCTACAAAATATGCCTACGGCGGAGATGGTATGGCTTTCGATATTTCAGGAAGTGTACTATACTATGCCGGAGGCGGCGGCGGAAGTTCTGATAATCAAAGTTATGCTGGTTACGGCGGTAAAGGTGGCGGTGGCAACGGTGGTCCGACAGGTTCTAATAACGCAAGTTATTATGGAGGTGGCGGTGGCGGAGCTGGAAGTCCAAATACTGGTGGTTCTGGATATCAAGGTGTTGTTATTGTTGCTTATAATACCGTTGGCGGTGAAATGCGTTATAATACTACCACTGGTCTAGTTGAACATTTAGGTAACGGTACATGGGATACATTAGGTAAACAAGTAAATGCTAGTGGTGGAACTGTTTCAACATCTGGCGGGTATACTGTAAGAACATTTACAAGTCCTGGCACATTTACATTAAATCAACCAGGAACAATTGAAGCATTAGTTGTTGCTGGTGGCGGTGGTGGCTGTGATATTTCAGGCGGTGGTGGCGGTGGTGGATTTATCTATCAAAGTAGAAAACGTCTATCCGCAGGTGTTTACCCAATTACAATTGGAACTGGCGGAACTGGTTCTTCAAACTGGTATAACGATACAGGTACACCTGGAAACCCAAGTATTTTTGCTGATATAGAAGCTATTGGCGGCGGAGCAGGAGCTCACTATAATTATCCTCCAAGTAATCCAGCTGTAACAGATGGTGCTTATCCAGGTTGGCAATCAGACGGCGGTTCAGGCGGAGGAGGTCCAGGCGGACATTATTTCCCAGGCCTTGGCGGTGTTCATGGAAATCCAGGTAACACTAGAGGCCAAGTTGCAGTACAGTATGGTGGAACTGGTGTAGTAGGACAAGGACATCCTGGCGGAACTGGAACACACGGACATGGTTGGGGAGCAGTTAACCATCCAACTAACGGACTATGCTACGCAGGCGGTGGAGGCGGTGGAGCTGGATCAAAAGGATCTAGTGTTAAAGATAGAGATTCTAACACAGTAGGTGGAAGAGGTCTTGCTAGTAGCATTAGTGGTAGTCCAACACACTACGCAGGCGGAGGCGGTGGTGGTATACACCAACCAGGTGGCCAAGGTCACTATGGTGTAGCTTTCAGTGCAGGCGGTGTCGGCGGTGGTGGAGCAGCCGGTGGTCCTGGAACTCCTGGAGTTACTGGTACAACTAACACCGGTGGCGGCGGCGGCGGCGGCCATCATAGCGGACCAGACCAAGCAGGTGGTGGCGGTCCAGGAATTGTGGTGATAAGACACCTATAAGATTAAATATTATTTAATTTTACAAGCGAAAACTTATGCCACAATTTAAATCTAACAAAAATATTTTTGGAGATTTTGGAGACGAAGTATGGAACAGAAACTGGGCAGATTCAGATAAACCAGTTCTTCCACCTAGTCCTGATTGGTCTTACGACCGTGTACTAGATCTCGAAGATATCGATATTTGGGAAGTTATTATAGAAAGAGGTGGTTCTGTTGCACTATATGCTGCATGGTGTCCTTACGCAGAATATTATCTAGTAAGATACGGCCCTGATCATATGGAAGCATTTTACGGACGTAGCGTTCGTCCTATAGTTAAAAAATTCTTTGATGATAGAAACATATATTGTCCAGAACCTCACGTGATGAGATATCTAGATAAAATTAATAACGCTCATTTGGGGAAAATTGGAAATGTAAAAGGAAGAAAACTGTTTACTTAATCAGTTTTTAACATAATATTTCCAGATACACTAATTCTATACTCATCTGATGTATAAAACGGATATACACAGTGCATCATTTTTGATGGAAACATTATTATACTGTTTTCATAACTTTTATCAACTTTGATAGGATGTGTAGCAATCGATCCTAAACTATTAACATACGCAAATTCAAAAATACTAGTACGTCCACCATAACCTGCGTCAGCTCCGCGCCTAGCTCCAGGACCTTCTCTAAACTCTCTTTCTAAATCATACGGTATCTTGAGCCATATGACAAAACTCAATAATCCCTTGTGGTTGTGTAATGGATTAAACTCGTGTTTTGCTTGAAAATTAATCCATGGATTTTTCATAATTATCGGTACATCTTTAGTTAGTATATCAACTTGTTTAAAATAATCATAGTGTTTATCATAAACTGTAGATAAATTTAAGATATATCTTTCAAGTATATCAACAGAACTTTCTAGTTGATACTCGTGCTTCATATGCCCTGCTAAAAAAGCATTTCTAGCAACTGCTCTATCAAAATTATTTTGTATATAGGTACTTTCAGATATCAATGCGTTGGATATCTCTGCTGGGATAACAGATTTCAAATAACCAAAATTGTGAAACTCGTGAATCTCCGTTTCAATCGACATAGTTTAACCACCCCGTAATTATATATTTTTCTTGAGTAGGCGAAGGAATACCTCTATGAGTAAATGTCCAATCAGCAGGCCAAATTATAGTCAAGCCTTTTTCTGGTTTGATTTTTAATTTCTGATGAAAAAATTCAGTTTCTCCTGCGTCGTCTACATCATTTAAATATGTCATGAATACCAAATGCCTTGAGCTAATAAGTTTTTCAGCCCCAGTGCGTTCAGTATGCCATTGAAAATAACCTCCTGTTGGCATATATTGTTGTATGTTCATATGTTCAACAATGCCCCAAGATCTATAATTGTTGCAATAGGGATAAATTTTAGTATATTCATCAATACACAATTTAAGATTTTGAAAAAAATATTTGTCTGAAAGATTCTTATCCAACAGCTTACAATCCACACTATCTTTTATTGATTTATCAACAATGTTTCCAGCAGTGCCATCATGTTGTAAATCAGAATTTTTAAAATATTCAATTAACTCATCGTGTATGCTCGAGTCAATATACCACCCACTTATAAAATTATTTGATAGATTTACAGCGTGTGGTTTCATAATATTTTAAACACTATATTAAGCACTATTCTTTTTTTAGATATAACAGGACTTGAACTAGCATGGAATCTGTTAGCATCAAACACTATAATTTTTCCTTTTTTAGGACTTATCTGTTGATCAATGGTTACACTATCTGCGGACAACGGAGCAGATTCATTAAAAATATAAGTATCACCGTCTGTTTCATTTACATAGTAAATTGCTGTTTTTAAATCAGGATGGTCATCATCTGATAAATCAATATGAGGCCAATGATGTATACTGCTAGTGTCTTGTGCTAAAAAGTTAAATTTTGCTCTAACAATTTGAAGATCAGATTTTAATTCCTTAGATAAGTTTTCTACAATAGGAGATATTAAATTAAAATATTGAGTATTTTGTTTAGAATCTCTAATAACTACATGTGTAAATTGAAAGGGATTTAGCCCTTTACGTACTACAACAGAATCGGATTCTGTTGGTAATTCATTAACATCGATAGTTGCTGTATCAAAATACCAAGGAAACATTCTGCTAGTGACAAATTGTTCAATAGCATCCTGTACAGACGATTCTACAATATTTTCAACTATAAACATATTATTCTGTATAAGAAATATATTTTTTGTCGCTCAATGCTAGTTGTGTGCCAGGGCGGACATCATCTACAGCATTTAGTCTATAACCTAAATGTGGACGTCTGTCAAATTTATATCCTGCGTAAGGACCGTTAGCATTGACATAATGACAAAACGCTTGTACGTGCCAAGATCCTTCAGGAGCTTTAAATTCGTCTCGCCAATGTTGTAAATCGCATCCATGATACACTACAATATCGCCAGGCTCCATAACACATTCTACACCTTCCATTACAATCGGCCAATTATACTGCCCAGTTAATTCTTTGTAATCAAAATTAAAACATACTGTAGTAGATATTTCACAGCTAGGTCTGTCTTTATGCGGATGTAATATATCACCTGGCTTGTATACTCTATAGTAACTATAAGTCGGGTATAGTGTTAGTCCTGTAGCGGCCTCCATGATAGGATGTAGCTTTTCTAATATAGCTTCCATTAGAGGGTCGGCATATTTACTATGTGTTCCTGGAATCTGTGCGTTAACACTTTCAGGATTAAAATTACTTACACAATCATTTAATGCGTAAGTAGTCACTAGTTTAACAGTGGCAGGATCTAAAACTTTCTTTAAATGAACATACCCGATAGTATTAAATATTGTTTGATTTTTCTGATTAAGATTTTGTTTTACTTCTGTTAAGTTTCTATTTTGTATAGCAAGTTCGTGAGATTTAACTGTTGGTATATCAAAATCTAATTGGCCGTTTCCTGTAAAATAGTTATATTCAAAATTTTCGTCAATCTTACGCCAAGAAATAGCACCAAAAATCATACCGGCATGTTTATAAGGAGTACGTTCTACAGTAGCTAACTGACGCATTTCATTAACAAATTTAAAAAATTTAGAATTTACTTTTAACTGATTAGTAGCGTTAGTTTTTGCTTGTTGCCAAAATTCAGTATTGTAGATACTACCCCCGTGATAATAATATCTAATGACATTTTCTAAATCTTCTAAATCATTTCTTACAGCTTGATTTACATCTAGGCGATAATAATGCCCAATAGCAAATTCATAAAATGCCTTGGCTATTCTAACATACATATAGATACTGGTAGCACTTATGGGTTCAAAAAACAATGCTCTGTTACCATTTTTTAAAATTCTTCCATCAAATATAGTATTAGCATAGTAAGGTTTAAAACTATATTCTCTTGTTTTAAGTTTAGATTTAGCAATTTTTAAAGTTTTTGCCATATCTGATATAGCATCTTCTTTTGTAGTAATAGTATCATTGTACAAATAGCCATAACTCATTCTAGTAGATAATGGTACACCGAACATCCAACCGTTAGAAGTAGCATAGTGTTCAGTGTATTGTACAGGATTAAATTTTGGATTATCGTAAACTAAACAATGGTTAACTAAAGAACAGTCACTTAGTGTATAATCTGTGAAATCGTCTGGGAAACCTCTACAGTCAATAATATAGTCAAACACATGAAGATTATCGTCGACTATAACCTGAACAGAATCTTCATCTTGTGTTATATCTGTTACTGTTCCTTCTAAAGTTTTAAATTTTTCAGGAAACATTTTTTGTACACGGGGTATAACAAAATCTTTTAATTTAAAAGTATTAAAGTGTATAGCAACTGCGCCTTCGATTAACGGATTAATCCAAGTATCTTTACGCCAGTTAATAAATTTAGTTCCAAACTTTAGTGTACCGTCTAGTTCGTCTAAATTTTCTTCAAAAGTAAATCCTAGTTGTTCTAATGCTATAACAAAATTAGCATTAGTGCTTTCTCCAATACCAAGAGTATCCATCTTAGGATCGTATATGCTTGTTATTTCCCAGCTATTATCAAGCCACACGCTTAGGTGGGCAAGACTAACTAATCCGGCCGATCCAACTCCTACTATACCTAAACGTTTTTTCATATTAAACTCCCAATTCTGTCAAGTTTAGTGCGCTACCAAATGCTCCATCAAACCATGTATTGAAAGATAGTACACATCTGATACCTTGTTTAGGTTCAGCACCTGCTACAGAGTGCAACATATTAGAAGGAAACAATACCAGTCTTCCAGTTTGTACTGGTATTTGATACCATTCCCAACACCATGGCTGATCTACTAATGCTTCTTGATTCTGTTCCCAAGTTATAAAAGGAGCATCTCGTCCTTTAGTTTTATGAAATCTAATATTTTCAGAACCTTCTGGAGCTTCAATATAGTAAGCGCCACTAATTATTGAATTAGGATGACTATGAGAAAATACTTGTTGTGTTCTATCTTGATGTTTTAAACACCAGCTTTGTGTAATTTTTAAAGTATTATCACAGGCCATAGCACTTTTAACATATATATCGATTTGTTCGTTGATCCATTTGACTAGTTTACCTTCTTGTATACTTTTTAATATATAAGTATCTTTTGTTGTTTCAAAATTATGCTGTGATCCTTCAGTTTCATGATAATAAGAATTTATTAAAAATTTATGATCTTCTTCGGGAATTTCAGGAATGTCTGTTATTGTTATTGGTTGCGGAAACAATAATTGTAGTGTAGTTTCACTCATTTTAATCGACCTATATCTATTTCAGCAGAGCTGTGTCTTGATCCAAATTTGCCAGTTGGTATCGCATTGATTGCCAGAGATTTTCTTGGCGCATCACTTATATTTTTACTTACCTCATGTTGTAACCAGCTAGGAAATATTACTAGTGTATTTTTTGAAGGCGGTGTTGACCAATAGTTCCATGGAAATTCTGAATTTTGCATTTTATCCGCATTTACCGCAGGAGCAAATTGATTCATTAATTGATTAATAATCTCTGGCCTGTGGAATTTTAAATAAGAAACATTATCAGGAGCATCATTAAAAAAGAATACGCCTGATACAACGCTATTTGGATGATAATGTATGCCATGTTGTTCGCCCGGCATCTTAATAGAAACCCAACTCTGAGTAATTTGAAAATCTTCAAATTCCCAACACATAATTTCGTTGGCATATTTTACTATGTGACTTAGTATGAAACTTTTTAATTCATTACATTCTGGATTTTCTAAAATGTAATCGTCTTCGGTTTTATTTCCATAGTTGTGTGCATGCTCATTAGGAATTAAAGCGTGACTTTTATTTAAAAAATTAGCCGCCAACGAAACATCTATATCGCACTGAACAGTATATATAGGAATAGGGAATAACGCATAGACTGTTGGTTGAGCCATATTAGATCAATTTGTCAATAGGCCGATCATGTATCCAAGTAACTAATGCGTATTTTGTACCAGATGTAACTGGATGAGCAATATGTTTATAAGCATAATTAGATGGAAATAAAATTAACATACCTGGCTCGGGTTTAATTTTTACCTTAAAATTTGGAAATTCAATATGGCCACCTTCATAGTCGCCATTTAAATAACAAATAGCACTAATAGCACGGCCCATACCAGTACCGCCATCGTAGTGTGCTTTATATTCTTGTCCATCTTTATACTTTAACATATTGTATGGCTCATGCCATAGTCCTTCGTCTAATGTATATTTTTGTGCGTATGGGCCTAATGTTGCTAACAATAAAAAATAATACTGATTATGTATATCTTTCATTAACTTATTGCCGATAGTTTGCGCCATCCAAGATACTGGCAAGTCAAAGTTAGTTCGAGCATTTTGAAACGGTCCTTGACCAACTGTTGTTGCTCTATTCCAATTAACTCCTGAATCTATATTGGCGCATTCTCTTTCGACAAACGCAATAGTCTCATCTGGATTTGGCCACGCATTTTCAAATATATCAATACAGCCGCCTACTGTGGCATTTGGTTTTAGTTCACCTGGAAATAATCCTATTGTCATGTTAATTCCTTATTTGTATTAATTATCATTACCGTGGATGTTATCCTTAAGATATTGATATAGACTAGGTTTGTCTTTAGCCGCTTCTAACCAACGTTCTTTTTTATGTTCTAGTTCACGAAACGACTTTTCCCATTCTGCTCTGTAAGCAGATTCGTCAGCATGATGTGCAATATCTACTGCTAATGTAACTTCGTCCATCATGAAATAATTCATACCTACGGATATCCAAGTAATTCCGCCTAGATCTGGTGTACGCTGATTAAACATTTTGTCATTTTGCAATGCTATAAATCCTACAGCATTATCGTGTGCCCCACGAGTCATTTCTTTAGAGTATTCTCTAGTAGCGTTTGCTTGCCAATACGGTGTATCATTACGAATACTTAATGAATAGTGTAGTGCTACAAACTGAGCAAAATTTCTCCACATAGAAAACACAGTACCGTTGTAAACATCTTTATCCCATTGCGTTACAGCAGGGCGTTGTAGTGTTTTTACCAGTTTAAATAAAAATTCATGTACACTAAACAACCCATTACTTTCTAATGGTTCGATAAATCCGGCGCTTAATCCAATAGCAACTACATTTTTTACAAATGTACGTTCATGCATACCTACACGCATTGGAATATCTTTAAATTCTAAAGCATCTACTTCTTCTCTAGTACGTGGGAATAGTATTTTATCGCTCATTAGATATTGTTTAAATTCTTCTTTGGCATCTTCAGGACTAATAAATTTGTCGCTGTACACATAACCGGTACCTAAGCGATTCCAACTAGGAATATTCCATACCCATCCATTACCTAACGCAATAGAATTAGTAAATGGTTCTAATTCTTTTTCTTTATCTTTATAAGGCAATCTAGTAGCCCATGCTCTATTGTTAGGTAAAATATCATTATAAGATGTAAACGGCTCTTTTAAGTATTCACCTAATAGTAAACTCTTAAACCCAGTACAATCAATAAACAAATCTGCTCCAATTTTAGATCCGCCTTCTAATTGTAAATATTCAATGCCGTCGTCGTTGAGCACTGCATCTTTAACAGTATCAACAACCAAGCGGACTCCTCGAGGAATACAATAGCGTTCTTTCAACCACAGACCAAATTTGGTAGCATCAAAGTGATAAGCAACATCCCACTCAGGATCGTAGTTGTCAAATTGACCGTATTTGTTTAAACTAAATTTATTTTGATCCCACAATGCGGCTGCTGGAAAATAGCAATTAACAAAATCCTGAATAGGAGTATCGGGGTAGTAGTGTTTTTTTACAAACCAGTCGTGCATTCCGTTAATAGTATCTTTAACATACGGTTTGCCAAATGGATAATGAAACCCGCCAGCATCTTTTTCATAAAAATCTGTAAACTTAATGCTCATTTTATAACTAGCATCGGTATGTGTCATAAAATCTTGTTCGTCTATTCCTAAGAATTTACAATAACCATTAATACCGCCTAGTGTACTTTCGCCCACTCCTAATATTGGATAATTTGGACTTTCTATAACAAAGATATCTTTATCAGGAAATGCCTTAACTAGCATAGCCGCTGTCATCCAGCCAGCACTGCCGCCGCCTACTATTACAATTTGTTGGAGTGGTTTGATCATAAATTATTGTGATGAGTGATTTTTAATTGCTGTTACCGCAACTGTGATTTCATTTAGTAGTTCTGAATTTTTAATAGTACCCGGAACATTAGCATTAATATACGCATCTATCGCAGTATTAGTGTCTTCCTGAGTTTTATTTCCTCGAAGTAAATCTAAAAATATTGCTTGAATTCCTTCGACAATGGTTTCAGCTGACTTAGCATCTTCTTCATATACAGCGTACCAAAAACAATGACGAATTTTATTCTCAGCAGTATCAAAATTGTCTGCTGTTGTTTCTGGAGGTAATGGAATTGTTGACATAGTATCTCCTTAATTAATAATTTTTAATAGCTTCTACAGCTTTATTAACAAATTCGATAGCCACTTCGTCTTTGATCCACTGTGGAATATCATTAGCTTCTACTGCCGCTAACATAGTTAATGCTGTTTCTTTTGTAATTACACCAGCCACTAAATTGTCGTGAATTTGTTCTAATTTAGTAACAGTCCATTGTGCTTCAAGCGGCTGTCCTCTAACCATAGTGTGTACATAACACGCTTGAATTTTTTGTTTCGCAGACATGTTTAGGTAAGGATCATCCGGTGTAGTATCTGCTATAGAGTATACCGATTCGTGATTTGGATCGTCTTTTTCAGGATGGTGTTCGTCTGAATTTGGATCATTTGGATTATGAGGCATATTTTGCTCCTTTAGTTTTTAATAGCATATTTATCTTTGATTTTGCTTGGCACTTAAATTTAGATAATTCCGGCATGCCAGCCTGTAGTTAGATCAATAACAGTATCTTCATCCCAGGACTTGATAATTTTATTTGCTAATACTACATGGTTTTGTGTAGAAAAATGCGATATTCTTGTATCTTGCCATGCGCCAGTAGCAGTTAGTCGTTCCCATTCTCCTATACTTTTGAATTCAGCTATAGTAGCATCCAATAAATTTCCCTGAGCAACTATGCTGTAATCCAAAGGAGAATTTACTGTTTGATTTGTTGTATGTAATACTACAGGTTTATTTTTTAAATTTTTTCCAACACTATTAACCCAATGCAACCACCCTGTTATTTTTAGATTATTGTATATAGGATTATGAAGCCACTTAAAATATTCCTTAAATGCTGATATAGCCTCAGCCGGTACACCATCTAATTTTTTCTGTAAGGTCTGATCTGTTTCTAATTTTATTAATGCGCTATATCCGCTAAGAGATGGACGATCGTGCCAAAAATTAACCCTGTCAGGGAATGGAGCTAGTACCACTATTCGATCATTTACATCAATAGTATGAAATATCTCACTCCATTGTAAAGATAACCAATCTACACCGCATCCATTTACTGCTATATTGGCCAGATCTAGTTTATAATTATTAGCAACTTGTAACCCCCAGGTGCTGGCCCCAGGTCTAATTTCCGCAAACGAATCACCAAATATCCAAAGTTTATTATTCATATTATTCTACTAGATTTAACCAGCCTGTAATAATGTATTTTTCACCAGACAGTGGAGGATTACCTCTATGGGTATGCGGGTATCCACTGGGCCATATTAATAGTCTGCCTGCCTTAGGTTTAATTCTTTTGTGATAGTACAAGAATTCAGTTTCACCGCCTTCTTCTACATCATTGAGGTATAGCATCATAGTTACAATTCTTGAAGCATTAGCATATTCACCGTTTTCAAAATGCCATTGGTGAAATCCGCCTCCTGGTAATGTTTTTTGTACACGCAGACCTAAAATACCATGTTTTGCCGCTGCCTGAAGTGCGGTGTATTCTTCAACATATTTTTCATAACAAGGCCAGAATTTAGTTGAAAACAATTCTAAAGAAAAATGCGTAGGATTTAATGTCCAGGTATTGTGATCAAACATAAACACAGTTTGATCTTTACGAGTGTTTAATTTACTATCGCTATAGTGTTTAAAATCTATAACTAGATTTTTTTCAGTCATACTGTTATAGTAGTTAATAATATAATTACAATCTTCTTTTGTAAAAACATTATCAAATATACCAATAAAATCTTCAAATTTATATTCCATATCAGTTAAAATTTATATTAATCGCATATCTCGTTTTGTGAAATCTTGGACAACATCCAGCATGATAGCGATTAGCTTCAAAGAGCACAGCTCTACCTTGCTTGGGAGATATTCTTTGATGAACAGTTAAATTGGTATCACCTTTAAATTGATCAAATAATATAGTATCTCCATCACTATCATTTACATAATATAGTAAGACTTTTTCACCTGGCTTAGATGTATCTACGTGTGGTATATTATACTGATTCGGTTCAAAGGTAAAATCCTGGAGAACTAGATTAATCTTAAATCTAGTAATATTGTTTATTTTTATTCCTGTAGCATGATTAAAAAAATACAAAATTGGAAAAAACATAGGAAAAAAATCAGTTCTTAGATTATCATCCGGATCATACACAACATTTACAAATTGTCCATTATCTTTTAAATTTGGATCTGTAGAAAATGGCTCGTCGTCGTACAGCCGTGCTGTTGTATCAAAATGTACAAATGGCATTCCTCTAACTATAGTTATTAGTTCTTCCTGATACATTAACGGAACTAAATTGTCAAACACTTGAATCATATTAAATCCACTAAATCAAATACTGTTTGTAGTTTTGTTCGAATAGTTTTTGAACTAAAACTATTTCGTAGCCCTTGATGCAAAGGCTTGGGAGCTCGATCAATCGTG
>Ga0214164_1001552_pt1 | contig 12845 bp, 22 predicted proteins | sample TroBogepilimnion_13_FD_153003 | JGI IMG/M metagenome (GOLD analysis project Ga0214164, IMG submission 153003) | Freshwater microbial communities from Trout Bog Lake, WI - Practice 03JUN2009 epilimnion v4 | ecosystem: Environmental > Aquatic > Freshwater > Lake > Epilimnion/Euphotic zone ...
CCGGACTCACTTCCTTGATTGCTACAAGTGGCACCCAGAGTGCGCTGTCATCTGTGTGCTAGATGCTTGGGAGGCGGAAGTTCACCACGACAGCGAAGTATCCACCACTCGTGAAGTATGCGACCACGCCGACTGGACCAGCAATGTCTATTCTGAAGACATTTACGCTGACATGGGCTACCGCTACTGCCCGAAGTGCGGAGAGAAACTGTAGGCGGTCAAAAGCGTAACGAAACCGTTACTGTTTATGCCTGTGAATAATATGTCGGGCAAGTAACTTGCAGACACCACAAAGGTATGCTAACCTAACACCACAACCGTCAGCCGAAAGGAAACAGCATGACCAAGCACCCAATCCGCCTGCTGGTGAGCCGTGAACACGCCGAGCGTATTTTGAGTTGGTACGACGATTTGCCAGCAGAGACCAACACCAATGAGGACGCAGCCCTTGCTGCCAGCATTGAGCAAGCCATTGAGCAGCACGATGACGAAATGGAGCGCCGAGCAGCCTACGCCGAGCGCCAGAAGGAGAAGAAAAACAAGTGAAACCTTATTACGAGGACAATTTAACAACTCTTTACCATGCCGATTGCGAAGAGGTGATTCCTTTGATTGACGAGGTAGACCTTGTGTTTACTTCGCCTCCTTACAACATGAGTGGGGACAACAACTCTCCAACTGGAACTTATTTTCGCAACTTAGATGGGGGATACGTTGAATACAACGATTCCATGCCACATGAAGAATATGTTGCTTGGCAGCACAAAATTGTTCGATTGTTGTACAATGCTTTAAGCGAAACTGGTGCTGTTTACTACAACCACAAACCATTGGTAAGGGGTAACCAAGCAAAGTTGCCAACTGAACTTGTTCCTGAAGATGTACCTTTGCGTCAAATCATCATTTGGGACAGGGGAAGTGGTTTCAACAGGCAATTTACTTATTACGTTCCAACGCAAGAATGGATACTTATGTTGGCAAAACCAGATTTTCGCATTAATACTCGCAGCATCAACGACATTTGGAAGATTCCATTTGAAACCAATAATGACCACCCGGCTCCTTTCCCGCTGTCTTTGCCTGCTATGGCAATTGAAACAACTTCACCCAAAAAAGTGCTTGACCCCTTTGCTGGCAGTGGAACAACTTTAGTTGCAGCAAAAAGCGCTGGCATTAAATCTATTGGTGTTGAAATGAGCGAACGCTATTGCGAAATGGCTGCAAATCGTTTGGCTCAAGGTTCTTTGTTTGATGGGTTTTGAGATGAAATACGGCACCTGCAAACACTGCAACGAACACATTTACAAGTCTCACGGCAGTTGGAAACACACCATTCTAAACACTGCATGGTGCATGGTCACAATTGCCACCCCAAAAAAAGAGGAAAAGTAATGACTAACAGATTTTGGCAAAAATACCTTGAAGGTGAAATTGACGCACCGGGGCTGTGCAGGGAACTGGAGAAACGTGAAGCAATGCTGACCGCTATTTGGGATTTAGTAAAGAGTTACGATACGCGCCCCAATGTTTCTTCCAAAGTACTTGAGGTTTTGGAGTCTGCCGACTAAAGTACCTTCAAAAGTACTTTTATAGTCAAGGTACTTGCAATTTTTACGATAGATGGGTAAATTTTTGTGGTAAAACATACAAACTTTTGCCCCGGTCACCCAGTTAAAAGGTTTACAAATGATGAATGAAGTCAACGCGCAGATGCCCCCGGAGGAGTTAGAACCAATCCTTGATTACTTTAAACAAGTTCACAATCAACTGCTAGACTTTGTTGATGCATTGTCTCTGTCAGAACGAGAAGTGCCTAATGAAGATGTTGTGTGGGCATTGCTACAAATTTTGAAGAATGACAGTTGACAGATACAATTGTGTGCTATAGTAGCAACACGTCGTTAGGGTGACGTTAAACCGCTTTAAGCCCTAAGCGTCCAGCGAAAGCGGGGGTAGCCGAAATCCAAGGACAAAAGCCTAACCAGCCTGCCGATATAGGGTGGTCCCCTGTATGGCTACTTGACTAAGGTTGATGACTCGCTTGCTATAGTCAGCCTAGGCACACGATGCAAGATAGGGGAGTTGCCGGTCCCCGGAATGATTGGTAAGGCCCGCAAGCCAACCGGCTCTCATCGAAAGGAACATTATGGCTACACTTATCCCATCCGACCACGAACGCTGCACCTGCTTTCATGGCCTTGAGAGCCACGAGCAAGATGGCTGGGGGAAATGCACTGTAGAGAACTGTCGCTGCACTGCGATGGAACCAGAAATTCTCGGACACCCCGACGCACCAGTTAACCAAAGGTTTTAGGAAACAACTTGAGTCGCACAGTTTGTAGGAAATGCAAGGGACCTATTGTAAAGGTCAACAAGAACAACCAAATCTCTATTCACCATAGAGACAACAAGCCTTGCCCAGCAGACCTTCAATCAATTTTTTTGGAGGGGGGAACAAAACCCTAGAGTTGCAGGTCCCACAGACCAAGGGAGTATAGTCCAACAGGCAGAGACAAGACACTTAAAATGTCCACAGTAAGGGTTCAAATCCCTTTACTCCCACACTACAGAGAAGTACCTATGAAGTATGAGGTATGTTTATGTTCTTTTGCTCGGTCTTGCCTTGTGATGGGTTGGAGAAGATGCAAGGGAATAAAGGGGAGTTGGGGGGGGAGTTAGGCTCAAACCACAACGTAAACAGCATTTTTTCCACAGCCAAAAAGGTACTCTAAAGCACCGAATCTTTGCCCTAAACGCCGTTTACGTACCGCGCATGTACCATTATGGGCTTCAAAAGTTATCTCCATAGGTGCAAAATATGACCAAATGCATTATTAGTGTGTTATATTAGTGTATTAGTGCATAGTCGGGGAAGGTGCTGGAATGAACAGAATTAAGTAGTAATTCCTAATTGCAAATATAAAATCCACACACAGAGTTCTTCTCAAAATTCAACGTGCTTAGCAGTTCTCGGAATAAATCGCGTAGACGCGATGTTTCTACGGAAATCACGCGATACCACGCGATGCTCTCGCGTATACGCGATGGTACGCGATGCCCCGACCAATGGAGAAACCCCCCAACCGTAGTCAGGGGGCTTCTCAGTAGCGGAGGGCCAGTGGCGAGATAGTGTCCACTGGCGGGGGAAAGGAACCCACTTACCCTCCTGTCCTTGGCAGATTACTCTGCGCGTTCTTCGGTCAGTATAGCATACTCCTACTCGTCATCGTACGCATCCGTCAGTTCTTCGGGGATTGGCACAACATAGTAGTCATCGTACCAGCCATCCAGCCACCTAGGGTCATCCTCCTCTGGTTCGGGGTCAGTGATGTAGATAAACTCCATCCCCTCCTCAAAACTGTCGAACTCTGCCCTGTCGAATAGGCGGTTGCCCATCCAGTCCTCAATCTTCCACTTCATTAGAACTCCACCACCTCTGCTGTTTCTGCCCAGTCGGACAGTCGGTATTCGGGCAATGCCAACTCTGCAAAGAACAGAGCCTCATCTTTCGTGTCTGCAATGACCTGCACATCCACCGTGTAGCGAACCGTCATCCAGTTCGTACCGTCTGTGTCCAATGCCATTAGTTCTCCTCCTCGTACTCAAGGTCAAACCCACACGCCTCGGCTTCTTCCTCGGAGATTTCCTCGGCAATGACCGCCATGTATTTGGCTTCCTTGCCGAACATCTCAAAGGCTAGGTCAAACGCCTTGTCCTCGGCGTGGTTAGCATCTTCCGCCGCCACAAAGAAAGTGCTCGTGTAATTCACTTGGTAGTACCGCATCAGATAGCCTCTTTTTCCCAGCCGTGGATGCGGCTGGAGGCTGCGGTAGCGTTGTTCAGCATCAACCCAACAGTGTTCGCATGGTACACCACAGGCGGCTCATCAACCCCCATGATAACCTCAGTACCCTTGGTCACGCTCAGAGCGACATTCTCCGCCATGATGCCTTCGCAAAGGATTTCGTGGACAAGTCCACTGTCGTACTCGTGAACATACATCGTGGTCTTAGCAAGACCGTCCTGCGTGTATCGGATTTCTGGTTCTCTGGTGAGAACCCCGATGATGGTGCTTGGCATACTTCCCTTTCGGTCTTAGGTACTGTGCTTCCCTTCGACAATGAAACTCTACCACACTTTCGACAGGATGCAAACCGTGTCTGTCCTTTTCGCGCAACACGCGATGTTGCAAACTTTCTACAAAGTTCTGGCAAAGTCAAGTCACATCGCGTCTGCGCGATAGTCAGAATTTTCCACAAAATCTGGCGGAAATCAAATCCATCGCGCCTACGCGAAAACTTGACACAAAGAGAAAGGGGAGGAGCCGAAGCCCCTCCCCTCCCCCTACTCGTTGGTAGTCCACCAGAGGCAATCAGTGAAATCCTCAAAGTGTTCTGAACGCTCGTAGGTCTTGACTACTCGCCCCCACTGATGGTCAGTGAGTGGAACATAGTCATCGCCATCTCGGTCTTTCAGATAGTCCTCGGCATCTTCCCGAATGAAACAGTGAACTGCCACTTCTGCGTCATCTGGCAGTTCTGCCAGCCATGCCTTGAGTTGTGCCACGCTGCTCATACCGTCACCCCTTTCTTTGGGCAGTCACTGAACCATGTTTCTTCTTCTTCCCAAATCTCGCAGTGGCAAGTCTTGTCTCGTTCGGCATAGTCGGCGTGACTGTTCGGAATGTCCCATTCCTCTATGTCCCAACCGCCTTCGGCGTTGAGTTCCCACTCGCCGCCCCAACCTTGCTCCTCCTCAAAGGAACAGGTCAAACCAATACCGTGTTCATGGCAAGCGGCGGCAATCTCTAAAAAGATTGGAACGGGCGGTGACCAAGCGGTGTCGAATGAAATGGACAGAAAATCCTTGTCCAACTCAACCCAACCATCACCGGCATCCCACTTCGTACCCCAGTTGGTAGAGTTCCAGTTGTACCAGTTCTCGTCCTCCTCGGTAGGTCGGGGGATAATGGCCTGAAAGGAGAACACTGGCTCCCCATCGCCATCCTGCACGCAGAGAGTGTCGTAGAAATCTTGCAACTTCTCGGTCGGTGCGTGGAGGCTCACCCTGTTGTAAACCCAGTTCGGCATTACTCCTCCTCCCCTTGCTCCTCGGCACCTTGGGGAATAAGGCACTCGTATCCATCGTTCGGGTTGCTCTCCACAGTTCGGACTGACTGAACGAACCTGAGGCTGCAACTCTCGGCGTACCACTGCTTGAGAGTAGCCAGCGCATCGTAAACATTCGTGACCCGAATGATAGGGTCATACCCCCACTCTACTGACTGAGTGATTTGCTCCTCGTCCAGTAGAATGTAAATCTTGTGGCAGGTATCCCAAGTGATTGCCTTGGCTTCGTAGAGAGAACTCTCTACATCCTCCCACAACTGCTCCATTGTATCCATGCTTCCCTTTCTGTCTTGGGCTTGTTCCCTCAACAGACACCACTCTACACACTTCCCAAACACAATGCAAATCGGAGAGTCCTCTTCGCGTATACGCGATGGCTAGAACTTTCTACAGGTTTGCGAGAAAGTCAAATCCGTCGCGTATGTCACGCGATAAAAAATGCTGATGAGGCCGAAGCCCCACCAGCACCCCCTACCACAACTTGCGCTTTGGCTTCAGTTGGCTAGCGATGTTGCTCCAAACGCTCTCAGCCTTCTTGTTGTAGGCTTCCTGTCGCTCCTCAACTTTGCCACTCTCAAAGTCACCAAAGTCAATCTCTGCTTGCTGGCTAATGATAATCTTGGCACTGTCCACAGTGAGGCACTCAATCGGCTCACCGTACTCTCGGGATGACTGAGTGGCCCAAGCGTAGGGGTTTGCTCCGCCTTCGTCGGCCATCCTGTTCATGTCCACCATTCCTTCTTCCCCTAGGTCGGCATAACGCAGTAAGACCATGCCAGAGGCATCGCCATAACTACCGTCCGGAGCAAAGTAGAAGATGCGGTGTTCGTTGTCCATGTGTTTGTTGCTTCTTTCTCTATCCAACAGACTTGTTTCTGCTGGAGCCGACATTGTAGCACAGTTTCCCAAAGCCTCCGAACACACTTTGCGTACACGCGAATAAAAACCGTTCACACAGAGTTTGGCGAAAAACTCGGGATGTCGCGTATATAGCGTTTAAGTAAATTTGTCAACTTATCGCGTACACGCGAGACACGCGATGGGGGGTTTTTTACACGCGATACACACGATGGGGGGGGTACTGCTGGGGGGATTACTCCTCCCCAGCCTCCCCTTCCGACTGCTTCCCGATAATGTAGTCCGCCGCCTTCTGTGCCCTGCCGATAGCCTTTACCAGCATCTTGGGGTCATCTTGGAGCCTGCTGTGCCAACTTTTGATGTAGGCGGCTGAGTTCTCCAAGGTGTGAGGCAACACACCAGTCTCGGCTGAGAGAAACGCTGCGGTGAACTCTGCCACCAGTTCCTCCTCTGAGTAGAGTTCGCTGCCGAAGTAGTGGTTCTCCACCACGCCCTCACGCTTCAGTCGGCTCTTGTGCCCTGTGCTGTGCGCCATTTCGTGAAACGCTGTGCTGTAGAACGCTTCATCACTGAGAAACGATGCTTGCTCTGGCAAGTTGATACGGTCACCACTAGGACTGTAGTATGCCCTGCTTCCCCCGAACATGAGTAGGGGTGCGTTGTCCCTAGCGAAGTAGGTATCCATGATGCCCTGCGCCTCTGCTAGGATTTCCACCTCTGAGCGCTGCTCCGCCTTCTCCCACTTAGGAGCCTTACCGTCCTCCCAGTCTGCTTGTTCGGCAGAGAACACGGTGAAGTAACGCATGATGGCGGCGTAGCGCGGTTTGTCGGCGGTGCTGTCGCTAGTCTCGAATCGCTTCCACAACACTACAGGAGTGCCCTTCTCGCCCTTACGGACTGAGCCGCCAATCTCGCTGATTTGCTTGTAGGTGCCCCACCACGGAGAGTTGTACCCCTTCGCCATAGCCTGAAAGGTGAGGAGCATGAAGTTCACGCCCTTGTAGGTCTTACGGCTGCTGAGGCTAGTAGGCTGATAGCCCAGTGCGAGCCACTCCTTGCGCCAAGGTGCTACGCCCTGCTCCAGTTGTTCGATGATGCTCTGCGCCACGATTTCATAGGCGTTCTTCTTCTCGGTCATACTGTCCCTTTCTTGCTGGCTCCCTGCCAACGAGAACAACTATACACACTAACTCTGTTCATTGCAAATCCCCGAAACCCCCATCGCGTATACGCGATGACTAGAATTTTTCACAGATTTCCGGGAAAGTCAAGTTCATCGCGTATTTCGCGTATATACGCGATAACCCCCCAACTCCGACCAGCGATTGCCGGAGTGGGGGTGGCGGTAGGGGGAGACATGACCCAAACCCCCTACCGCCTAGGGTGAGGGGTAATCACCACCCCCCACCCTAGAACCTGCTAGTCCTCCAGTGAGGACTGAACAGCGTAGAGCATACGCTCGGCATCCTCAAGGCTGCTCACGGCTCGCTCTGCTTCGCTGTAGGCATCCTCAGCGCTGCTCTTGGCGGACTGCACCTCGTCCAACGCTTCCTCAACATCTCGGAGGAGTGCTGCCTTGTCCATGCCTTGGTAGCCCAAGCAATCCTTCAGGAACTCCAGCATAACATCACGCAGTTCCTCCTCACGGACGAGAAAGCGGTTGTAGGTGTTGCGGAATTCCTGCTCACGAGCCGTAATGCTCGCTGCCTGCCGTTCCAACTGCTGCTGCTTGTCCTCCAACTCCTTAGCCAGAGACATAAGGACTTCTTGGCTCAACTGCGGAACTGCTGCCTCCTCAGGGGAGGGTGCTGCTGCCTCGTAGGACATTACTGCCTTTCTTGTCTCGGTACTGTGCTTCCCTCAACAGACACCACTATACACACCCCAAACACACAATGCAAATCGGGAAGGTCCCTAGCGTGTACGCGAATATAAAACTTCCACACACAGGTTTCCTCAAAAATCCGCAGGGGTCGTAGGTATAATGAAACTTGTCAAGTCATCGCGTACACGCGAAGCATCGCATACACGCGATGGGCAGAACTTTCCTGACGATTTTGAGAAAGTCAAATCCTCGCGTACACGCGATGGTACGCGATGCCACTTGACAAAGAAGAAAGGGTGAGGGCCGAAGCCCCCACCCCACTCCCTTGCTCAGGCGTTCACCGCTTGGGCGCTCAGGCGCTTGTAGTGCAACCAGAAGTTGCTCTCCAGACGGTCACCGAAGGCCCGAACATGGTCAGCCAAGTCCACAGTCTCCTCGGTCCGAGCAGCCCACAGAACATCTGCGGCAACCTCGACATAGGTTCCCCCCATACCGGTTCCGAAGTCCACTGGGATAAAGCCACGCTCGTCAGGCTTGCGAGACACACCCTCGGAGCAGATGAGGATGAACTGACGGTCACCCCAAATGTCCACCTCAGTATCGTGAACGATGCCGAAGTTGCTGTTGATGCGGTAGTTGGCGAACTCCGAAACATCCGCACCCACTTGCAGGGCAAAGATGGCTCGCATTCGCTCCGCCAATGCTGCCGTGTCCAAGCGGTGCAACAGCACACCCCTAGGACGCTCACTGAACTGACCCATGATAGGTCCCCTTTCCGTTGGCTCCCTGCCAACAACAACCACTTTACACACTCCACCGACAACTTGCAAATCCATCGCGTACACGCGAGGGGCCAGAAGTTTTCACAAGGTTCCAAGTTTGTCAAATCCATCGCGTAACGCGATGGCTAGAACTTTCCTGAAGATTTGCAGAATGTCAAGTCATCGCGTACACGCGATAGGTTGACAACGAGAAAAAGGGGAGAAGCCGAAGCCCCTCCCCCTCCATCCCCTTACACCATCACCCCCTCGTCAATGGCAACCCCAACCCCGACGATGAACTTGTCGAACGACATTTCCATTTCGGGGAACGCATCGTGTCCGATGACCTTCACCGTCTTGTCGCGGTGGTCAATCACCACTCGGAGCCAAGCATCCCCAGCCGGTTGAGTGCCAATGCCGAAGCCCATTTCATCCTCAAGGCTACCGCCAACTGCGGCAATCATCCTACAGAAAATAATCCGGTTCAGGTAGTCCTCGTCATTACGACGAGCGCGTCCGGCATCTGAGTCCAGCGCCTCTGCTACTGTAGTGAGGAGGTGCGATGCCCCCCAGTGGGAGTAGAAGAAGATACTGCTCCCATCCCTTCCAATGACCTCAACATTACCTCTGTCTCCCATGATGGGTTCCTCTCTCTAGTGTCGGTTCCTCCGACGAAGAAACTCTACCACAACTTACCGAACAAACCAACTCTTCGCGTGTACGCGATACTCAGAACTTTCCTGACAGTTTTGCAAAAGTCAAATCCTTCGCGTACGTCACGCGATATGGCGGTTTGGGAGCCGAAGCCCCCTCCCCTCACTCCACACTCACCTCGTTCGGGAAGTGACCGAACTCGGTGTACCAACACTCGGTATCCCCACTGAGGTCGGTCCACTTACCCTCCACCTCATCGTAGTTCATTCCGTTCCCGCAGTAGTAGCAAGTCTCGCATGACTGAACAGTGAACAATGCACCGAACTCGTCGTGGCTGCTCCGAACAATGGTTAGGCTATTGTCGGTAGGGTCAAAATTGCAACGGAGAGTGAAGTCAAAGTTGCCGGTCAATGCCTTGAGAACTTGCTCACTGCCCTGCAACTTATCAGTGTGACCTGCCTTCCGAAGCCACCCCATACCGCTACCCTCAATGTAGCAATACTCAGGTTCTCCGTTAGCCTTCTCCCATTCTTCGAACAGATAGGCGAAGTCCTCTTTCTGCTCTTCCCAGCATTCTCCGGTGCATGAGTCGTGGATGGCGTCAGGTGCTTGGTTACACTCAGGGCAGTTCTCTGCGTAGTCTCCAAGGAAGAAGATACCGCAGTCGCTACAATTCTGACACTGACAGTAGTTGCTCAGTGTTGCCTTCAATTCTGTTTCCATAGTCGGTTCCTTTCGTTCGTTGCTCCGACAAACAACACTCTACCACAACTCGGAGAGAATACAAATCGTGGCAAACTTTATCGCGCAACACGCGATGGCTAAAACTTTTTACAGAAAATCACAGTTGTCAAGTTTATCGCGTCTACGCGACGGTGGCTCTTTTCACGCGAAGGGGGGAAAGGTTTGGGGGGCTTGCGCCCCCTCCCCTCATCCCAGCCAACGATGCAGGTCACCGAACAGGTCATCGCCCAGCCAATCGGTGAACTCATCTTCACGGCCCTCGGGAACGGCAATCCCGACGCCCATAGAGAAAACATTGCTAGTCGGGTCAAAAATGATGGCAACCGGAATGGGGCAGTTTTCCAACCCCTCAGAAATCCACTGATTTAGGTCATTCTTGCGAACAGTGGTGCTATCAGTCCAGCCGGTAGTCCAGCCATCTAGAACCTCAGTCCAGCCCTCAATCACCGTCTGGGCATGACCTCTCCAACCATCGGTGGACTTCCACCCCGAACTAACGCCGACGCCGTTCCACTCTTCAAAGTATTCGCCATCAACCACGAAGAGGGAGCCAACCAAAACCTTTACAGGTTCGCAATCAGGCTCATAGAAAATCACACTAGAGGCAGTTTCCAAATCGTAGCGGTGGCACTCATCACAGTAGACCTCACCATCAACACCAAAATCGTACCAATCGCTGTCTCGGTCAATCTCAGACTCACACCCCTTACAGGTATAAGTTTCCTCCTCTACTTCGGCCATCATATCCATAGTTTCCTCTCTGTCTTGGGGCGTTCCCTCAACAGAAACAACTTTACCACAAACTTTGGAGGAAACAACTCTCATCGCGTACACGCGAAATACATGAAAATCACCCAAGTCTTCATCGCGTATACGCGATAAAAATTCTCCACACGCGAAATCTTAGAAAATCTTGCAAGGGTTGTGGGTATAAGGAAACTTGTCAAATCATTCGCGTATCACGCGATACACAGAAAACTTCGGGAATGTCAAGTCCTATCGCGTACACGCGATTACACGCGATGAAACCAGATAGAAAGTTATCCACAGGCCGACTGCACCTGTGAACAACCTTCTCAGGTTCTAGGAGTAGATTTCTTCCCCGAAGATTGCCATCTGGAGGCAGTAGTCCGCTTGGAGGGCATCCATTTCTTCGGGGTCGGAGGAGACAGTGCTTCCCCAAATGGTCTTGCCCACCATGCCGGAGAACGCCGTGAGCAATGCCTCAGGGGTGACCACAGTAATCACCTCGGCATCGCCGTAAGGGTTCTGAAAAGTGATGACCACTCGCTCGGTTCCATCGTTGTTTTTGCTGTCGAAGGAGTACCGATACACCCACGATGACGTACTCTGAAAGATGTTGTCCCACACTGCACTCAGCAGGTTGGTCATGTTCACTTCGATTTCGATAGTTGCCATTGCTTCCTCTCTGTCTTGGGGCTGTTCCCTCAACAACAACCATTGTAGGCGCTTCCCAACCACTTTGCAAATCAGGGGGGGGGGTTCGCGTGTCACGCGATACTGCAAAACATTTCACAGAAAATCTGTGGTGTCAAGTTACATCGCGTACACGCGATAGGGGTTGACAAAGGGGTTCGGGGTGGCTATCGCCACCCCTCCCCACTCCTCAGATGCAGATGAAAACATGCACCGCGCCACCGCCCGCGGGTGCTGTCCAAGTGCCCTCACACTCCATGTCGTGCCACACTCGGCCCCAATCAATGTAGGACGACAGTTCACCAAGATTGGTCCCCATGCTGGCGTAAATCTCCTCGGCGTAGTCCTCTCCGCTGTCGTACTCGCCCCGGTAGGCATCCTCAAACGATGAGAGAATGTCCTCAACACTCTCACCGGCGTAGTAGTGGCTATTGTTGTCGTAGTACGCTTCCAGAGCGCCCTCGTCGTGACCTTCGGCGGAACCTGCTTCTAGCACTTCTTCCAATGTAGCCATTCTGTCCTCTCTGTTGTGGGTGCTTCCCTCAACAACAACCACTTTACACGGTGCATTCCTCAAATGCAAACCGGAGAGTCCTCCTCGCGTGACACGCGAAGATGAAAACTTTCCACAGAAATCTAGAGTTGTCAAGTCGTATCGCGTAGACGCGATGTTCAGAACTTTCTACAGAAAATACGGAATGTCAAGTTAATCGCGTATGTACGCGACAAGGTTGACAAGGGACAGTTGAGGGGCCGTAGCCCCCCAACCTTCTCCCCTTTCTAGTAGTCCTCCGGCAGCAGGAGCGTGGTCACGCTGCGGTCGCTCTCGGTGATAATCCACACCATTTCCTCGCCCACCTTGTAAGACGAGAGGAGCCGACCACCATGCTTGACCGCTGCGTCGTTCGCTTCGGCATCTTCGGCGCACAGGTCTCCCCAGTCTCCGCTGCGGTGGCGCTCCAGCAGCCCAGCGGTGCAGCGCAGGGTTGCTCCGTTGTCTGCTCCGCACTGTTCGCTCAACTGCAACCACAGGTTCTTGGTGATGACCACCTGACCCAAGTCCATCTTCTCCATGACTTCCCTTTCTGTCGGGGGCTGTTCCCCAACGAGAACTACTCTACACCAACCTTCGGAAAAGAAAAAACCATCGCGTACACGCGATACCGAGAAGTTTCCTGAAAACTTTGGGAATGTCAAGTCCTAGCGTATACGCGATACACCAACTTCTGCTGCAAACTGTGATACGCTGTCCTCAGTCGGGGAAACACCCCACAGAGAGGACAATATGTACGCTGCACAACACAACATTGATGTATGCGTGGACTGCTTCCACGCCAACGCCAACGGTTTCGATGGCATGGATTTGACCCCTGAGCGAGAAGAGGAGATTGCCGCGGGCCTCTCAGAGTACGAGGGACAGTTCATCTTGGACAACCT
>Ga0214164_1001553_pt1 | contig 12836 bp, 7 predicted proteins | sample TroBogepilimnion_13_FD_153003 | JGI IMG/M metagenome (GOLD analysis project Ga0214164, IMG submission 153003) | Freshwater microbial communities from Trout Bog Lake, WI - Practice 03JUN2009 epilimnion v4 | ecosystem: Environmental > Aquatic > Freshwater > Lake > Epilimnion/Euphotic zone ...
AGGGTTTGACTTTGGAATGGAAACGTATAATGATGAAAATACTGGGGAACAAATAGCTAATTACGCAGCCAGTACAACCGACAACGGTCAAGTTTCAGAAAAGCTTCAAAAAGAATTTAATGTTTTAAAATTGATTGATGGGTATCGAACTCGTGGTCATCTTTTTACACAAACCAATCCAGTTCGTGATAGAAGAACCTACGAGCCGAATTTAGATTTGGTAAACTTCGGACTTTCTGACGCCGATTTGAATACGGTTTTTGATGCAGCCAAAGTTTTGGGACATCAACCTTCTACTTTAAAAGATATTATTGCTCATCTTAAAAATGTGTATTGCCAGCATATTGGAATTGAGTACATGTATATGAGAAAACCTGAAGTAATTCAGTGGATTCAAAGTAGAATAAACATCAATGACAACCTTCCAAAATTTGATACTAATCAAAAGAAGCACATTTTAGAAAAACTAAATGAAGCAGTTTCTTTTGAAAACTTTTTGCATACAAAATATGTAGGTCAAAAACGTTTCTCTCTTGAAGGAGGTGAAAGCATCATACCTGCTTTAGACGCAGTTATTGAAGCAGCTGCCGAAAAAGGGGTGGAACATTTCGTAATGGGAATGGCACACAGAGGAAGATTGAATATTTTAGCTAATATTTTTGGCAAAAACACTCAAGATATATTTTCAGAATTTGACGGTAAAGATTACGATCAAGAATATTTTGATGGAGACGTAAAATACCACTTAGGGTTAACGTCTGAAAGAACAACCGCATCGGGTAAAAAAATTAATCTTAATCTAGCTCCTAATCCTTCTCACTTGGAAACGGTTGGAGCAGTCATAGAAGGAATTGCGCGTGCGAAACAAGACCATCATTTTCCAAACGATTTCTCTAAAGTATTGCCAATTGCCGTTCACGGTGATGCTGCAGTAGCTGGACAAGGAATTGTTTACGAAATTGTTCAGATGGCACAATTAGACGGTTACAAAACTGGAGGAACTATTCATATTGTAATCAACAATCAAGTCGGATTTACAACCAATTACCAGGATGCTCGTTCGTCAACGTATTGTACCGATGTGGCAAAAGTTACTTTATCGCCAGTACTTCACGTTAATGCTGATGATGCTGAAGCTGTGGTACATGCTATGTTGTTTGCCTTAGATTTCCGTATGGAATTTGGTCGTGATGTATTCATTGATTTATTAGGATATAGAAAATACGGTCATAATGAAGGTGACGAGCCTCGTTTTACCCAACCAGTTTTATATAAAATCATTGCTAAGCATCAGAATCCAAGAGAAATTTATGCAGAGAAATTAATTGTTGAAGGTATTGTTGATCAAGCGTATTTGACAAAAATTGAAAATGATTACAAAGCTGATTTAGATCAAAATTTGGAAGCGTCTCGTAAGAAAAGTTTAACAATAATCAAACCATTTATGCAAGATGAATGGAAAGGTTATGTTCAAGTTTCTGATGATGTGATGCTTCAAAAAGTAGATACTAAATTTGATAAAAAACAATTGGACGAAATCATTGGGGTTGTTTCTACATTGCCATCGGATAAAAAATTCATTAGCAAAATATCCAAAATTGTTAACGACAGAAGAACCATGTATGATAACAATGTTATCGATTGGGGAACTGCCGAAACATTGGCTTATGGCTCACTTCTATACGAAGGATATGACGTTCGTTTGTCAGGACAAGATGTGGAAAGAGGAACCTTCTCGCACCGTCATGCCGTTGTAAAAGTAGAAGATAGCGAAGAAGAAGTAATTCTCTTAGATACTTTAAAAAACAGTAAAGCAAGATTTCAAGTATATAACTCACTATTATCAGAATATGGAGTTTTAGGTTTTGATTATGGATATGCATTAGCCTCACCAAAAACATTAACAATTTGGGAAGCTCAATTTGGAGATTTCTCTAACGGTTGTCAAATCATGATTGACCAATATATTTCTTGTGGTGAAGACAAGTGGAACAACCAAAATGGGATTGTTCTTCTATTGCCTCACGGATATGAAGGACAAGGTGCAGAGCACTCATCGGCAAGAATGGAGCGTTATTTACAACTTTGTGCCCGTCATAATATGTATGTTGCCGATTGTACAACGCCAGCCAATTTCTATCACTTGTTGAGAAGACAAATGAAAACGAATTTCCGTAAACCATTAGTTCATTTCTCTCCAAAAAGTTTATTGCGTCACCCATTATGTGTTTCAACACAAGAGGATTTATACAACGGACAATTTCAAGAAACTATTGATGACCATTCAGTAGATAAGAAAAAAGTAAAAACGGTGGTTTTTGTAACAGGAAAGTTCTACTACGATATTCTTGCAGAAAGAGGAAATTTAGGAAGAAATGATGTAGCTTTGGTTCGTATTGAGCAATTATTCCCATTACCAATAGAGCAATTGAAAGCTATAATAGCAAGTTATCCAAATGCTGATGATTATGTGTGGGCACAAGAAGAACCTAAAAACATGGGAGCTTACAGCTATATGTTGATGAATTTCGATTTAGTGAAATGGAGATTAGCATCACTTAAAGCTTATGCAGCACCAGCAGCAGGAAGCAGCACTCGTGATAGAAGACGTCATGCCGATGCTATTCGTATGGTTTTTGATAAAAATTTATTTAGATAATAACACACTTATAAAATTATAAAAGGATGATTTTAGAAATGAAAGTCCCATCACCGGGAGAATCGATTAAAGAAGTTGAAATCGCAACTTGGTTAGTAAAAGATGGCGATTATGTAGAAAAAGACCAAGCGATTGCTGAAGTAGATTCAGACAAAGCAACTTTGGAATTACCAGCAGAAGCTAGTGGTATTATTACCCTAAAAGCAGAAGAAGGTGATGCCGTGGCTGTAGGTGCCGTTGTTTGTTTAATTGATACCAGTGCCGCTAAACCAAGTGGTGCCGCTCCTGTTGCGGAAGTAAAAGCAGAAGCGCCAAAGGTTGAAGAGAAAAAAGTAGAAGCTCCAAAAGCGGCTCCAGTGGCAGAAAAAACCTATGCTACTCAAGCTCCATCTCCAGCAGCTAGAAAAATATTAGACGAGAAAAACATTCAACCAACAGATATTGTTGGCACCGGAAAAGGAGGAAGAATTACTAAAGATGATGCTGTAAATGCAACGCCATCAATGGGAACTCCAACTGGTGGAACTCGTGGTTCTGAAAGAACAAAATTATCCATGTTACGTCGAAAAGTAGCTGAGAGATTGGTTGCTGCTAAAAATGAAACAGCCATGTTAACTACATTTAATGAAGTTAATATGACACCAATCAACATGATTCGTAATGAATATAAAGATGCATTTAAAGCGAAACACGGTGGTTTAGGTTTAGGCTATATGTCATTTTTTACAAAAGCAGTAACTAGAGCATTAGCTTTGTTTCCAGATGTGAACTCAATGATTGATGGTGATTTTAAAACATCGTATGATTTCTGTGATATCTCTATTGCGGTTTCTGGACCAAAAGGATTAATGGTTCCTGTGGTGCGTAATGCAGAGTTATTAACGTTCCGTGGAGTTGAAGCGGAAATCAAAAGATTAGCTATCAAATCACGTGATGGACAAATCACAGTTGATGATATGACTGGAGGAACATTCACGATTACCAATGGTGGTGTTTTTGGAAGTATGTTATCTACTCCAATTATCAATCCTCCACAATCAGGAATTTTAGGAATGCACAACATTATTGAACGTCCTATTGCGGTAAATGGTAAAGTTGAAATTCATCCAATGATGTATGTAGCACTTTCGTATGACCATAGAATTATTGATGGTCGTGAGTCTGTTGGATTTTTAGTAGCAGTTAAAGAAGCTTTAGAAAATCCATTAGAATTGTTGATGAATGGTGATGCTAAGAAAGCATTAGAATTATAGATTTCATTTTTAAGAAATTTTTAAAATCCCGTTTAGGAAACTGAACGGGATTTTTTGTTTATTTGCTTGGCTAACCAAAACTTCTTATGGCATCAAACAAAAAATCGGCAGCAATAGGGTTTATTTTTATAACCATGCTGATTGATATTACCGGTTGGGGAATCATCATTCCAGTTATTCCAAAATTAATTAAAGAATTAATTCATGGCGATATTAGCGAAGCAGCTAAATATGGTGGATGGTTGACTTTTGCGTATGCCATTACCCAATTTATGTTTGCTCCCCTAATAGGAAATTTGAGTGATAAGTTTGGACGACGTCCAATAATATTGATTTCGCTTTTTGCTTTTTCGATGGATTATTTGCTGCTAGCATTTGCACCTACAATCACCTGGCTTTTTATTGGAAGAATCATCGCCGGATTGACAGGAGCAAGCATTACAACGGCATCGGCATATATTGCTGATGTGAGTACACCCGAAAATAGAGCGAAGAATTTCGGGATGATTGGTGCAGCTTTTGGACTCGGATTTATCATCGGACCTGTCATTGGAGGATTGTTAGGACAATATGGTTCTAGGGTTCCTTTTTATGCAGCCGCTTGTTTGTGTCTGCTGAATTTCCTTTACGGATATTTTATTTTGCCCGAATCGTTGTCGGTTGATAATAGAAGAAATTTCAATTTGAAAAGAGCAAATCCTATTGGCGCTTTTATGAATATCAGAAAACGTCCTTCACTTTATGGATTGTTGTTTTCTCTTTTTTTAGTCTATGTGGCTTCGCATTCAATTCAAGGGAATTGGAGTTATTTTACGATGTATAAATTCCATTGGGATGAGAAAATGGTGGGAATTTCTCTTGGAGTCATCGGACTTTTAGTCGGACTGGTGCAAGGGGTTTTGATACGATGGATTAATCCGATATTGGGGAATGAAAAAAGTATTTATGTTGGATTGGCTTTATATACCTTAGGACTTTCATTATTTGCTATGGCTACAGAAAGCTGGATGGTATTTCTGTTTTTAATTCCGTATTGTCTTGGAGGAATTGCGGGTCCTGCCATGCAGGCTGTTATTTCTAGTAAGGTAGATGCTTCTGAACAAGGTGAAATTCAAGGAACATTATCAAGCTTGATGAGTGCCTCTACAATTATTGGTCCGCCATTGATGTCGAGTGTTTTTTATTACTTTACCCATAATGATGCTCCGTTTAAGTTTGCAGGAGCACCTTTTGTACTGGGAGCTTCTTTAATGCTTATTAGTACGATCATTGCTTTCATTTCCTTTAGGAAAAACAGATAAACGGCTTACTTCAAATACAAACAATGATTATAATAATCAATGATTCCCTTCCCTTTAAGTAATACATCGGCGCCGATGATACCTTGAACCGGTTTGGCTTTGTGTTGTATGAGCGCTTCGTTTACGTGTGATAAATCAAAAATAACGATGTGGAATGCTTTGTCTTTCCATTTGCCGAGTTGTAGCGTATTGTCTTTGGCAATTTGAGTGAACATTCCTGTGGCGCCTGCTCCTGCGGCTTTAGTGGAAGAACTTCCTGCCGTCAGTTGGAGTAGTGCTACGCTTTCAAATCCAACGCAACTATTGCTCGCCCCGGTATCAAGAATAAAGTTGCCTTTGATGCCATTTATGGTGGCTTTTATCAGCAAGTGTTGTGTTTTAGAAACTTTAAAGTTTATTTTTTTGTAATTGTTTTTCCTTAAAATTACTTGGAAATCCTCCATTTTTTCAAATATTTGAATAGCAAAAATAAACCAATTAAACTTCCTAAAATTGAAAGCCACAAGAAATAATTTATTGGTGATGATTTGTTCTCTAAAGTACCATAATAAACAAAAGCACTCCAATAATAGGGTGATTTTTTAGCATTTGGAATGGATGCATCACTAAGGAAATCAAGCTTGGCTTGGTGGTTGGCATCGAAATAGGATTTTCCCGCTTTAATATTTTTATAGAATTTCTCCATTAAAACAGAGGTGGTAAAGTCGTTTACTTTCCATAAGGAAAAGAGCAAATTTTGTGCTCCTGCAAATTGAAATCCTCGTGCGATACTCATAGCACCTTCGGCTTTGTAGAGTTTTCCTAACCCCGTTTCGCAGGCGCTCAAGACAACTAAATCGGGTTTGATGTTGAGGGGGTATAATTCGGAATAGAGAATTTCTTGGTCGTAAAACTTAAGCGTTGCCGGTTCCACTATGTCACCAGAAGAGGCGTGTGTAGAAAGGTGTAGTATCGAATAGTTAACCGCTTTTTCTTTAAAGTTTTGAAAGCTTGCTGTGTTGCCTTCCAAATACGTTCCTGCGAAATTGTCTCTCAGATTTTCTAACTCTTTTTGAGAGAAGGTGAGTTCTAAAGGCGTGTTTTTGAATACCGGGAAGACGCCCAAAACATTTTCTTTTAGGTGTTGAAACGGAATGGCATTTAGATAAAATGTGGCAGAGTTGTTATATCCAATGGCAAAATCATTGAGGAGATAGTGCATTTTGGCAAAGTTAGTGGTGGTGCTTCTTTCCGTAATTAGTGCTTCAAAAGGAAGAAAAGCCAAGACACCATCGGGAATTACAATCAGGTTTTTGTAGGATGAGTTTTTAGGAAGTTGTAATGCCTCATAAGCAATATTTGCATAGTGATTGTATTGCGTTGGGTTGTTAGAAATGGTCGTTGCATTAGAAAATAGATCAATGAATTGAACGATTTTTGGAGTTGTAGTATCACTATTTTTTATGGTTTTTACGGCTAATTTGTTTTGTGCAATGGTAAAGACATAAATTGTTTGAGTGCCATAAAAATAGTCCACCATAGTGGCTTTGTCATGTTCAAGTTTGGCATACAATTCTTTTATATCAAATTCTTTTTTAGATGTTTTTGTTGTTTTAGATTCTTTTGATTTTAATATAAGCATCAATTCATTTTGCTTTTTGATGGCATTATTAATCACGCCAATGTCAGCAACATCTAACTTTTGTTGTTCTTTGATAATAACCGTATTCCAATTTTGAAGTTGTTCTAGAATGTTTTTTTCTTCTTTGGAAGTGGTTTTATTTTTGTTGATGGCGGCTTTTAAAACTGCCGATTTAGTCTGTTCTTGTAGTGCAAAAGCACTTTCAAGATAATCGATTTTATTTTCTTTTTGATAGAGAGCATAGTAAATAGCAAGACATTTTTCAGTTCGGTTGCGATTTCTAATTTCCGTTATGATTTTAGAGTTTTCATAGACCAAAAGCGACTGGAATAGCTCTTCAATATGAAAGGCAAGTTGGTACGATGCTAATGCTTTTTTAGATTGGTTTTGTGTTATAAAGAGTTCCGCTTGCAAGTCTAAAGCATCTAATAATGTATTTTCAGCATAAAGCGAATTTATAGTTGGCAAATTGTCTTTTTTGTTGGAATAATTTGGAATTAGTGTTTTAAAAACTTGGCAAAGCGACGCTTGCGCTTCTGCGAATTTGTTTTTTTCATAATACAAAGAAGCTTCATCATAATATAACTTTGCGATTGCTCGCGTTGCTGCTTTTTTATTTTGGAAAAATAGTATTTTGGCTTTTTCAAACAACCCAAAATCGTTGTTGATCAAGGCGGTATTTCTATAGGCATTGGACAAGGACTCACTCTCATTAGTCTCTTTCAAAAATGCAATTGACTTTTCGTAACACATCTTAGCCTTGTCATTCTTGTTGAGGGCTAAATAAGTATTACCTAAATTATTCCAAATCATTCCCTTTTGAGCATTGGATAAATTTTGAGACTGAAGTGTTTTTTCGAGGAAATCAATCGCTTCGTTTAGTCTTCCTGTTTTCTGATAGACAATGCAAAGGTTGTTTATTGCAGTGTATTTCAGGGCTTGGTTGTTTTCAACATTCGCCGTGTAGAAGTATTGCTTTATCGTATTTTCGGCATTGTCATAATCGCCAATGATAGTATAGAGATTGCCCAGTTTTTTAAGGCAGTTTTCTATGATGTCGTAATTTGAAAGTTTGTTTTTGTCATACAAACGCCAAGCCGATTCATAGCTTTCAATGGCTTTTTTGGTGAGTCCAAATTCATTTTGATAATAGCCTTTGTTGCATTTTAATATGACAAAGGCTAGGAGTTCGGGTTTTGATTTTGGATGGTAGTTCTTTTCTTCTAGCTCCAGCGTCTTTAAATTTCGTTCATTCGGATGGGCTACAAAAACGTCAACGGAATTGTAGATTTTATTTTCTAAAGTAACAGGCTTACTTTGAGAAAATGTTAATTGAGTGAATAGGAGTATGAAGAGTAATTTTCGCATGGAAATTATTAAAACACAAAAGACACAAAAGGTTACAAAAGGCACAAAAGACACAAAAGGTTACAAAAAGCACAAAACGAAACTAAATTTTTTGTGCCTTTTGTGGTTAAATCATTTAAAACTTCCAAATAGCATAAAACTGCCAATAGTTCAAATCTTTTTCAAAGTTTTTATAATACCGAACGCCCAAACTTGGCCCAATTCGAGCAAAACCAAAAGTGACATCGGCAAAGACGCTCGCTTGAGTTTTCTTGAAATTATCTGTTGCAACTGACGTCGAATTGTTTTTTTCTAAACTTGTAATTTCATCTCCTGTTGGGCCAGCGGCATTTACAGCGTAGAATTTTTTTACAGATTCTGTCTTTGTGGTTTCATCTAGGGTAACTGATAACTGTGGGCCAAATCCAAATCCAATATAAGTATTCAAGTTATATCTCAATGAAAAAGGAACAATATCAGCGCTATTTCTTGTTGTTTTAGAAGTACTTGAAGTTTGAACATTTGCAAAATCAGCCACGGTTCCATTATTTAAAACGACAGGTGGCGAAAGTTGTTGCAAGGTGACATCCGATAAGGTGGTTGATGCACCAGTTTCAAGGTGATTGAAATACAACTCCGATTGCCAATACCAACGATAGGATTTATAAGGTGAAATGGTTGCTCCTACAAAATAACTTTTGGCATTATTTTGTTGTGAATAATAGTTATATCCAGTTTTGGCTCCGATAGAAATTCCGGGTTTGAATTTTGTCACCGCATAATTGGTAATCACAGGTTCGTTTTTATCAAAGAAGATAGATGTTTTACTTTTGGTTTTAACCTTGTGAAAATCTTTGGCAAACTTCATCGAATATTTTACAAATCCTTTGGTAGAATCGCGTTCCATAACATTCTTTTGATTGCTTCCCGGAAGATAAATGTTTTTGAAAGTGAAGTAAATCTGATTTTTTTTAATAATAGTGTCGATGCAACTAAACGTTACGTTTTCGCCTTTGGGACAAATAGGACACTTGGGATAACAGTCTACAATTTGCAAGGTTTTCTTATCGAACATTTCTGGAATATCAGTTTCTAATCGAATGGTTCTAGCGGGACCTTCGCCGTCATTTTGGAAACGCGTTTTGAAATTGGTAGTTTTCAATCGCACCAAGCGGTAATTGATAGACGTTCCGTTACTCGACATCTTGTTTGGATCATGAGAAGTCACAATTTCCATTTCGAGAGTTTTCTTTTTATGGTTTTTGTAATTTCTATCCGGCACATACACACCACGCATTTTTACTGTGGCACTAGTGTCTTTAATCATTTCTGGTGTGGTTTTGAAGGTCATAAAAACATTGCGCGTTTCTTTGGCATTTAGGTTGTCAAATTCTAATATTTTCACATTTGAAAATAAAGCTTTGCTCTCCATAAAAGTCATTTCTAGATTTTCATCATCGGTGGTGAATGAATTTCTAAATGAAGGATAATCATTTGCAGAAGCTACATTATCATATAAATTATTACTGTCATCCACACAAGCCACTCCGTTTTCTTGTACTTCTTTTTCACCAAAATGAGTTCGAGTTTCTAGTAATTCAAAGTTTTTGTTTTTGAATTCTTTGTCGTTATAAAACAAATAAAGCTTCCCATTGGTAACATAATTCAAAAGGTTTTGATAACTCATCACTACCACCATTTCTTCTTCTGGTGAGGGTTCCCGATTATTGAATAATTTAAACCCTTCATCAGTTTCAATAGAAGCTATTTCGTCCGATTTGTCATCAGTAATTTCGGTTACAGCAACCGTTTTCGGACGAGTGGATGGTGGTTTTCCATTGTCATAATTATTAGTTACCGCTAAATTCACCTTGTAATCTGCTTTCTTTTTATAGACTTTCTTGGGTTCTTTAGCTTTGCTATAACTGCCATCTCCAAATTCCCAAAAGTAACTGTAACTGGCTGGAGGAGCACCCAAAGTCTGAATCAACGGGGGCGTATCGGCTTTGAACGAAACCTGATTTCCTTTTTTATCAAAACCAATAGTAGCTTTTCGAGTAACGGTATCTTTTACTTTTGTTTGCGAGAACACGACGGAACTCACTAAAAGTAGTAGTAAAACTAATTTTTTCATAGTAAGAGGATTGGTTAGCATTTATAAAAATAACAAAAAGTGGTGAATAAACACCACTTTCTTAGAAAAACTGAATTAACTTACTTGTTGTTTTTTTTTACGGTAAAGCATTGATAGCCGCTTCCAGTTGTGCTTGATTTCCTAAAACAGTTTCTCCTAATGTGAAATTGTAAATATCACCATTTTGAACGGTAAATGCTTTAATTGCATAGCGCCATTGTCCGTTATCTTCCGTGATGAAAATAGCGTGACACACTAATCCTATTGGAATTTGCCCATAATGTTCAGAAAATTGTTGCGTTGCAGTTAAGTATCTATCAAATTTTGCTAAGCTGCTTCCTTGTCCATCATAATGTAAATAGATGGCAGAATTAGTTTGGTCATATCCAGCGGGAACAGTGGCCAGTAATGTTGTTTTTGGTCTTGGGTCGTTATAAAAACGATCTACATTTGTCCATCCAAATCCAGGTAAAGTAGCATTGTAACTACCTTCTCCTTGACCGTTTGGTGGGATATTATTTACCCCAATTGCACCTGTAGGTCCCGGATCGGTGGCAATCCAACCAAGCATATTGGAAGTTGCTGTTGGCTCTTGTCCTGTCCAAAGTGTCATGGCTGCATTGGGTCCTCCCGTTAATGCTGTTGGAATTACTAATTGAATAGGAGTGACCGTTGTCAATTGAACGCCGCCTTGTGTAGCATTGATATAAAATTCGCCACCCGAAATAAGTAATGCCATTTGCCCGTTGGCTTGCATTCCCATGGTGGTTTTGTCTGTAGTGAGCATTTTTCCACCATCAAATATTTCACTGTATTGTACATCCACTAATCCGGTGACAGGGTTTCCGTTTTTTCTTAATCCAGTTCCGTTCAGTCTAATGGTGACTCCCTTGGTTGAGGTAAATGTGGCCAATCCACTTTCGGCAGTCATTGTAAAACTTTGTGTTACACTATTCAAAGCAGCCGTTTGAAGGTTGGAAAAAGCTTGTGCAGAAGGAACCGTTGGTTCGGTAACTGGATTGTTGTTATCCGTTGAACAACTTGTTAAAGCAATTGATGCTAAAAGTAAAAGGCTAATGTTTTTTAATGTTTTCATAATTTCTAATTTTTTGATCTGAATTCGTTTCAGAGCGTGTTATTAATGGGTTTATTTCAAATTCTAATTAATGTTGTATTTTGATTTCCGTAATTGATAATCTTCTTTATTGGGTAGGTTTTTTTTAGGAGCGAATGGCTTGCGCCTTCTCAATAAAGGCAATTCCCGCTTTCCGTTCCAATCTTTTTTCAAATCGCCCCATGATTAAAACCACGCACTATTTGAAAAAAGGATTTCCACTACAATCGGGGCTATTAGAGATAGGTCTTTAGCAAAATCAAAGTCCTTTTGAAATTCCCCACTTAAGGAAAACCTCCAACCTTCTACCTCCAACCTACCACCTACTACCTACCACCTCCCACTATCTACTAGTAGTAAGAAAAATCAATATAAGGAATACCTCTGTTTACTAACGGCCCACCATTTTGATAGAAATTGGCACCAGTAATGGTCATGATTCCGAAAGATTGTGGGAAACTTACTAAGGCACCGGGTTGATTAACCACTCTACCTATGATGTTTGCAAAATTGTTTCCGGCATTGGCCAAAAGCATGGTTCTTCTAACGGTGTACGATTGATTGGCGATGATAAGAGTAGGAGAGATGGAAACATAACTGGTGTTTGCTGAGGAGAACACATGATTTCCGGAGTAAATCACCGTGTTGGTATTGTTGTCAATGATTTCCATTTTGTAGGGAACTGCTGCAATAGCAGGTTGACTTTGATACCCAATACTACAAATAGTTTTGGTTTGAGAAAAGGTAAAAGTGTACTCGTGAATTTCTGTGTCATACGTAACCGTGTTTTGATACCCTGGAAGCGCCACTACATTGTTGTAAAGCTGATTGAAGATGGTATTCGTAGAGCTACAAGCTGGAACGGGTACTGGTGTTGTGCCAGTAGAGCAACTTACAAGGGTTACTCCTAATGTGATTAAAAGTCCGATGGTTTTTAATGTTGATTTCATGATTTCTAAATTTTAATGTTTTGTTATTGATTCATTTTGTTTTCTATAGTTATATCAATTCCTGTTTTAATTTGTTACCCATGATTTTAATTTTTTTTCAAAATCTTTTTTTTGAGTGACGTTCTAACCAGTAATTCGATGAACTTTATACACCTATATCCATACGATGACAACTTTGTTACCCCAATTGTTTAATTTTTTTTACATTAGCATTAAATAAGGTAAGTATGGACGAAAAGAAATTACATCCCGATCAGCTATATATAGAAGGTTTATTGCAAAATAATTCTGCAATAATTAATAGTATCTATAAAAAGTTTGTGCCCAAAGTCAAAAACTATATCCGAATCAACAGTGGCGACGATGATCAGGCGCAAGATGTAATTCAGGAAGTATTGATTACTATTTACAACCAAGCCAAAACAAGCGGATTGCAATTAACTTGCCCCTTTGACGC
>Ga0214164_1001555_pt1 | contig 12826 bp, 9 predicted proteins | sample TroBogepilimnion_13_FD_153003 | JGI IMG/M metagenome (GOLD analysis project Ga0214164, IMG submission 153003) | Freshwater microbial communities from Trout Bog Lake, WI - Practice 03JUN2009 epilimnion v4 | ecosystem: Environmental > Aquatic > Freshwater > Lake > Epilimnion/Euphotic zone ...
TCCAACGCAATCATCTTCTCCATGCTATCACTAAGGGCAAACTTTTTTACCTCCGCTTTTTCAGGCTGTTTTTCATGGCAGGCTGTTGCTGAAATCAGTAAGGCCAAAGACGCCATTATTGTTAGTTTATTCATAATCCTTTTTATTAATTGTTTTCTTTTTTCAATCTCATTCAACGGTCAACGACAAACGGTCTACTGTTAACGATTTACATGATATTGCAATTCTTCTTTTGCCAGTTGTAGGTTCAATTGTTGATCAAGCAGTTTTTTCTGACTATCGGTATAATCATTAAAGAAGTCCAGGAACTCGAGCAGGTTTATTTGCCTGTCCTTATAGCTTTGCAACATATTATTGTAGATGGTTGCATAATCCTGATAGAAAGCCTTCTGAGAACTATTATTCAATTCGATACTTAAGAGCAATTTGCTATAGGCATTGCTTATATTGTTCCTGAGTTCGGTCTCTGCGTTCTGAGTAAGCGTTTCTTGTTGTTTGATATTGGCCTGTGCCGACTTGATGTTACCCTTGTTCTTATTGAAAACAGGCAACGGCAACGAAACGCCCAGCCCCACATAGTTAGGGGCAAAGTTGGAGTTGCGGTCGAAGTTTGGTCCCAATGTAATGTCGGGCGTTTGCAGGGCCTTCTGATAAGACAGATTTTGTTGCTGATAAGTTGTTTGCCACTGCTGCAACAGGTAGTTGGGGTTACTTTTTAAGGCACTATTCACTAAACTTTCCAGATTATCGGGCATTGCTACTTCGCCACTCAATGGTTCGGATGGTTTGATGAATATATTGGCATCTTTTAGTTGCAATAAGGTCTTTAAGTCGTTCTGACTATCAGCCATGTCTTTTTTGAGTTCTGTAATATCTTGTTGCAACGAAATAACCAATGCCTGAATCCGTACATAATCTTTTCTGGCAATGTTGCCTGCACTCAGCTGTGCTTTCATGCCATTGAGCAATTTGTTTAGTTGCAATGCCTGATCGTTGTAGATGCCCAACAGGGCAAGCTGTTGTTGGATGGTGTAATAGTCCTGATGCAGCTGATAACGAAGATTCCTCAACACATCCTGCAACTGCAATTCGCTCAACCTTGTATTGGTATTGGCAAGGTCTATCAGTTTGCCACGCTTCTTGGCAGTGAGTATCAATTGTTGGATCTGAATGTAGTACTGACCATTGTAGCTACCATCTGCATTCTTTTTATACCGAACAAACTTACCGTCGGCAGCAATGCCAATATCGGTGTTTAGCGTTGGGTTTTGCCATACTTTAGCTTGTTCCACCAATGCTTTCTGGGCATCCACGTTATAGTGTTGAGCCAAAAGGAGCAGGTTGCTGTCGGTAAAGATTTTTTCGCTCTGCTGAAGGGAAAGTGGGAGTGTATCTTGCTTTTGCTGGGCAAATAAACTCGTTGACGAGGCAGATAAAAACAGGAATGACAAAAACAGGGCAAGGGGTCGATATAAATGACTTGTACAACGCATAAAATTAGAAATAGAGTATCAGCTATCGTTATTTAGATCCAGTTGATTGTTTGTGGGGGCGCAAATTACTAACAACTAAAGGAATAATTTAACTACAAGAGCCTTTACATTTTTTTTAACTATATCAGTCAAAAAGGGTGCGAATGTACCGTTACGGTTGGCTAATGATGGGTTATATCGGTAGAAATACCTTTTTTTACATATAAAGTGTATGTAAAAAGGGAAGCTAGCAGTAATTATTTATTTTTTCCGATAGCTTCTCTTTATGAATGCCCATTAAACGACCTCTTCAAATAGGAGCGGTAGTAATAGCGTTTTAATATGCTTGATTATTAATTATTTGAATTGATTAATAAAATATATTTATAATTAATCTAATTTTGTTCTTACTTGGCCAATTCCATTTGCACTTCCCAATTGCCGCTATATGCAGTTGTATTTTTTACATACAAAAACAACATATCTGTCGAACCAAACGCTGCAAAAGGAACCGTCTTCTCGGAATGGGCGGGAACATCAATAACAACGCCAACCATCACACCATCTACCACTTGGACACCATAATATTGCTGTGGCAAATCTGATTTGTTCTTGATAACAAAAATACTCTTCGCCACAATGCCCGAATTGATACAGACAATCGTTGAATTGCCCGCTACCGTTCCTTAACGCAACATCGTAGTAGCAGGAAGATCGCTGTACAATAAATTGAAATCGAAATAAGTATTACACTTCACATAATCGGGAGCAAAGGCTTTACCAATAGAATATAGGGCAACACATACAGCATTTTCCACTGTTACTCTACTTGTTTTCACCGTTCCTCGCGTTGTTTTCAGGGTACCTTTGCTAGCGTTTTATCCTGCGAGCGCAGTGGTAATACTTGTTTCATAACCCGCAAACAAGGCAGCAAAAGTGGCTCCGCCAAGGGTTGCCTTATACTGATTTGCTTTTGTAGCCATCCGATGACTTGATGATTGTACATTAATTCTTGTGAGTCCACTAAACTCGGTGAGTCCTTTTGGAAAAAATTGTTTATAGATAGACGACCCCTTCGGATACACCGCAGCAATTGCTTGTAGTTTTTTCTAACCCCATCAATAAACAATTGTGTCGCCTCATCAATAGAGATGGTGGCACTGGCACTATCGGCAGCATCTACGCCTTTGGTTAGATAATTACCAAAAAAGGCAGTATATGCAGCCGTAAGAGCAGCTATGTCGGCATCAAAAACACCCGAAGGATTATTGAGGGTAAGTGATTCGATCAAAAAGCGAACGAAAGCCTGAAAACGTGCGTCAGTAATGTTCTTTGAACTGAAAAAGTTGGAATAATATTTTCCAAAAAAAGATAATCTCATAATACATAATTTAAAAGTAATAAAATAGAAATGAAGTTGAAAAAGAGGTAGTAGAACTGTTTTTATCTAATTTCCCGTCACGATTATGGCATAAAAAATCATTGGTATGACATTCCTGTCATAAGTTTTCTTACCAATTTGAACCCATTTATTGTCATTTCCGCTACAATTCTCGCCGCTTGGTTCTTTTTTCTTACCAATTATTCCCTAATTCTTACCAATTCCTCGACTTTCTTTCGTAAAAAATCGAATAATTGGTAAGGATAGAGAGGAAATTGGTAAGAATTAACGAGGAACTGGTAAGAATGATCAAGTAGTTGGAAAGAATAATCGGATAATTGGAAAGATTTGAGGCATTTTTGACTTACTGAATAGCAGATGCTGGCGTTATTTAAGCATATTTAAAAAGAAGAAGAAGATTTGAATGATACCCATTAGGAAATTGCAACAATATAGCTTTTGCCTTCTTTAAGTTTGGAACCGAATAATCTAAGCGAATGATTTATTTAGAAAACAGACCAACTACACCTCAAATTTTTATTGCCTTTTTTTCATTTAAAAGAGAAAATAACCAGAGAAAACGGATACTTTCGCAGTATATTTTAATTGAATCATATACATTGTTTATTTCTTTAAATGCTTTTTAAACCTTCAAAATAAATTTCAAAATGAAAAAACAAGCAATCTATTTGTTTTTGGCGTATGCCTTATGCTCTGCTACATCCTGCAAGAAAGACTCTAGTTCATCTTCCAGCAATAGTGGTCTTTTGGGTATGGTAAAATCCTTAAGCGAGAAAATTACATCCACGGTAACAGGAAATAGATATACTAAAGTGAACTTTAACTATGATTCGCAAGGTAGACTTTCTAGTATGATTGATTCATCCAATTCTGGCAATAAAGAATTGTATAATTACCCTACTTCCAATGGCTTTACGCTCGACATATATGAGTATAATATGCTTCAGATACACTACAGTAACACTTTCGACAGTAAAAACAATATACTAAGTACCTATCAGTACAACAATACAAAGGATACCACTTGGGATACATTCAATTATACATTTAATACTAAGAATCAGATTACAACGGCAAGTGATTTTGAAAAATGGGTAGATTCATTAGGTATAAAAGACTCAACAAATACTGTCACCAACTATACTTATGATGCAAATGGAAACGTAATTACAGAAACAGATAACCAAGGAAGTACATCATCCTACACTTACTATACAACTACATATACAGCGCCAACAAACATATTCCCTGACCAGCCTTTTCTTGGAAATTTAGTTAAATCGAAAACAACTTCCTATGGAGGTTCGCCCATTATAGTAAATTACACCTACACATTTGATAGTATGAATAGGGTAAGTACCAAAACCGCAATAAGTGATGCAGGTAGCACAACAATAATAACCACATATACCTATTATTAATGCACCTTCAACTCAATTTATTTTATGGAAATAACTAATCTTTAAATGAAAAAAAATCTTATTGCTTTTAGTATACTAGTTTTCACTTTCTCACCATCAACTAGCAACTAAATGGTATCCAATGGTATCTTATTAAATCCTTACTTCTTTCCGAAGGCATACCTCAGCTTTATTAAGCTAGGTAATACAATCAATAATAAAGGTAATGCAATGATAAAGCCGGAAATGACAGCTATTGCCAATGGCTGATGCAATTGTGCACCCGTTCCAATGCCTAAAGCAATAGGCATCAATGCAATGATAGCACCTAGGGCAGTCATTAGTTTGGGACGAAGCCTTGTGGAAATAGAATAAATGATGGCACTGTTTACATCTTGCGTTTTGAGATAGATTTCCTCGAATTGCAAATAGGTAAAAATGGCATTTTCGCCAATGATGCCCACAATCATAATCAAGCCAGTATAACTACCCACGTTTAAAGGCGTATGAGTGAAATATAAGCCCATGTAACTGCCCGAAATACCTAGGACAGCTATCAATAAAATGATGAAAGAAATACCAAAATCCTTGAAGAGAAATAGGATAACGCCAAATACCAACAAACTGGCAGCAACAAGTATGATAAGCAACTCTTTAAATGACTTTTGTTGCTCGGCATACGAACCTCCATACTCAATAGCATACCCTTGTGGCAGGGAAATCTTAGCACTTACTTGTTTTTGAATATCGTTGATAACACTTCCAAGGTCGCGCCCTTCCAACCGACCTGTTACAACGCCCATAGACTGCAAATCTTGCCTTTCTATCTCCGCATCCCCACTACTCAACCGCACTTTTGCAAGGGTTTTGATAGGCTTTAGTTTTCCATTGGGCAAAAATACCATCGTATTCTCCACATCATTCACGCTAAGGTTTTTACTATTGGGATAAATGAGGCGAACGTTGGTAAACTGCCCCCTATCATAAACAGAACCCGAAACATTGCCCTCCAATGCACATTGCAACTGGTACTGGAGGCTATTAGGGGTAATGCCAAACTGCGCTAAAGCGGTATAATTGGGTTCTACATTGATGGAAGGCCCCGCAATTACAATCCCATCAAAAACATCTGCCGTACCTTCCACACCAGCAATCACGGATGCCATCTGTTTAGACAATTCGTGCAACTTATTGGGGTCATTACCAAAAATCTTTACTTCAATAGGTTCAACAGAAGTCATTAAATCGCCCAGCATATCGCCAATTACCTGACCAAAATCTACCCTCAACCCAGGTTGTGTAGCTTCAATCTGCTTTCTGATGTCACTAATGACCTCTTCGGTGGTTTTATCCCTTTTCTTTTTCAGCTGAATCAGGTAATCACCCCGGTTTGGTTCAGTAATAAAGAAGCCCATCTGTGTACCGGTTCGTCGGGAGTAAGCTTCTACCTCAGGCACCTTCACCAACATCTTCTCTACCTCCTTAAGCATCCTGTCAGTCTCCTCTAAAGAGGTTCCAGGCGGCGAATTATAATCTAGAACAATACTTCCTTCATCCATTTCAGGCAAGAACCCAGTCTCCAAACGAGGGAAAACATAATAGATAGAAGCCCCAAGCGCTATGATTATCAATATACTAATCCAAGCATGCTTAATAAAGAAGCCAACCCAAGGCTGGTGTTTTACATGGTGGGCATGTTGATTCTTTTTTACCACTTTTTGCTCTCCTGCCTTACGAGTAAAGATCAAATAGATAACAGGAAGTATCAGCCAGGTAACAAAAAAGGAACAAAGCAAAGTGATAATCATGGTATTCGTCATCACTTTGAAGTAAGCGCCAGCAACGCCACTCATCAACATAAAAGGAAGAAAAATAACGATAGTACTTAGCGAGGAACCCACCATTGCAGGAAACAAATAGTCGATCGCTTTGTGGATAAGGTGCGTAGTACGCTCCTCGGGATGCTCTTCGTGCGTGCGATGTATCTGTTCTACCACCACAATTGCATCATCAATTACCAATCCGATAGCTGCCGCCAATGCACCCAAAGTCATGATATTCAATGTCTGTCCCATTGCATAAATAACAACAATTGACAGCAACAAAGTCACCGGAATTGTGATGAGAATAACGGAACTAGCCTTTACAGAACGTAAGAAAATAATGGCAACCAAAATAGCGAGCGCCAAACCAATCCATAAACTATCAGAAACACTTTTAATGGAATCCCTTACAAAATCGGCCTGCACATAATAGGGCAAAATGGAAACATCCTTGGGGATAATCTTCTTCAGCTCCGCCAATTTATCATTCATTTTATCGGAAACATCCACCAAGTTTGCATTGGGCTGCTTGATGACAGCAAGTAAAATACCTTCATGCCCATTTGCATTAATCTTCACGTATTCTTTAGCCTCTTGGATCTGTACATTGGAAATGTCTTTCAGAAGAACAATACGTTTGCCATTATTACTGATAACGATGTTCTGCAATTGCTCCTTAGACGTTACAGAAGCATCGGTTACGGTTAAATATAACAACCTGTAATCGGATAGATACCCATTGGATTTGATGAAATTTGTTTGCCCCAGCGCCGCATTCACCGTGTCGGGCGGAATACCAAGCGAACTCATCTTCTCAATATCCAGTTGTACCCAATATTCCTTCTCCTTCCCTCCTATTACCCGCACTTCCGAAACACCTTCTACCTGTGATAAGAAAGGTTTGATGGTGTACATGGCCAACATCTTCATCTCAATTGGCGATCTGTTCTTGCATTCCAACGAATATCCAATAACGGGCAGGATAGAAGGGTTCATGCGCTCAACCGTAATATTTACATCGGGAGGCAAAGTGTTTTTTATCTCAGCTATCTTAGATTCAATCCGTTGCTGACTGATGTCGATATCAGCATCCCAGTTCATATAAGCAGAAATTTCACAACTTCCCCTGCTGGTTGTACTTCGAATGCTCTGAAGATCCGGCACTTGCTTCACCGCATTCTCCAATTGCCTGGTAACGGTAATCATCATCTTCTTTACTGGTTGCTGACCAGCATCTGCGATAATCTTAATTTTAGGAAAAGTAATTTCGGGAAATAAAGCAGTCTGCATCCTGGAATAAGCAAACAGTCCACCCACAATAATCAAAACAATGATTACCGAAATAGGATTCTTATGTGTGACGAAATGACTCTTCATCTTTTTAATGATTAATGTTTACCGATGAACGTTTAATGAATCTGGACTGAACGCCTGACTATTTGCAGACTAATCAGCGCTCATTCATCATTTATCAATTAATTTCACCTTTGCGGTATCAGGCAAACCATAATTGCCAGAAATAACTATTTTATCGGCAGGAGATAGCTTTGGAGAAAGAATCTCTACCCTATCTTTCGTTTCTATCCCCTTGGTAACCAATAGTTTTATAGCAGTTGTACTATCTTTCATTTTCATTATCCAGAACTGGCTCTGAATCTCATCTGTCAAAACCGCATCTTTAGGTAACGAAACAACATTGCTTTTGGCGTGCTTTACAAAATATACTTTAGCCAACAGATTTTCTGGTATCACCTTATCCGTATTTACGCGTATCATGTAACTCTGCGTTTGAGAGGCGGCATCAACAGTAGGCATCTCCCCTTCCAATGTGCCGCTTAGCGTGGTTCCGTCGGGCAAATGCAGCTGAACATTTTTGTTTAAGGGCACATAAGGCTTCAACTCATAAGGAAGATTGAGGAGGAAAACAAAATTTTTGGTATCCGTAATCGTGGCAAGCTGCTCATTATCCTGAACATAATCCCCTGTACGATAAGTCAACTGCGTTACGTAGCCATTACCGGGTGCTTTAATGTGCATAGTGCCATCAAAATGAAGAGAAGGATCCAAATCTTTGACAGTATTGCCTAAACTTTGGGATTCTTTGGTTTTTAGGGTAAAAAGCTCCTGCCCTTTTTGAACATATTTACCCATTTGGGTATTTACGGCAGTCAGGTATCCATTTGCGTTAGCCTTTACGAAACTTTTGACAAGAAAAGTAGAAACGGCACTCAATTCAACCGTTTCATCCAAAGAGCCAACCGTAGCATTTGAAACTGTAACCGGAGTCCCCTCAGCTACTTCAGTACTATCTTTCTTGCCCTCTTTGGGTTCTTCCTTCTGTTTGCAAGAAGCGAGAAAAAGAACTCCAAGCAATAATGTTATGAACGATACTCTCATTGAGCTATAATTTAAATTTTCCTGACTAACCACTAATAACTTATGGCTTATGATTGACTACTTACAAATTACTTACTTCCTATTCCAATAGTTTATCTGATTAATTATTTGTAACCTATTAATACTTGTTTGTGTGATTGCATTTTTGGCTGATAGATAATTTCCAATCGCCAAAATGAAATCAGCCATCCGCACGTCGCCACTTACCAATAGTTTACGGTTGGCATCTATCAATGCTTCACTATATTTTAATTGATCTTTTGCCTGAATAATAAACAGATCCGTAGACTGAAGTTGTTGCACCAATTGAGCAATTTGCTGCACATATTGACTTTTGAAATATTGCTCATAATCACTCCTTATCAGTTGGGAGATTGCATTCTTGTCATGCTGCATTTTCTTTTGTTTCCCATCATATATAGGCATTGTAATGGAAACTCCAAAGCTAGTTCCAAAGTTTTTATATGGCTCCGACTGAAAAGTACTTATATGACCCGCATCAGCATATAGATCCACTTTTGGTTTATACGTGTAGTCAATAAAAGCATCATTGTTTTTCAGTTTAAGGCTATCTATCTTAAATTGTCTGGCAAATACAGTCGTTTCCACATCCTCAACGATAGTAGGTTCTACCTCGGGCTTAGATAACGTGCTTAAAGAAGTATCATAGATGCCACTCAAATAATTCAGGGTAGCCAAATCATTCTGCAATTGAATCTTTATTTGTGAAATTGCAAGTTCTTGTTGCTTTAGCGTAACCAGAAAACTTAAATAATCAGTTTGTCGGTAGACATTCTTTTCGGTTAGCGTTTTTAATATTGTTTCTTCCTTGGACAGCAGCTTTAGCATTTCATTGTTGAAGTTTAATTGTTGCTGATCCCCGTAAGCTGTTATGTATTGTGAAGTAATAGATTTTCTGATGTCTTGTTCCGATACTTTCCCCGAAATCTCCAAGGTTTGATTCTGCAGGTTGATAGCTTCATACTGGTTTTGTAGGTTTTCTTTACTCACCAATCTTTTATTAACACTAATTAATTGACTAAAATTACCCACATTAGTAATGGCCGATTCATATCCCCAACCATTGTAAGTGGGTGCATACGTGTTTGTACTAGTGGCGGTAACTTGTGGCTTATAACTGGCAATTATTCGCAGGCTATCAATGGCGTTACTATTCTTCTGGTTCTTAAAATCCTTTAATAAAGGACTTTTTGTAATCCCTGATTCAACAAAAAATTCCAACGTTTTGTCTTGCCCAAAGCAATATAAGGAAGCAAGGGTAAAGAAAAGAATTAAGAGTCGCCTACTCATTTGTTGTAGTTATTGGTGGCAAACATAAGTAAACCAACGATATAATAAAATTGGATAATTAATTGGTAAAAAGAGAATTCATTTTTGAGTTGATTAATTTCCAGAACAAATCAATACAACCTATCTCGCCAGATACTGCTTTATCTCTTTTCTGGAGTCCCTTTCTTTGATGGTCTCACGTTTGTCATGGTCTTTTTTACCGCGTCCCAAACCAATCTCTAATTTCACAAGGTGCTTATCTGTAAAGAATACTTTTAGTGGGACAATCGTTAACCCTTTCTCTTTTATTTTGGCTTCTAACTTCTTTAATTCTTTTTTGTGGAGTAACAGTTTACGATCGTAAACGGCAATATGGTTGTTGGTTGTACCAAGTTTATATTCAGCAATGTACAGTCCGCGTACCCAAAGCTCGTGCTTATCAAACAAACAAAAGGCATCGTTGAAGCTTACTTTCCCTTCACGGATACTTTTAACTTCAGTTCCCATCAATACTATGCCTGCCTCGAGTTTATCCTCAATGGCATAGTTAAAATAGGCCTGCCTGTTATTCATTTCTTTTGTCACATTCTATAGTTATTAGATAGTAGATATTAGTTATTAATGCTTTTCTGATATTGTCTAATAACTAATATCTACTATCTGTAATTTAGTTTCTAAACAAAGTGATCAGTTGTGAAAGCTTGTTCTTTAAATCTTTTCTGTCCAGAATAAAATCCAAGAAGCCATGTTCTATCAAGAATTCACTGCGTTGAAAGCCCGGTGGCAAATCTTTTTTTATCGTTTCTTTTATCACACGGGGGCCAGCAAAACCAATTAAAGCACCCGGCTCGGCAAAGTTCAGATCGCCAAGCATACCAAAGCTTGCTGAGATACCTCCAAACGTAGGATCGGTCAACAAAGAGAAGTAAGGCAACTGTGCATCAGCCAATTGAGATAGTTTTCCACTTGTTTTGGCCATTTGCATCAAGCTAAAGGCACTTTCCATCATCCGCGCCCCCCCACTTTTGCTGATAACCATAAATGGAAGCTTATTGGCAATACAATAATCTACAGCACGACTAAACTTTTCTCCCATCACACTACCCAAGCTGCCACCAATAAACTCAAAATCCATACAGGCTACCACCAATCCTTCGCCATTTACATTGCCTGTGGCAACGCGCATACTATCTTTTAAGTCTGTTTTTGAATGGATATCATCCAACCGTTTCTGATAGCTCTTCAAATCTGTAAAGTGAAGCATGTCTACACTTCTGATGTCATCAAACATTTCTGTAAATACCTGTTCGTCAAAGATGATATCAAAATATTCGTCGCTACCAATACGATGGTGATAATTGCATTTGGCACACACAAAAAGTGCTTCTTTTAAATCTGAAGTAGTAGATATAAAATTACATTCGGGGCATTTATTCCATAAACCTTCGGGTGTTTCTTTTTTCTCGGCAGTAGTAGTAAGTATTCCTTTCTTTCTACGCTTAAACCAACTTCTTCTACCCGTTTCTTCCTGATGTGCATCTTCTTCTAAGCCTGTAAAAATGTTATCCATATCTGTTGAATGTTCGTTTTTCAATTATAAATATGCTTTTAGGAAGCCGTGAAGGTAAGGATAATTTACAAAGCAGGTATTTTGTACAAGCTAAGATTACCTTATTTAACACATAGCCTTGGGAAAACAATAAAAAACCCACACATATCAATGCTTCATCGACTATTGAAAGGGATTAACAAACAATACAAAAAAGCAATCGGTCTCTTATAAAAAAAGGGTAACAGTCAGACTGACCATTACCCTACATTTAATATTTATAACCTAAAACTTAAAATAGATTACGCATTTCTATTGATGCAATTCAAATCTTCGAATGCAATCTCCAGACGTTTGCTAAAGCTCTCTTCTGCTTTGCGCAACCAAACACGTGGATCGTAATGTTTTTTGTTTGGTTTGTCAGCACCTTCAGGATTGCCTAATTGTCCTTGCAGATAGCCTTCATTCTTTTTATAGTTTTGAAGGATGCCATCCCAGAAAGCCCATTGCAAATCGGTATCTATATTCATTTTGATTGCACCATAGCTAATTGCTTCCCTTATCTGGCTTTGCGGACTACCGCTACCTCCATGAAACACAAAATAAACAGGCTTAGGTCCGGTACCATAATGCTTTACAATATAGTCCTGACTATTCTTTAATATCTCTGGACGCAACTCAACATTACCTGGTTTGTAAACACCATGTACGTTACCAAAAGCCGCAGCGATGGTAAATAAGTTACCAACTTTTCCTAGTTCTTCGTAGCAGTATGCAACGTGCTGAGGCTGGGTGTATAACTTGTCGTTTTCTACATCGCTGTTGTCCACGCCATCTTCTTCACCTCCTGTTACGCCCAATTCTATTTCGATGGCCATTCCCAATGGCTTCATTCTCTTAAAGAATTCTACCGAAGTATGTACGTTTTCTTCCAATGGTTCTTCGCTCAGATCCAACATGTGTGAGCTAAACAAAGGCTGACCTTTTTCTTTATAAAATTGTTCGCCTGCATCTATCAAACCGCTCACCCAAGGCAACCATTTTTTGGCAGCATGGTCAGTATGCAAAACCACTGGCACGCCATAATATTTTGCTACATTATGAATATGCAAAGCACCAGAAACACCACCCGCAATATTTGCTTCGTAGTTGCCATTAGGCATTCCTTTACCAGCAATAAACTGGGCTCCACCATTGGAAAACTGAATAATAACAGGAGAATTTACTTTAGCTGCAGTTTCTAGGACAGCGTTGATTGTGTTGGTACCGATTGTGTTTACGGCAGGTAATGCAAATTCATTTTCTTTTGCATCCTTCAAAAGGGCTTCTAGTTCTTCACCAAAGAGAACACCCGGTTTGTACTTCTTCATAATTTAAAATATGTATTAGTGGATAAAATATTTATAAAGCCGCAAGATAAAGTAAGTTTAGGTTCTAGAGGCATAAAACTAAGAGAGTAACTGTGAAATAAAAAAAATGACGTAGCGATGAGG
>Ga0214164_1001559_pt1 | contig 12804 bp, 10 predicted proteins | sample TroBogepilimnion_13_FD_153003 | JGI IMG/M metagenome (GOLD analysis project Ga0214164, IMG submission 153003) | Freshwater microbial communities from Trout Bog Lake, WI - Practice 03JUN2009 epilimnion v4 | ecosystem: Environmental > Aquatic > Freshwater > Lake > Epilimnion/Euphotic zone ...
AGAGGGCCCGGTTCCTCTCATACATAGGCGAGCAATACCTGAGGCATGCAGACCTTACCAACGCTGCCGAAAAATTCTACGCTGCGCTGAGCGAACTTAGCCATGACACCACTTACGACCGCTATAGCACACTCTGTTACCTCGGTACGTATGGCGGGTTGGCGCAGGTATACCTGTGCCTTGGCGACGATAAAAATGAAACTTATTATTTCAATGTCGCAGAGGCGCTGGCAAGAAAGAGCCATGAATATGCTTCATTGTCCGCCACATTGTCAAATAAGGGCAACTATTTCATACAGCACAAGATGCTCGACAGTGCCGGCATATTATATAGGGAAGCGGCAACTGTCGTCAGGGATCAAAAAATTAAAAGCCGCGAGTCCGATATAGGTGTCGCACTGGGTTGGTATGAGATTTACTGCGGTGAGTATGAGAAGAACAGAGGGGAGGTTGAGAAAGCCAGAAGTGCGTTTGAAAAAGCCATGGATTATTTCAGACAAGCGATTGATACCTCGGCACTGAATTATAACCTGCGACCCGACAGGGTGAAAATGGTGGTTAGCTATGGTATGGGTGATGCCCTTCGCCACCTGGGCAAATATGAGCAAGCCGAGGCAATACTACTGCCTGCTGTAGCCCGGGCAAATGAAAAAGGTATGGACGAAAATATCGCTGATGCCTACCTGGTGCTGAGTGATATATACAGGGCCACCGGGCGATACAAAAAGGCGCTAGAATACATGGATTCCGTGACGACAATAAAAGATTCGCTGGCAAGTGAACAGAAAAGAATGTCAGTCGCCCAACTGGAAATTAACCACCGGCTCGCAGAAAAAGACAAACAACTGTCACTAAACAAACTGCTGATAGCTCAGCAACAAAACAAAATAGCGCGGAAAGACCTGTGGACCGCTATAGTCTCGGCTATTTTACTGTTGGGTGTACTGCTTGCTGTTGGTGTCTATCTCAGTATCAGCAATAAAGCAAAGTCACTGGCCCGGGAAAACAAGATCCATGTCCTGAAAGCATCTATCACAGGAGGAGATGATGAGAGAACCCGAATAGCCAGGGAACTGCACGATGGCATTGGTGGTATGCTAAGTGCGGCAATGATGCGCTTCAGCTCTATGCATCACGAAAATGCGGAAATAGCCCATACCACCGCATATAACGACACAATGGAAATTCTCAGGGAAATGGGCGATGAAATAAGAAAAACTGCACACAACCTGATGCCGGAAGTATTGCTGAAACAAAGTCTGCCTGAGGCAGTGCGGGTTTTCTGCAACAATGTGCAGGAGGATGGTGCATTAAAAATAGATTTTCAGAGTTATGGTTCTTTTGACTGCCTTACCCAGGGGCAGAAACTGAACCTGTACCGCATAGTCCAGGAACTGATAAAAAATTCAACTGTTCATTCCAGGGCTAACCACCTTCTGGTGCAACTGATGCAGAATAAGAATAAACTGATAGTTAGTGTGGAAGATAATGGTATAGGATTTAATGAGAATGAAATAAAAGGAGGAATCGGGTTACACAATATACGCACAAGGGTCAGCAGTATGGATGGGCTCTTTACACTGGAATCAAAGCCAGGTAAAGGTACTACAATTATAATTGAACTGGAAGTTAATTATACTGCGGTTGCGGAAGAAAATGTGGCTTGAAAGATAAAAACTTAATAGAATAACAAACTGATTGATACAATTTTAAAATATGGGGGAAGCCCAATGTCATTAACTTAATTGTTAGGTTGGCCCTGAAAGGGTCTGATACATCAGCGAGGGGAGAAGCCCCTCGACAGTAGAATAAGTGTAAACAAGCCCTGAAAAGGCGAAATACTGCGGGTACATTCTTAAGTTAATGACATTGTGGAGAAGCCTTTAAACATGTTTGAATTTATGATAAAAATAGCTATAGCAGATGATCACCCTTTGGTTATAAACGGCCTCAAATTGATTCTCGCCAACAATGGCGAAATGGAACTTGCCGGCAGCTATAACAATGGCCGGGAGTTACTAACCGGCTTTAAGAGTTGCCTGCCTGATATACTTATACTCGACATTCACATGCCCGGGCAAACAGGCGATGAACTTGCTGAAATTATTACAGCTATGTATCCGTCTGTAAAAATCCTCGCGCTCACCAACGAAAACAGTGTATATCACATCAAAAATATGCTGAGAAAAGGAGTGCATGGATATATACTTAAAACTACCAGCGAGGATATTTTACTTGATGCTATACTTAAAGTTTACCGGGGCGAACAATACCTGGAAACAGTGCTTAAGGAAAAAGTAATCCAGGATACATTGCAGGCGAAAAAACAGATATCAGCGGCGCCTGTACTCTCAGACAGGGAAAAAGAAGTGCTGCGCTACATTTCGCAGGATATGACCAGCCAGCAAATAGCTGATAAAATTTTTGTGAGCAAAAGAACTGTTGACTATTACAGACTGAGTATGCTTACCAAGATGGGGGTAAAAAATACCGGGGCCCTTGTGAAAAAAGGAATTCAGCTTGGGTTGATTGATTGAATTGCAATCTGAACTAAAGAAGACCTTGCAAACCAGAGAGCATGGCTTACCTGAACTATTAATATTCGCAAAACTCCATTTGCTACAGGATCAAAAGCATATCCTTTCCAGACTTTCCGGTAAAATCTTATCTTTGGAGATCAACTGATACAATGAAGAAAAATATCGCTCTGCTTGCCGGCGGTTATTCCGGTGAATACGTCATTTCCATACAGACTGCTGAAACCATTCAGAAAAACCTGGATGAAAGCCTGTATAATATCTATAAAATCATCGTTACACGCAATGAATGGTATTATGAAAACGACGGCAGTAAAACCCAGGTAAATAAAAATGATTTTTCTCTGGACCTGGAAACAGGCAAAGTAACTTTCGATTGTGTTTTCATTGCCATTCATGGTTCTCCCGGCGAAGATGGCCGCATCCAGGGATATCTCGATATGCTGCGGATACCCTATACCTCGTGCAATGCAATTGTATCGGCCCTGACGTTTAATAAGAGTTACTGCAACAAGGTGGTAAAGGCTTTCAACGTGGTGAATATTGCCAATTCGGTACACCTCATAAAAGGTGAGCCCTACTCAATGGGGGCTGTGCTTGATGAATTGAGGTTGCCGGTATTTGTAAAACCAAATGAAAGCGGCAGCAGCCTTGGAATAAGTAAAGTAAAGAAGGTGGAAGAATTGTTTCCGGCTATTGAAAAGGCCTTCCGGGAAGACGACCAGGTGCTGATTGAAGAATTCATAGAAGGACGGGAACTGACCATAGGCGTTTACAAAGCTAATGGTTACCTGTATGCACTTCCCGCAACGGAAATTGTAAGCAAGAATGAGTTTTTTGATTATGAAGCCAAGTACACACCCGGAGTAACCAATGAAATTACACCTGCCCCGATTGACAATAACCTGAAAGAACAACTGGAAAACAAAGCAATGTTTATTTACCGGCATCTGAATTGCCGCGGCATTGTCCGGATGGATTTTATTCTGCAGAATGTTACAAACAAGTTATTTTTCCTTGAGGTTAATACTATGCCCGGTCAAAGCGAAAACAGCATAGTGCCGCAGCAGGTAAGGGCTTCAGGCCGTAGCCTGAAGGATTTTTACGGGCAGATACTGGAAGACTGTGTGAAGCCAGTTTCAGCATAAATTACTACTTTTATACGGTTAAACGATTTATGAAAGCAAACATCAGGAAGTCCTTTTTATTTAATTTGGGTATCATACTGGTTCTGTGCCTCTTATTGTATATAGCATTTTTTGCCACCCTTAAATGCATTACCCGGCACGGACAGGAAGTAATGATTCCGGATGTGAGGGGTAAAGAGATAAATGCTGCAATTACAATGCTGAAACAGATGCGATTTGAGGTAAGTATTGATTCTACTTTTGAGCCCGACCAGAAGCCGCTTACTGTGCTGAAACAGGTACCCGATACCGGCTCAGTAGTGAAGGAGGGCAGGACAATTTTCCTTACAGTAAACAGGGTTGTGCCGCCACAGATTGCCATGCCCGAACTGGTAAATCTTTCTTTTCGCAGCGCTGTAATGATGCTTCGAAATAATAAACTGAAACTGGGTGATACAACTTTTAAACCCGACCTGGCTGCAGGTCTGGTTTTGGAACAGCGGTATAATGGCCAGCAGGTAAAACCAGGAGATGTTGTTCCGCAGGGAAGTAAAATAAGTCTGGTTATTGGTGATGGAATGGGTAAAAATACATTCAATGTACCGGACGTAGTCAATATGACAGTAGATGAAGCTGAATTAACTATCAATTCAAACAATCTGCAATTTAGCATTACACCTGCCGATCCCTCTGCTACAATTTCAGATACATCATCTGCTACAGTTGTTAGCCAGGTACCATGGCCGTTGAATGATTTAGGCGAACACAATACTGTAAAAGCCGGAACCATTATCAATTTAATGATTAAATAATTCCTCTTAAGAATAAGAATCTTTTAAACAATATTTACGGTGTATTAAGCGTTATCCAGAGTTAAAGTGAAGCAATTGAAACCAATATCTTTCATAAAATATATATTTTTTACCTACCTTATTGCAGCCTGTTTTTTAGCAGATGCACAGGAAATGACTGGCCCGCTAAGGTGGAATCCGATATTGCAGAACGTGCATAGTAACTCAAAAAAAACTGCAAAAAAAACTACTGCTGCATTATCCCTTCCCTTTTTCGAAGACTTTACCTATTACACTCCCTATCCCGACTCTAATAAATGGGTTGATTTTGAAGCCTTTATCAATAATACTATGGGGCGTACCCCTGTCAGTTGGGGAGTAGCCACACTCGATGATCTAAACCAGCTTGGCCTACCCTACGATTCATTCAGTAATAATACCACAAGATATTGCGATAGCCTTACCTCCCGGCCAATAGATATCAGCGCCAATACGGTTGGCGACAGCTTATACCTGAGCTTTTTTTACCAGGCCCAGGGAAATGGGTTTTACCCCCAGCCTGAAGACTCTTTGCAGCTTTACTTTAAGAACAAATATGGCGATTATGAACTGGTCTGGTCTGTTCCCGGCCCCGATCCTGGCGCTTTGGTTCAGCCTTTCCAGATAGTTATGATCCCTGTTACTGATACGCTCGATTTTCACGGTTCTTTCCAGTTCAGGTTTGTCAATATCGCTGCACTCAACTGGTCGGATGCGGTTTGGAATGTAGATTACATAAAACTGGATAAAAACCGTACCCTTTCTGATACCACAGTGAGTGATGTAGGGTTTACCTGCGCCCCCGGTTACCTGCTGAATGATTATACTTATATGCCCTATAATCAATTTAAAGCCAACCCTAATTCCGAAATCGTATCTACTCTTTTTGATAGTATCAGAAATGATACGTCCTATGGCCAGACGGTGAATTTCTCATTTACAGTAAAAGATAGTGCAACTAACATAGCCGGGAGCGCGGGGTCAAGCAGTATTTTTCTCTCTGGATACCAGGCGAACCAGGTAAATGAACCATTTTTACCCTTCGGGTTCCCGAGTCATCCTGCAAATTCAGTTGTAAATTACCAGGTTAAATTTTTTATTGACAGCGATATAACAACGGGACCAACCGATAATGATACGGTAGTCCGCAACCAGGTATTCGACAATTACCTTGCCTATGATGACGGCACTGCTGAAAAGAGTTATTACCTGGAATTATCTACATCATTACCTGGGAAAATATCCATAGAATACCATCTTAATCAGCCAGATACATTAAGGGCTTTGGCTATTTATTTTGGCAGGCAAATCCCATTTGCTAACTTTAAACCTTTTTACATCGAAGTATACAGCGCGCTATACAAAATTAACGGAGATACAATTGCTGATGTACCATTATATTCCTCACTGACACCTCAGAATCCTGCCTATACAGATAGCATAAACCATTTCTGGATCTATACATTGGATACCCCAATTGGATTACCGGCTGGTGTTTTTTATGCCGGAACCATGCAGGATATAGATGATGGCAGTGACAGCCTGTATTACGGACTGGACGTGAACAGGATAGGTAGTAATCATGCTTATTTCAATGTGGATGGAAACTGGACGCCTTCAACAATCGGTGGAGCTATAATGATACGGCCCATCCTCGGAAATGTAGTATCGGGCAGTTATGTTAAGAATGTGCAGCAATCAGACGTTAGTAACTGGCAGTTAAACCCTAACCCGGTAAGCGATTTCCTTAAGTTTGAGTTTGGAACCGATCAGGCGGCACAATATATACTTACAGATGTGATGGGCCATACCCTAATGACCGGATCTGTTTTCAGCGGCAAATCAATAGACCTGGAAGAACTGCCACCCGGTATGTATTTTGTATCGCTTCGTGCCAGCGGGATTTCACCGGTTCCTAAAAAGATTATCAGGTTGTAATCACTTCCCGGTTTTCTGATTATTCCTTACAGCCGTATTTTGTGGCTTTAATACTTATTTTACAGATTATTACCACTGCCATTGAATACCACTTCCCTGCTTTTTATTAATTTTGCAGAAACTAAACCAGGTTTATGAAGAATATTACCGTAGAGGAATTGAAAGCGAGAATGGACAATGGAGAAGCACTGAATATAATTGATGTGCGCGAACCAGCTGAATATGCAGAATACAATATAGGCGCAAAACTGATACCCCTAGGTAAAATAGCAGCTATGCAATTGGAAGACCTTGAAGATCTTAAAAATGATGAATTGATCATTCATTGCAAAATGGGTGGCCGTAGTATGCAGGCCTGCCAGATACTCGAAATGGCAGGGTTTACCAATGTGGTGAATCTCACCGGTGGGATGAATGCATGGAAGCAAAAAATCGGATAAACAGAACGTGTAGTATATGGTCGAAGTGTGCCACACCTTAAAGGTGTGGCACACTTATAAATCCAACCCTTTTACAACTCAATATAAAAATAACCGATGCACGAAATAGAACCCTTCTACAACTGGCGACACTTATATACTGCCGAAGAAGATGAAAACTCACCTTATTTTGGTGTGGAACATAGTGAATTTGAATTTTCAAACACAGTGTATAACTATTACATTCACCCTCAGTGGGATGAGTTCGGATCGAAGACCCTATACCTTAAGGTGTTGTTTGCAGATTATGAACTAAGCTATGCAATTATAGAAATGATAGGTGAATGGAATGATGCCATTGAAAATGACATTATGCAACTGAAGCGCTCATTGATAGACCTTATGATAGCTAAAGGAATAACCAAGTACATCCTGATCACCGAAAATGTATTGAATTTTCACAGCAGTGATACCGATTATTATGAAGAGTGGTATGAAGATATAAAGGATGACGGCGGATGGATTGCAGCAATAAATATGCCCGACCAGACACAGTTCGATTTTAACCGGTCGCATATCGACAGGTATGTAAAATTAATTGACAGCCCCAACTGGCGCACTTTTCAGCCTCAGGATTTCTTCCAGGCTATTGATAACCAGATGATCCGTTTGCTGTATTGATTCTGATGCATAAAATCATTCGTTGCACCCTACTTTCGACTTAATACTAAAGCCTTTCGACTAAAGACTACAACCTACATTCCAGATAATTTGCGCATCAGGTTTACCCCGCCCTTTCTTGATTTATCTACAATTGCCTTAGCCTGTTTTCCACCCTTGGCAGTAGGGTGATTGGAAAAAGATATGGTTTTCGACGGCAGTTTCGATGGTCCTTTTTTAGCAGCAGGCGCTGGTTTTTTCTGTTCTTCTTTCTGATTAGGAGTATCCATATTAAGCTTTGATTTTTAATGGTACTGCAATTTAAACATAATTGCACAAAAACCGCAAAGAACAATTTCTTTTCGCTGCAAATTAAATCATGTTTAGTGTAGTAGCTAAGTAAAAAAATAAAGCGGGTTTTTAAGGCCCGCTGTTATCCATCCCCATTTATGAAAAAAATCAGTGCAGATAAATTGTGTAAGTAGTCGTGCCTATGGTCAGTTGGGCCCATGCATCGCAACCTCCGCCACCATAAGTATAGTTGAGTGTGCGAGATCCGGCAGTAAACGAGCTGCTGGTTATTACCACTGTACCTGCTTCTATATAGGGGCAGGCCACTGCTATCTTCAGCGGATCGGCAGTTGAAATAGTAAAGGTGTATACATTGCCATCTGCCCTGGTTACCGATGTTACGCCCCCTATCAGATATACATCATCAAGTCTTTCGGCAGTCGGATAGCCGGCAAACCAGGTGCGTGTACGGGTACCTGTCCAGCTGATAGTACTATCTGTTGATCCATCAAGCAATATAGTATCGTTTACCGTAACGTTGTAGTATACCTGTCCGCTGTCATTAGTGCCCATATTGTCTACGGTTTTATGAGCCAGAATCTGGTTTGTGCCTAAAAAATAATTGTTGGTGGTAATAGTCCGGGTACTGCCACTTGCTTTATAAGGGCCTGTATAGTTTACTATAATCTGGCCTTTACGGGTTTTTCCATCAAGGCCTGTAACACCCGCTGTACCAAAATCAATAGTCAGTGTAGTATCTGTACCAGATACCGTCTTTGTAAAAGTGGGGTACGGTGATGTTACTCTCAGGTTACTTGTACTACCTGTTGTAGCCACAAAATCGGAAACAGACAATACATCATTGTTGGCCGATTCCAGTTTAGATGCATCTGAGGCATAGCCTCCATTGTCATCAGCACTCAGTGTGGTTTGCGTCTGGTTGTTATTGCTTGTGCTTTTCTTGCATGCTGCAAGAGTGAGCAAGGAGGCTGCTACTAAAAACAGACCGTTCCTTATAAAGGATGTGTTCGACATAGTTTTTTGCTTTTAAGTTTTGTTTTTAAATTGCGCCGCGTTGCAGTATTAAGACGAAACACAATAAAAAAAGTTTAACGTCACAACGTTAAAATAAAAAAACTTAAAATAACATATCGACTTAAAAGCAAAAAACAGGATTATAATATACGGCAGCGCACAGTAAATCTTTCACTAGTAACCAAATAAAGCGGCTTATTTCAGCTTGCTGTTTTTACGGCTATATGCAAAATAAATGGCAGACTATTAGCCTGGCATTTCAAAAAAATTAATTCATTTTGATCTAATTGATACTTGCTTTATTTTTTGAAAGAAATCCTGTTACGAAAAATATTATTGAGTGTATTAACGAAAAAGCAATTGAAAAATAAAACAGGCCATCCTCTGTATTTCCGGGTGTAATATGTTGCAATACAGCCACAACAGACAATAGGATCACTAACCCAAATCCCGTCCAGCAAACTGTGCGGTAGCTCCTTTGTCCGAAATTATCTTTATTGAGAAAACTGTTGCGCATACCATAAAACAAATAAACATCCAGGCCTATCATCATCCATACAATGAGGCGGATCCAAGTGTCTAATGGTAAAAACACCATCATAAACAGACAAGTAAATACACCCAGAATCGGGATTAGCGGAACAAGCGGTGTCCGGAAGGCACGGGGTGCTTCAGGCATTTTCTTTCTCATTATTATTACCCCTATACAAACTAAAATAAATGCAAAAAGAGTACCTATACTGGTCATCTCACCCACTATCCTGGCAGGAACAAAAGCCGCAAATAAACTAACGAAAAGCATAAACAGAAAATTATTTTTTGCAGGAGTTCTGAATCTGTCATGAAGTTTCGAAAAAACAGCTGGCAATAATCCATCATGGCTCATAGAATAAAACACCCTGCTCTGCCCCATCAGCATTACTAATATTACCGAAGCATATCCACCTAGAATCGCCATTATTATAGCTTTATTCAGCCATGGATAATCAGGATGGATTATACCATCAGCGCCTGCTTTACCCATATGATCTATAGCTACAGCCACAGGCGCAATACCATCTTTACCTGCAAATTGCTGATAATTGGATACGCCGGTCATAACATGAGCAAAAAGAATATACAATACAGTGCAGATAGCCAGCGACAGTAATATACCTATTGGCATATCGCGCTTCGGATTTTTTGCTTCCTGAGCAGCAGTAGATACGGCATCAAACCCTATGTAGGCAAAAAACACAATTGCTGCTGCCCTGATTATTCCGCTGAAACCAAACTCACCGAACTTACCAAGGTTTGGTGGAATATATGGACTATAGTTTTCCGGATGAATATACTGCCATCCCAGTACAATGAAGATAAGTACCACACAAACTTTAAGGGTAACGATAATACCGTTAATAAATGCCGACTCTCTTGTACCTCTCATCAGCAATAATGACATTAAAACCACAATAAATACAGCAGGAATATTAATGATACCACCATCGAATGGAGATAATGTAAATTGCGGTCCAAGATGAATATGAAAATAGTCAAGAAACTTCACGAGATATCTTGACCAGCTGATAGAAACTGTAGCTGCCCCAACGGCATATTCCAGTACGAGATCCCAACCAATGATCCAAGCAATAAATTCGCCCATAGTAGCATAAGAATAAGTATAGGCGCTTCCGGCGACTGGGATCATAGATGCAAACTCCGCGTAGCACAAACCGGCAAAAGCACACCCAAGTGCTGCAACAATGAACGATATTGTTATAGCCGGACCGGCATTATTTGCTGCTGCCCCTCCTGTAATGGAAAACAAACCAGCGCCGATAATAGCTCCTATGCCTAAAGCTACCAATGCCGGTGCCGTCAATGTTTTTTTAAGGCCCTTATCAGATGCTGCTGCTTCATCAAATAAACGGCTTAATGGCTTTCTTTTAAATAAACCCATGGAGTATCATTATCGCGTGAAAGGCTAAGATAGGTATTTAGTTGATAATTCTAAGCCACCAGGCCAGAACTCTTTTTCTGATATAGTTATTCGCCAGGATTACTAAATTTACATTAGGTTTGATTTATGGTTTTGAAGCTCCTGCTTTATGGCGTATTTTTAATTGCGGTTGCTTCCTGTCCGGCCCTGGCTCAGCCTGTGCTGCCCGATATTGCAGGAACTGCTGGCAGGGGTTCGGTAACACTTAACTGGCAATGCCAATATAGTACCGTTAAAGCAATTTCTGTACTTCGCGCCACCGACAGCAATGCCGTTTATTCATTAATTGGGTATGTTGAACAAACAGATAAAGGCATCCAGTCGTTTAAAGACATCCATCCACTTACAGGCCTCAACTGCTACAAACTGGCAATAGAATTCAAAACCGGTCTTATCTGGCGTAGCAACCATTATTGTCTCAGGGTGGAGAAATACACCATGGAGTCTGAAAAAAAATTATTGCCAGACAATAAGGCTGTGGAACAAAAACCGGACGATAGAAAAACTGAACCCTCGTCAAAACCAGCCGATGCCAGTTCTGCTCAAATAACCATTAAACTTAAAATGCCTCCTGTACCGGATGATACTATTGATAATACTTCAACTAATGTTTTTTCCCGCTATTGTAGTGCTGATACCCATACAGGCAATATCACCCTCAGGTTGCCTGCTGATATAGAGCGATACCTTTATTCCATAAAATTTTTCGATCTTCAAAATCACCTCATCACTGAAGTGCCACATATAGGGACAGCCAACCTGATTTTTGACAAAAGAAATTTTCAGCGCAAGAAAAACATCAGGTTTGTGCTGAGAAAAGACGGGGTGGAACTGGAGGAAGGCTGGTTGCTGATGCCATAATCCTCATTGTTTTTGTTACCTGTTCATTCTACAGCTTCCACCGGTTGATAAGAATTAGCCGCTGCTCTGACGGATATCAATCTCCCGCAAAAGCGCTGATTTTAACTTTGTGAAAAATAATTAAACATGAAAAAGACATTACTTACAGCAACAATGGCATTGCTGATGTATGGTGTTGCCTGTGCGCAAAGTTGCCCGAATCCGGATTTCGAAAACTGGAATTCAGCTAATAATTATGCCCCTGATTCAGGATGGTACAACTCAAATGTTCAATCGCTGACATGGCATGATTCCCTTACGGTCTGGAGTGTCAGTGGTTTCAGCGGACATGCGGCGCATATTCAGACAGCCATCATAGGTACTGATACCATGCAGGCATGGCTGATCAATTCTGTTGGCGATCCGCGTAAAGGAATAGGAGGTGTACCCTACTCTCAGCAACCAACCGCGCTAACAGGATACTATCGCTACAGCCTTCCCGGAAATGACAGCGCAGGCATAATGGTTGTTTTCAAAAAAAGCGGAGTAATCGTCAGCACAAATGGTATGATGATACGGAATGCTACGGGCAGCCTGCTCACTTATACTCCGTTCAGCATGCCCATTACCCTTGCTGTAGTCCCAGATACCGTAATTATAGCCATTGTAAGCAGCAATCTTTTTGGCACAGGTCTTCAATCAGGCAGCTGGCTTGAGGTCGATCAGCTGTCATTTACTGGTACGGGCATTACACAGATTATTCCTGATGGCAATTTCGATACATGGATCAATAACCCGGTAATAGTGCCTGCGGGCTGGCTCTCAGGTGCCAACTTTAATACTACAGGCGTCAGTCAGTCAACAGATGCCTATTCCGGCTCCTATTCAGTACAACTCGTCAGCACTCTGGGCGATAATGGATCAGGTGCCACCAGGGTAATTGGCGCTGAAATAACAAATGGCAGAATGGTATCAAACCATGGACCAGAAGGCGGCCTGCCTTACACACATGCTGGTGCAGACACTTTGTTCGGATATTATAAATATACCCCGGGAGGCACCGACAGTGCTGCCATATCAGTTAACCTCACCCATCTGGGAACTATGGTTGGCGGCAACGGTATTACCTTACCTGCTGCCTCTGCCTGG
>Ga0214164_1001561_pt1 | contig 12799 bp, 6 predicted proteins | sample TroBogepilimnion_13_FD_153003 | JGI IMG/M metagenome (GOLD analysis project Ga0214164, IMG submission 153003) | Freshwater microbial communities from Trout Bog Lake, WI - Practice 03JUN2009 epilimnion v4 | ecosystem: Environmental > Aquatic > Freshwater > Lake > Epilimnion/Euphotic zone ...
TTGTCCAATGTCACCAGAACTTGGTGAAATATCTAATCTGCATCCAAATCCAGTTTCATTTGTATTTGGGTCAGTTATCTGTATTGCTGTTGTAAAGTTCGATGGGCAATTACAACCATCTTGTGAAACTATTTTTTTAGCTCCAGTTTCATCTATGAAAACTAGATAATTTACACTATTTATTTTAGTATAAATTGATACATCTAATACCCATTTACATGTAACGAAACAACCACATGTGTTATTGTTAGCTTTACAACAAATATAACCACTATTTACAGGAGTAAAGGGTATTTTATCCCCAGTTACTTGATTATAATAATATGGTGTATATGGAATTCCTCTAAATGACGTACAACACGCTTTATCTATAAAAATACTATGAACAATAGCATTACTATTAGTTTCAAAAAGATAATTTTTAAGTAAAATTGTAAAATTTGATGCACCATATTTATTTTGATTAATTTCAACGCTATTTACCAATGTTGTTGTACAAGCATGTGTCTGCTCAACCTTAGCAAGATTTACTTCTAATGAATTTAACCCAACTGGTATGTCACAACCATTATTTGTAACGTTTAAACGAGCTTTAGGGTCGGATATTACACTATTGGTAACAACATATGCATTACTAAAATCAACCCCGTTATCGTCTAAAACATCAACATATAATTGATTGGTGTTACCGTCAAATGTTCCCATCATATAATTTGAGAATAGATTTATAGTACTTGTTGTAACTGTTTGAGAACTTATAGTTACTGCTGAGAAATCTGTGATAAGGGTCCTAAATTGGTTAATATATTTTGAACCGCCATCATATGGGCCAGCATGTGGGTTATTACCAGTGTTTATATCTAATGTTGCATTAGCACCGCCTGTTTCTCGATGCCAAAGACCATTTCCTTGAAAATACATGTTTGGAGTATTTGGTAATGGATTAGGATAACCATCATTATCTATAGGATATGTTGAAATATCAGTACTTTTTCCGTTTAAAGATAAAACATTTTGAAATAAATTAACGTCTAATTTATTCTCAGCTAAATATATATGTTCATTGAACTTAATAAGCCCTAATGGGGTTCCAATGAATTTAAATAGGAATTCAATTGATTTTCTAGTACCTTTTGACTTCCAAAGCCATGGGGTATTAAGTATAATTCTTCTCCATAATTCAACATCTGCCTCAACCAATGTTAAACCAACACTATGGCCAGAATATGTCGAAGCTTTAGGTTCAACATAACTCTTTAATAAATCATTTTCTAAGATTGATGAGACCAATTCCCATCCTAATACCTTAGCTAAATTCTTTATATATATATCTGGTGTATTATTTTGCTTATCGTATGATACCGTATTAGAAAATTTAATACCCTGTATAAAGGTATTGATTTTATCTAATTCAACACCATATACAGTTAGAGTTTTATTAATTTTTTGTCCAGAAGTATCTTCATCTAATGGGTCTACGTGTGTATTTGTAGTATCAAAATCAGTTATTGAATCTGTTACAAGGAATCTTGACATTAGGTTAGCTGTAGTACTATCAAAATCTGTTGAAATCTTCAATAGCTTAGTAGCATATGTAACATATTCACTTGTATCAAAATCTAAATTATAACCATCAGATACAGGCCAAGTTATTGAATCGTTGGTATAAAGAACATTACCATTATCTGATTTGGTAGTAAAATTAAAGTTTGCAGTATATTTTGGAGCACTTTGTCTATTCAACAAATAATATTCAAACTCAGGCAATTTATTAAAAAATAAATTCTCATTCACCTTATTTGGTTTGATATGGTAAGTTGAAAATCCACTAGATGTTCCAGAAAATGGATTTCCATTAACCTTGATATATAAATAATCTCCAATTTTAGTTGAACCAGTAAATTCGATTATATCATATTCAATATTGTTAAATAAAACTGCATATGATTGATAATTTACTGTAACATTTCTCATATCGTTAGTTACATTAAATGTATTCTGTAATGAACCATTTTTAAGGAAATTCAACTGATATTTGTTATTAACTACAAATGTATTCACCTTAAATGATGAAGTCATTGTTAATGGGTCATAACTATAATTTTGATATGTATTACCGCTTAAGGTATCACTATCAAGTGTTGGCTGGTACAGTGGTGTTACATAAAGTGCCGCTGGAAAATTTATAATGATATTTTCTAAAGCAACTCTAACAAATTCCGATAATGAATTAAATAATGCATAATTTGTTAAATTTCTTTTATCTAAATTTAAAATAACACCTGCATTATTTGTTAATAAGTCTAAAGTATTCTGTAGTGTTAAATCTAAGCTGTTAAGTGTTATGAAATTTGAGAAATTATTTGTAACAAAAGTTTTATCTATCTTTTGGTCAAAGTTAGTGGTTACAGAGAAATTACCCATAGTAAATAATGGTGTACCACCATTATTAGCTAATTGAACCCCAACAAGGTCTGGTGTGAAATTCCTATACTCTATTGACCCGTCATATACAACTTTTTGTGCATAACCGACAACCTTTATTCTATTATTACTCATTTATTATATTGTTGTTACTATTGTAAAATTCTTAGTAAAATCTATATTATTTCTTTGCTCCCTAACTTCAAATAAAGGTGCTCCAGTGAACTGGTCTTTGATTTCAAATAGGTCGTATTGTTTATAAATATCGTTATTGAAATTATAAATTGTATAAATTCCATCCTCAAGAGATTTACTTTGATTTCCAAATAATCCATAAGCAAGTGTTTCAATATCGTAATCAACCATTTCAACCTCAATCATTATTGGATTGAAAAATGTATTGGTTATAATAACTTGTTGATTTGGTTGTCCAATAAATGGAAACGTATTAGGCTTAACATTCGATGATGAATTAGGCGATAATGTACAAAAAACCAATGTTGAGTTATCATTAAAGCGATACCTGATAGCCTTTTGATTACTATTTGTTAAATTTTGATTTACAGCCTCAGCTCTATTATTTGAGGTTATTACTTTAAATACATTATTAACTTTTGAGTCAGCACCGCCGTTTGTGATATATTCAACCCTATATCCGATAAGGCCATCATTTTCAAATCTATTAGCTAATGCGGTAGGTATTGTCGATAAATCGAATAAAAGACCATTGATATTAGGAAATGCAGATAAAACGCCGACATCAACAATATTTGTTCTAATTTCAATTGGTTTTATTACAATTGTATAAATTCCTTTGGCTGAAAATAATGTTACTGGTAATTTTAAGGTATACATACCTCCGAACATTTCAAATGTGTTTGTACCAGATTGTGTTCTGTTAGGGTTATTCACCTTAATCAATACATCGTTAGGATTATTAATTTTAACCAATCCACCACTTTGCTTATCTCTTGATGCTGTGTATGTGTAGAATATTTCTACATCATCAGGTGTTACGTCAGCAGGTCTTTTTATACCGTATGTTCCAGTTGCCATTTCTTTTTGTTTTAATATAAATTACTATTTGTATAAGTAAAAATTATTGTTTTGTTATGTTATAATAACCTTTACCATATCTTGTTAATTCACCCAAATTTGTAATTTCAGACAACTTTAGGTGTTTTTCAAAAACTGGGGTTATTCCTCTATCAATAAATACATCGCTATTAACTTCTGATGTAGAAGTTATCCCAAATAAATATTCTTCTTTGGTTAATGCAGATAATGAAGTATTTGTTTGGTTCCATCCTTGACTTACATATGTTATTACTGTTGTCCCATTACCACTGTAATCTTGATACATTAAACCACTTGTTTGACCAGTGGTACCAATTTTTTTGTCTTTTTTATCAGTATCGATAACGTATGTTATTGGGTCACCCAAATACGTTACACGATTAACACCATTTATTGGTTTTCCAGTATAATCGGTATAAACCTCAGAATTTACATCAAAATTTAATCTATATGGATTATTACCAGCATAAGATTTAACTTCATCTAAATTTGATTGAGTTACCCCACTTATTACATTATTTGTGAATATGTAATAATCAGATTCCGTTTTACCAGTTAATCTAAGTTGGGTATCAATAGGTTCTTGGTTTATATTTTGGTTTGGTATGAAATCAGTATCTGTAAACATACCCATATCATCAATATCTTGAGTTAACATTACGTTAATATAAAATGATGTTGCTGTCAACGTACCATATGTTGGGCTATTTAACCCTCTATCAATACTATTCTCTAATAATATTTTTTTTTGTATTAATTCCATTACAGTACTTGTATTTGGTATAAATTAACAGTGACTTTATCAACATTGTATGTAACATTTGTTGAATATTTATCATCAATTTCATAATAAAATCCTGTCTTATATCGGTATAACTTATATCTTGTATAAAGCTTATTTACCAAGGTATCAATCTTATAAGCGGTTGGTTCAACCATCAAATTGGTTGTTTTACCATCATTACCATTAAAATAACTGGCTTTCATATACAAGTATTTAGGTGCATTAAACATATATTCATCTTTGTAGCTGTATATATGATAACCTTCATAAAACCCCTTTGTAGTTAATGGGTTAGATAATAGAAATCTAACTGGAATCTCATTAGCTGGCTTGGCTTGACCTGCAATTATTGGGTCTGGAGAACCTTTTGGCTGTCGGTCATCTTGAGTCAGCATGCTATAAATTTCAATTTCATTAACTAAATTTTGAGTCAAAGCATTATCACTATCATAAAATCCCAGATATAAAAAACTTTCTTTAAAAGAACTTCTTTCATATTTTAAATCATCATTATTGAATCCAATATCAGAATAATTTGTCGGAGATTTAATTAATCCATTGTTTAAAAATGATAAAGCATAAGTTATGGTAGTTAAATGAGTTGTATCATAAGTGTGTATTGGTATGAATCTAACTTTTTCGTAATCTAAGATAGGGTTAATCGCTTTAGCTACCTCTGTATCAACAAATACTCGTTCAACCAATTCACTATTATCAACATTTTGATAATCAATCGTGATTGGTATATCGATAGTACTAGCAGTTAACCCACTAGAAAAAATTGACGTATTTATTTTATATTTAACAAACATTGTTTCCGAAATTTACATTAAATTGTTTTTCCAATATGTTACCAATTGGGTCAGCTGGGAATGTTGAAAAAAATAACATCCAATTATCAAATGGGTCTTGTCTTTTGAGCTCAAAAATATAATTATTGAACATATAATGACATCCATTAACAAATGGGTAGTTTAATTGAGTTTTATTTATATCTATAACCCCAATTTCTAACATATCCCTCCATAAATATCGACCATCACCTAAATTTTCTTTATAATCTGGCATACCAATAGTATTATTATCTCCTTGTTCAATATAGCTGGAAAAATCTCTTATTCTAATCAAATTATGTGCTTTATAATAATATCCTTCAGGTCTTGGGCTACCAACTGTTTTATCGTTGGTTGTTTCACGATTAACTGTATTGAATCTATGGAATATGTCAGATAAGACTATTTCTTGTAAGGTTGTTACATTATATTCAATAACATCACCATAAAAATCATCATTACCTATCATTACGTTAGTTTCTAGGGCTTTAAATGTTTCTGAAGTATAGTTTACCACACCATGTATTTTTTGGATTACTGGGACATCTTTTAAGTATGTTAAAGTATTACCAGAATTAAAAATATCCATAATAGGTGCTTCAATACCTGATGTAATATTGGTGAATATGCCGTTGCTATCTGTTTTTACTACAGACAAATATAATTCACTTAATGGTCTACCTAAATTATCTACCAAGTTACTAACATCAATATCTTCATTAAAGATGAACTGAAAAATATCATCAGTATATATATTCTCAGAGAATGCTAACTTATATATTTCATAATCATCAGTTTCAATTACATCTGATGATTTGGTTTTAATCTTTTTGAACTTTCTAAAATAATACTGTGAAGGTACATCATTATATAGTTTGGTCATTCTACTATCAATATGTATTTGAACTTTACTATACTCAACATCAATACAGAAAACATTATCTTGTAAATTTCCGTCATCAAGACCAACTCGTTTAACATCATAATCACCATCAATACTTGTTCCTGTTAGTCTAATTACACCACCATTTGTAAGATTATGAAAAACTGGTACTGCGAATGCTGTCATTGGTTTACCACCGACTATAACGGGAAAAGTATCAATAATTAATAATCCATTAGATATCATTGTATGTGTTGTATCAGCAGAGTATGGATACGTAATAGTTAATTCCCAATTCTTTATACTTTTATCATGAACATTTGTTGTATCTTCTAGGAATGAAAAACGTTCCCTTTTTGGTTCCATATCATAGAAATTACATAGTTTACTTAACGTTAATCTTGGTTCAAAATACCCGTACCACCCTTCAACCTCTTTTAAGTGTTTTTTAATTGATTGAGCAAATGTCAAATTTGGGTTGGTTTCAGAAATGGGGTTATCGGTAAATAATGCTGTACTGAATTGTTCCCAACAATCATTACTACCTAATGGATTATTTTGAATTGTTGTATTAAATAATGGGTTAGAAATTAATGGGTTTATTTTACCCAATATTCTATATGATGTACTAGATTGCCTTTCAATATTAAATTGGTTATTTAAATCAACCACCTTATTGATTTCATCTGGTGGTAATAATTTTTTATTATTCTCAAATTGAATATTGGTATAGGTATCGGTATTTACTGAGAGTTTAGATTTACTAGCCCCTAAAATTTGATTTATTCTATTATCCATTAATTAAACGTTTGTGTATATGTACATCCAGCTCCATCGACTGCATTTATATTAGCTGGTAAATCCCCATTACTATCTTCAATAAAGAATTGTTTTTCAACATAAAATAATCCGCATGATGTACGTAAAGTAGTTCTACTAGGGTTATAATTTACGCTACCATTATTATTATTTTCACTAACAACAGTCCTAAATTTACCATGATATGGTTTGCTACAATCACCATTAATATACCAAGTATTTGGTAATATCCCATCTTGATATGTAACACTAAATTCTTTATTTGGAGCTCCATCTAAATTAAAGTTCTTAGTTACCATATAACCATAATTATCTTTAACAGTCATTTTATATTGAGCTTTACATAAGTTTGTAACATTTCTATTTGAGTATGTTAAGCCAGTGAAAGAAGTACCAGTAAATACATTTCCATTCATATAAGCTGTTGAGCCGTTATAAGGTTTTGTGTTTATTGTTTCATATGTTATTGTATATGGAGTGATACCACCAGTAATATCGGGATTAAGACCTCCTTTACAAAAGCAATCTGCTGTTTGTAAGTTCAAATTACCAATCTTCAACGGTGCTGGAGCTGTTATTATTACTGGTTGTGAACACGTTTGTATAGGGTTAGAACTATCCGTAACAGTAAATGTATAAGTATCTGCACTTAATCCTCTAATCGGTGATGTATTAGCAATTGAAGCGTTTGTGTAAACTCTATTTACAGTACCATTAGTATTCTTAACTGTTAAGGTGTAACCATTAACCCCAGCCGTACCTCCAAATATTTGTGAAATTTGTACAGAAGCATTGGTCGCTGTTGCCCCAGATAATTGGTCAAATAACAAAAATCCACATGATAACCCTAATGGTGGTGAAACAATAACATCTTTGGCGATTATTGTATTTAATGCGTCTATAGCTGTGATAGTATATGTACCAACACCCAATCCAGTTATTGTATCTGTTGAACTGGTTGTACGTGGACCATTAGTATAATTAATACCTGTTATATTATATGTGAATGGTGCGGTTCCACCAATAAATGTCAATTGAATTGAACCATCGTTCCCAGTTGATGAGCTGGTATTACTAACATTTGTTCTAATAACATAATCATCAAGATTAGTTACAACACAAGGTGTAAAATATTTAGAATTCAATTTATCTAACCCAGTCTTACCTGGTAATAATCCAAAATACATATAATACGAACCACCAAAAGCTTGTAAAGCCATATCCTGAGGTAACCCAACATAGTTATGGTAATCCCTAAACTGAGTATATAAACCACCATTACTATGAGTTGCATTGGTTTTTGAATTAGTTGTAACATTGAAAGACGTACCATCGTTAACTGAAAATAAATTAGGTACTGGAGTTATTGGTGGATACGTTGATATACTTGACCCAGTTATATTCAATAATGTGAATGAATCTCTAGTATATTTATGTAAACTAACCGCAGATTCAGTTGTATCATCCACATCATAAATATCATATACACTAACCGCTGTACGGGTTGGTTCTGAACTGGTAACGGTTTCAGGTATATCGACTGATAACTCACAAAGTCTTCTAATATTGGCAGCTTGACTACTATTAAATACTACACCTTCTAAACAGTTAACGTCAAAGAATAACCCAGTACCTCCAGCGTAGCCACCACCACTTGCCGTAAACATACCACTAACTATTGATTGTTGTTTCTCGTTTGTTTCAGTTGATTCAGCAATCAAAGGTGGTAATTTATAAGTCGTTGGTTGTAAGTAATTAACGATTTTAGGGAATCCTTGCCAGTCGCAATCAAAAACAGCACCTAAATTTACCACATCGGTAGAATGTAATCTATATGTGTTACCACCTAAAATTAAAGGTGCGTAAAATAATTCATCTTGATACTTAACTACATGTCCGCTACTAAAAGGTATGTATCTTGAAGATGTATCTGTATCAAATGTTGAATCGAAAATAGCATTGTTTCTACAAGGGTTAATACTATTACCATCAAAGTCTTCACAATATGTTTCACAGAACTTAGCGTTACCATTTCTCTTTCTCTTATATTTTAACAAAAAGAAGAAAAGGCTACCATTTATCCAATCATTATAAAAATCAAATTGATATAACCCTAATTTCTCAGCTAATACGGCTTCGATACAACGCATAAAGTCATCTTTTGAATCTCTACAACCTGGGCTAAAATATCTTTCCCCATCATCAGATGGACATAAAAGGTCAATAGTTGGCAATCCACCAAATGGACAATAATCCACAAATGGAATACAAACTCCTCTTAAAAAACATATTACTGAATTAAATATATCAGCAATTAGAGTTATTAAGAATAAAATAGTACAAAGTATTGTAAATAAAACATCACCACTAGTAAATGCTCTGTTGAATGGGAATGGGTTTTTATCACCAACACAACCATCTACATCTTTGATTCCTAAATAATTCTGACTACCACTAAATATATCACCTAATTTTTTAGTCTTAGCTATAAAATTCTTTACCGTGTAGATTTTATTCCAATGTAAATCGGTAAAGCTGCTATCATTAGTAGTACTATCAAAATTAAAATCTAATTCACTAATATTTTTAGGGTTATGTGGCACCAAATACTTAGCTCTAGTTCTTAAACGTCCTAACCCACCACCTTCATCCATACCAATCTTAAATCTAACTCTAGCTCTAGTTGGAATTCCAATATTTGGGTCTTCTGATGGAATAATTTGACCAGTTTCATCCGTTACAACATAATCTAAGTTCATTGGAATCTGATAAGCCCAAGCACCATGATTATCAATTACTCTACCACCTTCAACATCAAAACTTTCAATATTACCATCTACTGTTTTTCTTATCATTTGAATTGTACCCTCACCAGCCATTTGCTCACATATTTTACCCATAGCTTTTCTAGGTCTACAACCTTTGTTGATACTATTTTTATCATTATCGCCAAAAACCCCACCAGTGAACATTGCGCTTGGTCTAATGTTATAATTCATATCAAAATCTAAACGATTTATACCTATTTGACAATTGTTAACATCACCCCAAAATGGTTGAACATTAACGGATGCAGTAGCTGATTTAACTTGTGGTAATGAGTTTATATTACTATTGGTCTTAAACTTTGTTGGACTATAAAACATCTTTTGAGGTGTTCCTTGGTCAATAAGGTCATATGGCCTTTGTGACGCAATGCCTATGTTTGAAATATCCATATCAACATGGACGGTATGATTACCTAATTGAACTCCAAAAATCATAAAGTCACCAGCATAATTTGTTTGGGTTGTGAATTTATAATATTTCTTATAAACATATAACATTTCTGGGTTGTCCAGAATTTCTCTTTTAGCTGGAAATGTACCAATTGGGGTGTAGCAGTCATCTTGGCTGTCAGATTCTTTAGGTAAAAGATTATATCTAATACCACTACTATTTTTATCATTTATTGTTTCATAAGGGTATAAACCATTGATATGTGGGTTGAGCTTATCAGTGTCATCAAGTGGGATAAATACTGAAACTTTAGCATTTGGTACCCCAAAACCACTATTTATAATTACACGACCTACAATAACTCCATAGTCAGAGCAAAATGTTTCATACGCTTTATCCTGACTTATATTTAACGATAAAATTTCAATGAAATCAAAATTCTGTTCAATCTTGAGATTGATATAGTTATCGGAACCATTAGGTGTTGTTCTTATTCTTAAATTATTGTTCATCGTTTTTTATTTCAGTTACTTCGAATTTATCGTAAAGTTCATAATCATCTTCATTGAAGTCTTCATCATCGACTTCATCTTCATAATACTCTTCCTCATCTTCTTTCTTATAAAGTCTTTTACCAATTGCGTAAACGATTTTAAATACATCAAGCTTTTTATTTAAAACTAATGTAGTAAATAACATCCAGATGATTAGAGGTAGTATAAACGGAACCAAAGCGGCTAAGAATATTAGAAATAAAAAAAATCTTAAAATATACCCAAAAATTCGACTAACTTTAGAATTTTCTTCGATATTTTCAATACTTTCTTTACCAATTTCTTGACTTGGTTTTACTTTTGTTTTGCATGCACATCCCATAATCTTTTTTTCTAATATAACAATTTTTTACCGAAAAGGAAACCTTATTTTACTCTAACTACTATATCAGTTGTTGGGTAACGGACTTCAAACATTGTTGTTGGGTCACCAAATAAGGTATACTCACCAGAAACATCGATTTGTTTGGTTGATACATCCAAATAAGGTTGTGAAATTTCATTGATTGAATAATTACCACCAACAGCACCATAAACCCTTAAATCAATCACATTCAAAACACCTGCAACATTATTGATTATTTCAATAAGATTTGAAAGATATACGTTTTCACCCATATCAAAATTGTTTATATCCATATATGTGCTAACATCACTTATTACTTGTGCGATTATTTGTGACTGTGGATATTTTTTATCTATAAATAAATCTATCTGAAATGAAAGGTTTACTATTTTGGCGTTTGTGACTTCAATATAATCATTTAACATTCGATAGTCGGCCAAATAAGTTGCAATATTATCTCTAAGTGTACTAGTTGATGAGTTATTTAATTTACCATTACCATCTAATCCCATTATATATACTTTGATTTTATTTTGTTCTTCAAATACCCCAGTTCTAAAAGGAACACCAAATTGACCGTCCATAAGAGCTATTCTAGTTAAATAATCTTTTATTGTTACTGCTCTATTTTGTGAAGAAAAATTATATCTAACCAAATTTCTAATTTCATTTACTGATGGAGTATCTTTACCACCTAATGCTGGTAATGGATTATTTACTGTTAATGAACCCTTTACAGCATTGTTTTTAGTTTGGTCACTACCGTTAACCAATACATTTATTAATCCTGTGTTTGTTAATACACCTTGACCAATATTGGTGTCTGAACCACCACCAACTCTATATTTAACATATAATGTTGTGTTTGGACTTAATGTTGTACCTAATGAAAGATTATTTATAAAGTCACCAATTTGATTAACTAACTCTGAATTAACATTAAAGTTATTCAATGAGCTTATATCTTGATTACCACCACCAAATGTTATTTTAGTGAACCCTAAATCAGTATATTCTCTAATGAATTTTTGAGTTACAGAGATATATTTACCAGGTCTAATAGAAGTATTGTCCGATATTTTATTAAAGTCTTCAATAAATATTTTATCCTCAGCCAGCGCATCAACCTCAAACCATCTATTTGAAATATTATTAAAGTCTGCCAACGTTGGGTCACTGGTTAAATTAGTACCATTTATTGTGATAACAGAATCAACTGATAATATATTGTCATCTGGTAATACCACTTCTAAAAATGGAACAACGTCTGATATAGTTATGATTTTTTTGAATATTTTTGTAAAACCATTTATTACAATTTCTCTTTTGGTTAAGGAGTAGTTTAACAAATTACCATTTGAGTCAAAGTTTGGTATAATAAGTCTATTTGGGATTCCACCAACACTAAATGGGTTTGAAAAATCAATATCATAAAGTGTTTCAAATATCTTACCAGCACCATTTACTTGGCCACCACCTTGTATAACTGGGGCGTATGTTATATCGAATGTATCACCGAATACTGGTACAGTTACAGTAAAGTCAACAATGGTAACTGACGGTCTTTTATTCGGAACCTTAAGTCCAAATGTTCTAGCCATGGAAAGAATTGAAGCTCTCTCTTGTGCGTAGTCTATTTGAGTTTCCTGAAACATCCTATCCGTATTAAAGGATAACATATCCCCAACGGCTGCGTTTAATTCTAAAAGCATCATACCTACGGATGCATCATTAAAGTCGCTGAAAACGTCTGGATAGTACTGTTTTACCATATTGACCAAATCGGTCCTAATATCTGCGAAATTTCTACTTGTGTAATTTACTCTTTGTGCCATATTTATACATTTATAATAACAAAAT
>Ga0214164_1001563_pt1 | contig 12792 bp, 17 predicted proteins | sample TroBogepilimnion_13_FD_153003 | JGI IMG/M metagenome (GOLD analysis project Ga0214164, IMG submission 153003) | Freshwater microbial communities from Trout Bog Lake, WI - Practice 03JUN2009 epilimnion v4 | ecosystem: Environmental > Aquatic > Freshwater > Lake > Epilimnion/Euphotic zone ...
GGCCAAGGCCGCCGGGGAGGCTGCTGAAGCGGCGATCAACGGCAAGAAGATCAGCGAGCTGCTGCCGAAGCAGTACACGATCGCCGAGGGTAAGGCCGCCCGCGCCTCGATGTTAGCTTTCAAAAAAGGCGATATTCAGAACGCCGCAATCCAGAAACGAGCGCAGCTCCTGAACAATGCGCTCGCCAAGCGCGCCGCCGAAGCCCAGACGCAGATCGAGCGGGCGCTCAAGTACTTCCAGAAATTCGATAAGCCCACCGTCGCCAAGGCCGTCGGCGCCGAATACATGGATCGCATTGAGGAGCTGCTGTCCCGATTCGACCTCAGCCGCAAGGGCGCCACCCTGACCGCCATCACTGAGCGGCAGAACCTGCGCGACTGGCTGCAGTCGGAGTTCGAGCGCACCGGCATCATGCCGGACGTCTCCGAGGAGCTGCTCGACTTCGCGCAGCGCCAGAGCTACCGCGAGCTGACGGTCGAGCAGTTCCAGGGCCTCTACGATTCGATTCGCAGCCTTGAGCACGTCGGCCGCGAGCAGCAGATGGTCGAGCTCAACGGCAAGCGCGAGGAGCTGCAGTCCAAGGTCGATCAGGCCAAGGCCAACCTGGCTGACGTGCCGCACCGCGAGCCCGTCGACCTGCAGCCGCACCTGCAGCACGCCACCGGTCTCGACCGGATCGCCGCCAAGTACCTGAAGCTCAAATCCAACCTGCGCGGCATGGACGCGGCCCTGCTCAAGATGGAGCAGGTATTCCAGTGGCTGGACCGCGGCAAGCGCGCCGGCATCGAAACCGACAAGGCCGGCCCGTTCCTCGATGCGTTTGCGGAGACCGCCCGCGCCGAAGGCCGCGAGCGGCAAATGCGTGCCGAGTCGGTGGCCGCGCTCAAGGACCTGCGCGAGATCCTCGTCGATGCCGGCGTCGACCTAAACGAATCCCTGCAGATCCCGCTACCGCGGCCGGGTCGCGGCGAGCAGTGGTACCGCGAGGAGCTGATCGCCGCCGCGCTCAACACCGGCAACGAAAGCAACTTCGACGGTCTCGTGAAGGGCTACGGTTGGACGCCGGACCAGGTCATGCACGTCCTCAACGAGCACCTCTCGCACGACGAGTGGAAGTTCGTCCAGGGTGTCTGGGATGCGGTCGGCAAGTACAGCGATGACATCTCGGAGCTGCAGCGCCGGCAGACCGGCCGCACCCCGAAGATGGTCAAGCCGAACCCCGTCCAGACCAAATACGGCACCTTCCCGGGCGGCTACTACCCGAAGGTCTACGACGCGTTCATCGACCACAACATCGAAGAGAAGTACGCCAAGAACGCGGACACGCTCTTCGAGAACCAGTGGGCGCGCCCGACTACCAGCAAGGGCCACACGATCGCCCGCACAAACTACGTCGGCCCGCTGCACCTGAGCCTGGGCGTCATCGCGCGGCACCTCGACCAGGTCACGCACGACCTCGCGTGGCGCGAACCCATCGTCAACATCAACAAGTTTTTATCGCACTCGGAGATTCGGGCCGAGGTCGAGCAGACCATGGGCCGGGAATACTACAAGCAGTTCCGCCCGTGGCTGCAGGCGATGGCGAACGACAAGGTGTTCAACAGCACCGGCGACGCCGCCTGGGAGAACTTCTACCGCAAGGCCCGCACCAACGCGACGGTCGTCGGCCTCGGGTTTCGGCTGTCGACCATGCAGATCCACGGCCTGTCGGCGCTCTCGAGCTCGCTGGGCGAAGTCGGCGCCAAGTGGCTGGCCAAGGGCGCGGCGGAATTCGCGACGCCGGACCGGTGGAACAACGCCAAGCAGTTCATGTTCGAACGGTCGCCCGAGATGGCCAACCGGTTTAACGAACACGACCGCAACATCCACGAGGCGATCAGCGAGATCAACGACCACCAGCGGGCGCTGTCGAGCCTGACCAACAAGCAGAAGCTCGTCGACAACGCCCAGCGCTTCGCGTTCTTTGGCGTGAGCGCTCTCGATATGGCTTCGGCCGCGCCGACGTGGATGGGCGCCTACCTGAAGGGCATGGCGCCGAAAGAGAAGGGCGGCCTCGGGATGTCCGAGGAGGATGCCATCGACTACGCCAACCGGGCCGTGCGTAACGCCCACGGCGGCGGCGGCGTCAAGGATCTGTCGGCCGTTCAGCGCGACAAGGGCGTGATGTCCCTGGCGACGATGTTCTATTCCTTCTGGAACCACATGTACAACCGGCAGCGCGACCTCGCGAAGGGGTACGCCAACCTGCCGGACAGCTTCCGTAACGGCACCGGCACCCGGGACTTTGCGGCGCTGCTCGGGCGCTCCTGGTATTACTTCGTCGTCCCCCAGCTGATCCACGCGCTGCTGAAACCGGATACGAGCAAGGACAACGACGGGTCGCTCGGACACTTTCTCAGCCACGTCGCCGACGAAGTCGCGCTCGGGTTCGTCTCGGGCGTCCCGGTCCTGCGCGACCTCGCCAACGCCGCGGTCAACGGCAAGGACTACACGATCACCCCGCTCGAGCAGGCGGGTAAATCGATCGTCAAGGCCGCCGAGGACGCCTACAAGACGGCGACCGGGGAAGGCACGTCCAAGCACGCCGGCGAAAACGCGGCCAATGCCGCCGGCTATGTCATGGGACTGCCGACCGGCCAGGCGGCGACGACCGGCCGATTCCTCTGGGACGTCTGGAACGGTGACCAAAATCCGCAAAGCCTGCAGGACTGGTGGTCGGGAATTCAGCACGGACAGGCGGCCAACCAATGACGGTGTGCAACCGCGAAAGCGGCAAAGCCACAATTCTCAGCAGTAAAGAGGGACTCTGATGACCATTTCATCCACCGTCCGCAAGGCTGGTCCCTTCGTCGGCACAGGTCTTGTCTACACCTACCCGTTTACGTTTAAGGTCTTTCAGGCGAGCGACGTCCTCGTTCAGCAGATCGACACCAGCGGGAATATCACGACTCTCACGCTGACCAGTCAGTACAGCGTCAGCCTGAACTCGGACCAAAACAATAATCCTGGCGGTTCGATCACGCTCGTGACGGCATTGCCGACGAGTTACCAGCTTGTGATCGGTTCGCAGGTCCCGGAGCTGCAGTCGACGGTAATCACCAATAACGGTGGGTTTTATCCCCAGGTTATCACCGACGCGCTCGACAAGCTGACGATCCTTGTTCAGCAGCAGCAGCAATACTCGAATAACTCGCTGCAGATTCCGCAGGCTTTGTCGGGCGTCGGCGTTACGGTTTCGCCCAAAGCCAACAATCTGCTCGGCTGGGACGCGGCCGGCGCAAATCTCGTTGACGTTGATCCCTCAACGCTGATTCAAGTCTCGGCCTACGGCACGGCCAACGGTGACAAGTTCACGGCCACGGCCGGACAGACCGTGTTCACGTTGTCGGGTAATCCCGGCGGCATCAACAACCTCGATGTGAGCTTGGACGGCGCCACGCTGGTGCCGACCTTGGATTACTCTTGGGCGGCGCCGTACACACTGACCCTCACCGGAGGCGCGAAGGCCGGACAGACGTTGTTTGTCCGCTACCTGCAGGCGTTGCCGCAAGGGACGTTTACTGCCGGCGGCAGCTCGGGCCAGATTCTTTACAACAACGGAAACCAAGTTTCCGGCTTCACCATGACCGGCGACGTGACGGTGAACCCGTCAACTGGCAATGCAAAAGTCGCTCAAGCCAGCGCCGCGAATCTGAAATACATGTCGAGCGTCTCGTGTTTTGGCGATTCATTAACGCAAGCCACAGGCGGACAGACTCCATACCCGACGCAGTTGTCGGCAATAACCGGATACAACACCGTCAACAATGGCGTCGGTGGCTATACCTCGTCGCAAATCTTGACGGTGTTTCAAGGCGTTCCAACTCAGTGGCCGAACCTGACAATCATCTGGGCGGGTCGCAACAACTACAACTCGCCGACTCAGGTTCTTTCCGATATCGCGACCATGGTTGCGGATATCGGCCACGACGGCTATTTGGTGTTGAGCATTCTCAATAACAACACCGAGGTGTCGGGAAGCGCCGGCTATAACGCGATCGCGTATCTGAATTCGCAACTCGCTTCAATTTACGGATCTCACTACCTCGACGTGCGATCCATCTTGGTCGCGGCGTACAACCCGGGCAACCCGACCGACGTAACCGATCACGCTAACGATTGCCCGCCGTCTTCGCTCAGATACGACACGTTGCACTTAAATTCTGCGGGCTATGGGATTGTCGCTGCGGCAATCAAAAATGTCGTGTCCACCCTTCGTGGAACTCGCGGGGTGCCGGTATCGTCTGCCGGAACGGTTGATCTGTTGTCGAGTCCGCCCGAAATCGGCGTGGTGTCTCCGAACGTCGGTTCATTCACCACGTTAACCGGAACAACGATTTCGGCAACCACCAGCGCAACTATTGCAGGGAAAACCATAACGCTGTCCGGCGATTCAACGTCATTGCAGTTCCCATCGTTTGTAATTCCAACCGCAGACAATTCGTACAACTTAGGTTATGGCCCGTCTCAATATCGATGGGCTAACGGCTATTTTTCGGCTCAGTTGACGTGCAACAACATCGTTATCAACGGCAAGACGTTAAACGTATCGTCTGATTTAACGTCGCTTCAGGTTAACGGCTTATTTATTCCGTCAACCGACGCGACCTATGACTTGGGTTACAGCCCCACGACGCAACGGTGGAGGAACGGAAACTTCTCGGGAACCGTTACCGCCGGCCAAATTACTTCGACAGCCGGAATTTCGGGTCAGACGCACAATTCGAATTACAAAACGTACGCTGTGTCGTCGGGTGCTTCTCAAGATCTTTTGAGCGTTGGTAGTTACCAGGCAACCGCAAACGGATTCCTGGCTATTCGATGCGCAAAGAGCGGCGGCGTTACGGTTTCACTGTTTGCCGTCAGCATGATGGGATCAGGAACGCCATCAACGTATACGCCGATCAGCACGCAGAATTACGGTACAGGGTCGGCGACGTTCACGATTACTGAATCGTCGGCTGCCGGCGTTAACAAACTGACGTTCAACAATACGTCGGGAGCTGCAGTCAACATTACCGTCACGCCGATGTGGGTCTATGTTGATGGTAGCGCGGTAATCACGTACTTCTAAGGCTAACTCATGACCGCCTCATACAACCTGAGTCAGATTGGTTCTCAGTATTCGCAAACCGCTGCGGAGTTGGCTGCGAACGTGACGCCGACGAATTACGGGTATCCGCCGCTCAATGTGCGGCGTTACGGTGCGGTTCTCAATGGTTCGATGAGCTCAGGGGTTGTCAGCGGTACGGATGACACTGCGGCCTTCAACGCGGCGATCATTGTGGCGAATGCGGCGGGCGGAGGCACCGTCACTTTTGACGGGCCTGCGCGAGTTCTCAACATTACGGCCAAGGATAAGGTCAGCATTCAGGGCGTCGGCAATCCGACCATGTATGTAAACCCTACCGCAGCCAGTGACCAAGCGATCAACGCGCAAGGATCTTGGGGCATCAGTACGGCCCTGACTGGCACCGCAAGCGTCGGGGCGAGAACCGTCACCGTCACGAGCTCGAGCGGTTTGTCGGTCGGCCAGTACGTTCAGATTGGGGATCTGACCTACGTCTACGGGACGACCGGAACGGCGCAGGCTCTGTACCCAACATCGACGAACGGACAGAACCGCGAGATTAACCGAATCACGGGTATCGCTGGCACGACCATTACGCTCGAGCATCCGCTGATCGGGACATACACAATCGGCGGATCGCAGGCGGCGGCGCTCACCGTCGTCAACGCGATTTCGAATTTTCAGTATTCCGGGTTCCAGATTGCGATTGCGACAGGAACGAACGGCGGCGGAATGTTCCTGCAGCTCTGCGCCGACTTCGACATCAGTCGTATTCAGTTTTGGTATCCGGCGGCGTGGCCGGCCTGCCGCTTGGTGGGCTGCGCGCACTTCACCTTTACGAACAATCGGATCCAGCAGGGGCAGGGATCCGTCAGCGGTGGGAGCTCGGGCCTCGCGCTGGACATCATCGAGGGATCTCACAACTGGGTCGTCACGAACAATATCTTCGAATGGTACAACCAGGTCGAGATTGGAATGCGTGCCCGGCACGGCGTCTTCTCCCACAACATTTGCCGTCACCCGGTGGACGATGCCGTCAATACGCACGGCAACCTGAACAGTCACATTCTGATTTCTGACAATCAGATCGACGGATCGGAGAACACCGGCATCGCCGTTGGTTACTCGAGTGACCTTGCTGGGGACAGCTACATCACCGTCCGCGGCAACAAGATCCGCAACAGCGGCGGCAATGCGATTTCGGTCGCGAGCTCGTCGGGCAAAGAGCACACCTATGTCCGAATTCAGGACAACGACATTCAGGGTGTGAAGCTGACGTCCAGCGGCACGTCGGGCGGCATTTTCTGCAATTACGCGATCGACCTGTTGGTAGCGGGCAACTTCCTCGATGGGACGACGATCGGCAACACGGCCGACAATGCCATCAGCGTCGTCAACTCGAACAGGGTCAAGGTAACCGGAAATAAGGTCCGCAACTTCCCGTCGGGATACGGCATCCAGATGACGAGCTGCTCGAACTACGACGTGGCGGGCAATGACGTCTCGTCGGTTGCAGCGAATACGGCGGTCTATTGCGCGACGTCCACGGGAACGAACCGCGTCGTCAACAACTACACCGACGGCACGAACGCGACCATCGAATCCGCGACCTTGCAGTGGGGCAATACCTGGAACGGTACGCCAACACAGCTAACCGGGTGGGGAACCCCGACCGGCGGCACGACCCTCAGTAACTTCCCGGGAGGAACGGCGACACTTGCCCAGACTTCTGGTGCGGTGGCTCAAATCATTTCGTCACTGAAGGCCTTCGGGCTGTTTGCTACCTGAGGGATACAAATGGCCTTCTTCCTATTTTCAGCGGTCGCGATGTTGCTCATCGCCGATTACATCCTAAACGACGACAACCACAAACCTAGGCATTAGGAGACCCCAATGGAAGCCCTGCTGATTCTGTTCGCTGCTGTTGTCCTGGTTGCCGCTGGCGCGGTTGCCTGGGCGAAGTTCGGTGCTAAGGCGACGGCCGACGTTGCTGCCGTGAAGGCGACGGCCGATGCCGACATCGCCAAGGCCACGGCGACTGTTGACGCCGTCAAGACCGACCTCGGGAAGTTGTAACGTGTCTGCCGTCGACCATGAGCGGATCGCCGACGGCGCTGCGATCACTGCCTGGGTGGGCTGGTTCTTCAGTCACATCACGGCAGCCAACGAGATCCTGCAGTTCATCGTTCTGGTGATTGCGTTGATCTCCGGCACGTACGCGCTTCTCTACCACCGACGCCGGCTGAAGGCGATGAAATGAGCGCCGAGCTCGACATCGCCTTACCGCGGATCCGGGACGCCGAGGGCTACCGCAAGTTCCCGTACAAGGACTCGGTCGGCGTCCAGACGATCGGCTACGGCTGCGCGCTGGACACCGGCTGGCCGGAGACCTTTGCCGCGGCGGTCTGCAAGCTGCAGGTCGAAGAGGCCGAAACCGAGTGCATGGAGCTCGATTTCTGGAACGACCTCGATCCACTCCGTCGAAGCGTCCTGATCGAGATGGTCTTCAACCTTGGAATCGATCGCTTCCTCGGCTTTCATCGGATGCTTGCCGCCGTGAAAGCCAAGGACTGGACCGCGGCGGCTAACGAGATGCTCGCCTCGAGGTGGGCGCAGCAGGTGGGCGGCCGAGCGAATCGACTAGCTCGGATCATGGAATCGGGGGCTGATCAATGAAGCTCCCGGTTGCAGTTCCGCTGATGGGGAACCGCATCCGGATACAGGTTCTCCCGCGTGATCAATGGCCCCATGGCGATGATTGCATCGGCCTGTGGGAACCCCAACAAAACCGAATTTCGATCCTCGAGGACATTGAGCCAACCGCTCGAGCTCATACGTTCTGGCACGAGCTGCTGCACGCAGCGCTCGACCTTATGAATAACAAGCTCTCTGCGAACGAGAAGTTCGTGGACCAATTATCGGGACTGTTACACCAGGCCATCAGCCAGGCGGAGTACCCGAAAGCCAAACGCAAGAGGAAGGCGTAATGGGTTTACCCAAGGCGACGGACGAGCAGGTGTTCGCTGCGTTGAAGCGAGCCGGGTGGTGTCGTCAGAAGGCGGCGACCTTGTTGGGAATGACCCATCGATCCGTTCAAGGACGAGTCGCTAAAATGCGTTCAGACGGGCGCGACATTCCGGACCCACCACCCGCGAAATCGATAGCGTCCTCTGAGCTCACAAGACCAAGACTCGAGTTCGACATCCCGACGCTACCGGACGGGCGCATCAATGTGTCGGAGCTCATCGAGCGGCGCAAGCGGGCATTCGAGCGGCGCGACATAGCGGCCAAAGCCCGGGCGCTGATCCCTGTGAAGGTGCGCGGCACCCAGCCGATCGGCATCTGTATGCTCGGCGACCCTCACGTCGACGACGACGGTACTGACCTCGCGCGTCTCGAGTCGGATATCCGGACCATCAACGCGACGCCGGGGCTCTACGCCGCCTGCGTTGGCGACCTACAGAACAACTGGGTCGGCCGTCTGGCGAGGCTCTACGGCAACCAGGAAACGACGGCAAGCCAAGCCTGGCAGCTCGTCGAATGGTTCGTACATGAGCTTTCGAACAAGTGGCTCTTTATGGTTCAGGGCAACCACGATCACTGGAGCGGATCCGGTGACCCCTTGCGCTGGATCCAGCGGCAGGCCGGCGTGGACCTAACGGGCGAACATACCGTTCGCATCGCGTTGCGATTCCCGAACGACGTGGAAGTGCGCATCGCCGCCCGCCACGACTGGCCCGGCAATTCGATGTGGAACCCGTCCCACGGCCAGCTGCGCGCGGCGCACTTAACCCACCACGACCACGTCATCGTCAGCGGTCACCGGCACTCGGGTGGCTACCAGCTGCTCCGGATCCCGGCGACCGGGATGCTGGCGCACCTGGTGCAGCTCGGCTCCTACAAGATCCACGACGATTACGCGGACGCGCTGGGCTTCCCGAACAAGCTGATCGCCCCGTCGGCGACGGCCATCATCGACCCTAGGGCCGGCGAGCTCGGGCTTGTCCGGATCGAGCACGACCTTGAGGCAGCGGCCGATTATCTGACCTGGGCGCGAGCTCGGAGAGCGGCATGAGCCGCGAGGAAAGCTGCAGGGAGCTTGAGGACCAGATTGCGGTCCTGCGGAACTTCTACGCGTTTCGGACCAAGGCGCCGTCGCGCCAGCTGCGGCCGACGACCGCGCAGGACATCGAGGCCCTGCGCCAACAGGTTCAGGACGTCTACAACATGATTTGGACCTTGATCTTGGCGCTCGACGCGGTGCAACGACTTCTAATCCCAGAGCGGGTTCCGACCCGGTAAGAGGAGCGTGTGATGGACTGGATGGGTACTCTCAAGAAGTTGGCCCCGACCGTGGCCACGGCGCTCGGCGGTCCGTTGGCCGGCGCGGCGGTAACCGCCCTCGGTTCTGTTCTGGGTGTCAGCCAGCCGACGCAGGACAAGATCGCCCAGGTATTCCAAGACGGGCAGCTGACGCCGGACCACCTGGCGGAGATCCGCAAGCTCGAGCTGCAGTACCAGAACGACGAGAAGGAGCGCGGCTTCCGGTACGTCGAGCTGCAGTACAAGGACGTCGACAGCGCCCGCAATCTGGCCGTCCAGACCAAGAGCTCCACACCGACGATTCTCTCTTATGGGATCCTGCTGGGCGGCGGCTTCATGATTGCCTCGGTAATGCAGGGCTGGGCGAAGGTCGATTCGGTCCTCGCCGGCACGCTGATCGGCTACGTCGTTTCGGAGATGAAGCAGGTCCTACAGTACTGGTTCGGGTCCAGCGTCGGCAGCAAGGACAAGGACGACACCCTGGCCGCGGCCGTGGCGGGAGCCGGGAAATGATCGACGACGACGTGATCGGAGACGACATTCCCGTCGATGCGGTCAACTACCCGCCGCACTATCAGCAGGGCATGATCGAGTGCATTCAGGCGATCGAGGCCCAGCTGACGCGTGAGGAATTCCGCGGGTACCTGAAGGGCAATGTCGCGAAATACGTTTGGAGGGAACGCCACAAGGGCGGCACGGAATCCCTGCGCAAGGCTCAGTGGTACCTCGAGCTCTTGATCGATATCGACACGAACTCATGACCGCGCCGAGTCTGCCGGCGCCAGCGTGGGCCGGTGAGATCAACCGGCGACTGGACCAGCTACCGTCAGTCCTGCGGCAGCAGGAGACGATCGGGCGTCTCCTGACGGTCATCCGAGCGCTGACGGATGAAAAGGACGCTTTGACCAAGGCGCTGGCCGACAGCCGCAATCAATTGGCTGCGGCGAAGGCGGAGATCGACGAGCTCCAGCAGGTCATTATTCGGCGACTTGCCGATCGGTTGCCGTAATGGGTCACGCCCTGCTGATTCTCATTTTGGCGCTGTGGTTTGCCGGGCATCCCCGACTGGCGCTTATTGCATCAGTCGGGGTGGGGTGGCATCTCAATCGGATCAGGCGGCGGTTTCGGTAGAGCCCCGCGCACGTTCATGGGCAACGACGAGGGCGGCGAAGCGTTCAAGGTAATCGGGCAACCAACCGACCTTACGCAAATCAATTTCTTTTTCGACGAGCGCCTCTCGCGCCATCTCAAATACCCGCTGCCTCACGCACGCAGGGCGCTCACACCACGGGTGGCAGCTGTGAATGTCATCTTGGGTCATGCCTGAAATCTCCGAAACAGCACATCGATTCTTTGCGCGCTCTTGACCGTCACCCGATCGCGTCCGAGCTGTAGCGATACGCCATTATTTCCGAGCAGCTCGCTGACTTTTGCTTTGGTAAAGCCCTCATCGAGGAGCCATTCGACTTTTGACCAGGTGCGATCGGCTGGCACCAGCGCGCCATCGGACGCGATCGACAAGTCGCATCGCAGGATTCGGCGTTCGGTCTCGGCGCGGATCTTTTGTTTTGCGCCGGTGCGGATGAGCTGCAAAACGCTGTCAGCAATGTCCGTGGCCGCGGACACCGCTCGTCGGCCGACGCCCTGGTCGGACAGCTTCAGCAAATGCCGACGGGCTTTCGCGGCCGACACTAACCCGTTCCATTCACCCGATCGTCGAGCAGCTGCACGGCTGCGCTCGTATGCCGTATTGGCTGCGCGGCAGTCGTCGCAGCGGCACTTAACGGAATACCGTGCTCGGGTGCCGTGAGGAAACCGTTCTGGATCGGCCGTCAGCGCTTTGACGCTGGCGCGGGTCATGGGTTGTCCTCCAACCACTCCTCGGCGTCACCCAGGGCGTTGTCCCATTCCTCATCGAACGTCTGTTCGTGGTTGTGCAACTTGCACCAGATCGGATCCGACCGGCGCATGACGTCGACCAGAATCTCGACGATGTCCCTTGCCTCGAGGCTCATGGCGCGACCCCCAGAGCTCGCTGGGCGATCGTCTCAATCTCGGACACGATCCCGCGGCGGTTCTCGTCGCACAGCTTGAGAATTTCCCGCAGAGCATTGCGGCTTTTGTTGGCGTCGGTCTGCGCGGTCATCCAATACTCGCGCAGCGCGTCCATCCGCTCCTCGAATTCGAGTTCGCTCATGCGGCACCTCCGACCGTTCCCAGCAGCTCGTCGATCGCGTGGGTGACGAATGCGGCGTCGTGAGCGATGGCCGCGCGGTTGCGCAGGTCGACTAGGGCGTAGCGGATTTTCTGGAGCTCCGCCCGTAGCGAATCGCGCTCGGCTTTGGCGGCGGAGGCATTGCTGGCGTGGATCTGCGCCGAGGCCTCGAGGGCCTTCATCGTGTAGCGCATCCGTTCCATTTCGGTGCGCGAGCTCATGCCGCACCTCCCTGGCGCTGCTTGTGCCACTCGTTGCGGATGGCCGCGCAGGCGTCGCAGATCCACATCCGTGAGCCGGTTGCCGTTCGCGAAAAGCGGACGAGGCCCGGGCGGAAGCACTTGGGACAAGTGCCTTCGCGGGTGCGGTCTTTGGTCGTGTCGCTAGATAATCCGGTCGGATGACGCGGCGGCAAAGGACCTCGCGACGGCTTCATCGCCGACACGCCACCCTTCCAACGTCCGTTCTTTTCTCCGACGGCGCTCCGATTTCGCGCAACTCGATCCGCGACATTTTCGGCTGGAGAGCCGACAGAAAGGTGCGCGGGATTGCAACACAACGCCTGGTCGCACCAATGCCGAACGACCTTGCCGTCTGGAATGGGACCATTGAAAACGGTGTGGGCGTAACGGTGCGCCCGCCAGGCGCAAGTGAATTGGCCGTAACCGGAACCGTCTCCGCCACCGGTCCAGATCCAGCATCCGTCCAAGTCTGCTACGTGCAGCTTGGACAAAAAACGAGCGAGATCAGGCCATTTACTTAACAGTCCCTTATCAACCCGCTCCATGAGAGCGGGGGTTGAGACCTGCAAGTTATTGTTTTTATTGGTGGGCGCGATAGGGATCGAACCTATGACCCCTTCCATGTCAACGGCCTGTATTCCCTGATTTTTCAACGACGATGTCCTACTGGTAGTCATTTGCGGCTCTCTGTGAAAACAACGACTTAACGGACTCTACTTGCCAGTCCCTTAACAGTGGCAGCCAGGGCGGCGCGACCTCGCGAATGAGCGTTTCGATCGCGTCACGGGCGGCGTGCATGTAGCCCGCTCGAGCGTAGAGCTCGGTCTCGGATCCGCCGAAGCGGTGGCCGAGCATCCCGAGCACATCCGCCTCCGGTACGCCTTTGGCGCGCAACCAAGTC
>Ga0214164_1001566_pt1 | contig 12784 bp, 12 predicted proteins | sample TroBogepilimnion_13_FD_153003 | JGI IMG/M metagenome (GOLD analysis project Ga0214164, IMG submission 153003) | Freshwater microbial communities from Trout Bog Lake, WI - Practice 03JUN2009 epilimnion v4 | ecosystem: Environmental > Aquatic > Freshwater > Lake > Epilimnion/Euphotic zone ...
GTGATTTTGATTATAGTAAACTTCAATTTTATTACAACCAACCTTTCTTAATTGGTCCATTAGGAAGGACAGATTTAACTATGGAATTGGGTAAAACATATGGAAAAGTTCCTTTAGGTTTAATGAGTGTTATCCCTGGAAATCAAACCTATTTTATTATTGGGAATACATTTAGTAATCTTAATTTCTATGAATTTGTAACAGATCAATATGCTACCTTACAATGGAATCATAATTTCCAAGGACGATTACTCTCTAGAATCCCTATGATGCGCAAATTGAATTGGAGAGAGATTATAGGTGTTCGTGCTGTTTACGGATCCATTTCAGATCAAAATAGATTGCTTAATGCTTCTAATTTAGTGTATAAAGCACCCACAATTCCTTACTGGGAATATAGTGTTGGAATAGGAAATATTTTTAAAGTATTCCGAATCGATGCCAGCTTTAGAGGGAACTACAGAGATTTGCCAGGAACCAGTAATTTTAGTATAAAGGGAGAAATAGGTTTTCATTTTTAAGATGAATCAAATAATATCTTTTCTTTCTTCCAAAGATGAAATGCTAAAATATATTATTGATACTTTTGGAAAACCAATTGTCCAAAAAAGAGTGGAAGGATTTGCTTCCATGTGTCATATTATTCTTGAACAGCAAGTATCTATTGCTTCTGCAAAAGCTTGTTATGTAAAATTAGAAAATCATTTTGGTATTATTTCTCCAGAAATCATCTACAATTCAGATGATTTAGAATTAAGAAATTGTGGTGTTTCTCGCCAGAAAATAATTTACCTTAAAGATTTAGCTTTAAAAGTCCTCTATAATAAAATTGATTTTGAAAGTTATTCAACAAAATCGGAAGAGCAAATCCGCAAAGAACTAATTACTATTAAAGGAGTAGGTAATTGGAGTATTGAAGTGTATTTGATGTTTTGTCTTCAGTTGCCTGATATTATTCCGCTTGGAGATATTGCTATAAAAAACACTTTGAAAGAATTATACAATTGCGAAACAGAATTAGAAATGCAATTAATTTCAGACAATTGGAAGCCATTTCGAACCTTTGCCTCTTACACCATTTGGCATTATTACTTAAAGAAAAGGAATAAAATTTAAGTTAACTATATAAAATTAGCACAATTGTTTTTTATTAAATTGGCTAAGTTGCATTAGTTCTTAAAATTTTGTTATTTTTGCCACCGATAAAATTTATAACAAAAATTATATTTATGGAATCAATGATGATTTATGTGCCTATTGTAATGGCATTAATTGGGTTAGCTTTTATGATAATCAAAAGATCTTGGGTATTGAAACAAGATGCTGGTGATGGAAAGATGAAAGAAATTTCAGATTACATTTATGAAGGTGCTTTAGCTTTTCTAAAAGCAGAATACAGATTATTAGCCTTTTTTGTTGTTATAGCAAGTATTGTTTTAGCGGGTATTACTTTTTTACCAGGTGTTAAAACTGACATTTTAATTGTTGTAGCTTTTATTTTCGGAGCTTTCTTTTCGGCTTTAGCGGGGAATATGGGTATGAAAATAGCAACTAAAACCAACGTTAGAACTACACAGGCCGCTCGAACAAGTTTGCCTCAAGCTTTAAAAGTTTCTTTTGGTGGTGGTACTGTAATGGGACTAGGAGTTGCTGGTTTAGCTGTTTTAGGATTAACAGGATTTTTTATTGTTTTCTATACCATCTTCATGAAAGGGGCTTGGACTAATAGCGAAGACATGACTAAAGTGCTTGAAACTTTAGCAGGTTTCTCTTTAGGAGCTGAATCTATTGCATTATTTGCTCGTGTGGGTGGTGGTATTTATACTAAAGCTGCTGATGTAGGTGCTGACCTTGTGGGTAAAGTAGAGGCGGGTATTCCAGAGGACGATCCACGTAACCCAGCTACTATTGCAGATAACGTAGGAGATAATGTAGGTGACGTTGCAGGTATGGGTGCCGATTTATTTGGTTCTTATGTAGCGACAGTTTTAGCTGCTATGGTATTAGGTAACTATGTTATCAAAGATATGGGTGGAAATATAGTTGAAGCCTATAAAGGTTTACCAAGTTTTGGCGGAATAGGACCTATCTTATTACCAATGGCAATTGCAGGTTTTGGAATTTTATTTTCTATTATAGGAACAATGTTGGTGAAAATTACTAGTGATGATGCCAAAGAAGCGCAAGTACAAAAAGCATTAAACATTGGAAACTGGGTTTCTATCGTATTAACAGCGGTAGCTTGTTATTTTTTAGTTACAAATTTACTGCCACAAACCATGTTTATGCACTTTTTTGGTGACAAAACACCAGTTGCAGGACATCCTGATGGTTATATAGCAATCTCTTCAATGCGAGTTTTTTATGCAACACTTGTTGGATTAGTGGTTGGTGGAGCTATATCTTCTGTAACCGAATATTATACAGGTTTAGGTACAAAACCAGTTTTGGCAATTGTACAAAAATCTTCAACAGGAGCTGGAACTAACGTAATCGCTGGTTTAGCTACTGGTATGATTTCTACTTTCCCAACCGTATTATTATTTGCTGGTGCTATTTGGGCATCGTATGCTTTTGCTGGTTTCTATGGAGTTGCTTTAGCTGCTTCAGCTATGATGGCTACAACAGCGATGCAATTAGCAATCGACGCTTTCGGACCAATCTCTGATAATGCTGGAGGTATTGCTGAAATGAGTGAATTGCCAAAAGAAGTTCGTACACGTACAGACATTTTGGATTCAGTAGGTAACACTACTGCTGCAACAGGAAAAGGTTTTGCTATCGCTTCTGCTGCATTAACATCATTAGCTTTATTTGCTGCTTATGTAACATTTACTGGGATTGATGGTATCAACATCTTCAAAGCTCCAGTATTAGCAATGTTGTTTGTTGGAGGTATGATTCCTGTAGTTTTCTCTGCATTGGCAATGAACTCTGTTGGTAAAGCAGCAATGGACATGGTATATGAAGTGCGCCGTCAGTTCAAAGAAATTCCTGGAATTATGGAAGGAACTGGTAAGCCAGAATATGGTAAATGTGTTGAAATCTCTACTAAAGCGGCATTACGTGAAATGATGTTGCCAGGAGTATTAACGATTGGTTTCCCAATTGCTATTGTATTATTAGGAAAATTAGTTTACGGAGATAACAATCAATTAATTGCTGAAATGTTAGGTGGTTATATGGCAGGAGTAACCGTATCAGGTGTTCTTTGGGCAGTGTTCCAAAATAATGCTGGTGGTGCTTGGGACAATGCTAAAAAATCTTTCGAGGCAGGTGTTATGATTAACGGTGAAATGACCTATAAAGGATCTGATGCTCACAAAGCAGCTGTAACAGGAGATACTGTTGGAGATCCATTTAAAGATACTTCTGGTCCATCTATGAATATCTTAATCAAATTAACTTGTTTAATTGGATTAGTAATTGCTCCGATCTTAGGAAGCGGTATTCAAAAAGAAGGTGGAAAAGAAATTAAATGTATCGAAATGAAATCATCTTGCTCGGAAGATATGGGTAAATGTGATATGGACAAATGTGCTACAATGACTAAGGACCAATGTGCTAAAATGTGCGACAGTCTTAAATGTACTCCAGCGCAAAAAGAAAAATGTTTATCTCATTATGATGCCAACGGAAAATATGTGGCTCCAAAAGAGTGTGAACAAGGAGAAGAAAAATCTTGTTGTGCAAATGGAGATAAAAAAGTAAAAGTTGAAATGACTAATGAAAATGGTAAAGCAAAAGCTACTGTTACAACAAATGAAAAAGGAAATGTAAATACTCAAACTTTTGAAGGATCTCTTGAAGAAGTGAAAGCGAAAGTAGAAGCGTTGAAATAGTATTTCAAATTAAACAATTAAAAATGTTTCACGAAAGTGGGACATTTTTTTTTAATATTATGGATAATTTCAAAAGCGTAACATTTTCCAATTAGAATACTGACGTTTATATTAATATTTTTTATTGATAAATTAGAATTCTTACAGAGATTATATTTTCAAGAAGTACTCTATTAAAAGTAAATTAAAGATCTCTTTTAAATAGTCTTTCTTATCAATAATCTACGATTAATTTTTCCTCCTTAATTTGTCAAATCCTTTCTGATAAACTACTTTTGCCGGAGTTTTAATTTCAAAACACTTTTGGAAACAAATCAGTCTACTTTATCTCCTTTAAAAATCTATCAAGATTTTAAACAAATCACTAAAGCTGGATTAGCTATTAGCGTTGTTTTCTCTTCTATTGCGGGATATCTTTTAGGTTTTTCTGATCAACATCCTTTTCGTTGGATAACTTTATTTATATTGGCAATAGGTGGGTATTGCATGGTTGGGGCGTCCAACGCATTCAATCAAGTAATCGAAAAAGATTTGGACGCTTTAATGGATAGAACCAAAAATCGTCCCGTAGCTTCTGGTAGAATGTCTCCAAATGTTGCTTTGTTTGTCGCTAGCCTCCTCACCATTATAGGTTTAATACTTTTGTATTTAATCAATCCCAAAACAGCGATGTTTGGTGCTATATCCATATTTCTATATACTAGCGTTTATACACCCTTAAAAACGATGACACCACTATCGGTTTTTGTAGGCGCTTTTCCCGGAGCCATTCCTTTTATGTTGGGTTGGGTTGCTGCTACTAATCATTTTGGAATAGAAGCAGGAACATTGTTTTTAATACAGTTTTTTTGGCAGTTTCCTCATTTTTGGGCAATCGGTTGGTTCTTGTTTGAAGATTATGAAAAAGCAGGTTTCTTTATGTTGCCAACAGGGCAAAAAGATAATAAGACAGCAACACAAATTATATTATATTGCCTTTGGTTGATTGTAGCTTCATTGTTGCCTTATTTGGGTTTTACAGGTCAGCTTCATATTAGCCTTGTTTCGGCAGTTTTAGTTTTTATTTTAGGCTTGTGGATGCTTCTTTATGCTGTGAAATTATACAAACAAAGAACACCTAAATCAGCAAGAGTATTAATGTTGGTTAGTGTTTCCTACATTACTTTATTACAAATAATATATATAACAGATAAATTTTTACATTAGTTATGATGACAGTAGAAGAACATAAAGCAAGAACGTCAAGATCCTATAAGCTCTTGTTGATATTTGCAATGATTAGTATGACTATGATGTTTGCGGGTTTAACCAGTGCACTTGTAGTAAGTAAGTCAAGGCCTGATTGGTTAACCAATTTTCAATTACCTTCTGCATTCACGTATAGTTTAATCACTATTCTATTGTGTAGTATTACTTTTCATTTGGCAAAAAGAGCTATTAAAAAAGATGATCGAAAAGGAACAACAACCTTTTTATTGACCACATTAGTATTGGGATTTACCTTTGTTTTCTTCCAACTTCAAGGGTTTGGGCAGTTATTTGAAAATCATTTATATCCTGTTGGAGGTTCGGGTTCTATTACTATTTCTTTTTTGTATGTGTTAGTGTATCTGCATCTTGCGCATCTTTCCGGTGGAATTATTTCATTATTAATTATAATTTATAATCATTTTAAACAAAAGTACAATTCCACACAATTTCTTGGTATTGAGCTAGGTGCAATGTATTGGCACTTTCTTGATTTCTTGTGGGTTTATTTATTTTTGTTTTTATATTTCTTTAAATAAGAAAAAAATGTAAATTTGAAAACTTTTTAACAAACAACTTTTTATGGGATCGACAGTTACTACTGCAAATACTGTAGGAAAAACATGGGATGGCGGAAATGAGCCATTAGGAGCAAGTTACGGAAAATTAATGATGTGGTTTTTCATCGTTTCTGATGCATTAACCTTTTCTGGATTTTTAGCTGCTTACGGTTTTTCAAGATTTAAATTTATTGAAACATGGCCTTTGGCAGATGAAGTGTTTACTCACTTTCCGTTCGCTCACGGAGTAGCATTACCAATGTATTATGTGGCTTTGATGACTTTTATCTTAATCTTCTCCTCTGTTACAATGGTATTAGCTGTTGACGCAGGACATCACATGAAGCAAGGTAAAGTTGCATTCTATATGTTTTTAACCATTATTGGAGGTTTAATCTTCGTTGGTTCTCAAGCATGGGAGTGGAAAAACTTTATTCATGGAGAATATGGTGCTGTTGAAACCAAAGGTGGAAGTATCCTTCAGTTTGTTGACAATACTGGAAAAAGAGTAGCTCTAGAAGAATTTGCAGATACTAGCATTCCTAAAGAAAGAGAGCAACTTACTAGAGGTAAAGGAAAATGGTTTATGGAAGAAGGTTCATTGCCAACTTATTCTGTAGAACAAGTGCAAGCTGGTTTTAAATCACATCCTAATTTATTGGTACGAATTGAAACACTAAACACTCCTGAAACATTAGCAAGAACTAAAGGGCTAAATGAAAATCCAGCATTGAACTCACCAAAACAAAAATTTGTTTTATCGAGAGCAGAATCTGAAAGAAGATTAGCAGATACTAAATTAGTAGTAGAAGGAGCTAACTTACAAAGAAACGAATACGGAAGTAAATTGTTCGCTGATTTCTTTTTCTTTATTACTGGTTTCCACGGATTCCACGTATTCTCTGGAGTTATGATTAATATCATTATTTTCATCAACGTTCTTTTAGGAACGTATGAAAAAAGAAGAACCTATGAAATGATTGAAAAAGTTGGACTTTACTGGCACTTTGTCGATTTAGTTTGGGTTTTCGTATTTACATTCTTCTACTTAGTTTAATATTTTTAGAAATTATATATTATGTCACACGAACACGTTTCTAATACAAAAAGAATTTGGATGGTTTTTGGAATACTATCTGTTGTAACAACAGTGGAAGTATTTTTAGGAATTCAAAAACCTGCAGCATTACACATGACTAATATTTTAGGCATGAATTTATTGAACTGGATATTCATTATCCTTACAATTTTTAAAGCTTATTACATTGTTTGGGCTTTCATGCACATGGAAGGCGAAACTACAACGTTGAGAAGAGCTGTAGTTTGGACTGTAATTTTCTTAATTTTATACCTAGTTTTTATTTTGTTGACAGAAGGAAACTATATATTTCAGGTATTTAGAGATGCCACAATTAAGTGGAATTTTTAACACTATATTAATTCAAGAAAAAGGTACGCAATTGCGTACCTTTTTTTATTTTTGTAACACCAAATTTTCAAGATACCATGAAAAAGAATATCGTTCTCTTTATATTATTCATCCTTCCAATAGTTGCGTATCTTTTTTTTGCATCCGGGATTAATAGTTTTGCCAAACTTCCTACAATTACCAAGAACATTCCCGAATTAAACAATTGGAAAACCTTAGATGATAAACCAGTAGAGTTAACTAATAAGATAACTATTCTTGGTTTTATTGGCCAAGATGTTTTGAAACACAAAGGTAACTTCTTTAATCTGTATGAAAAGATATTTGATAGAAATAAAAACTTCAAAGATTTTCAAATGGTGATGATTATGCCCGATGGAACGCAAGACCAAGTAAGAGAACTCCAAAAAGACTTATTGAAATTAGGAACACAAGCAGGATGGAATTTTGCTTTTGGAACCCCAGAACAAATTAATGCCTTTTTTGATAAATTGCAATTAGTAGGTAAGCTCGATGCAAGTTTGGGAACGCCTAATGTTTTTATTATTGATAAGAAAAGAAATTTAAGAGGCAGAAAGGGACATGATGAAAAAGGAAAGCCTGAATATAAAGAAGGCTATAACACCATATTTGTATCTGAATTGTATAACGAAATGACAGATGACGTTAAAATCATTTTGGCAGAATATCGTTTGGCATTAAAAAAGAATCACAACGCAACTAGAGAACTATAATCGATGAAAAACAAATCCTACATTGGAATTTCATTTATTATCTTGATTTTCGGAATCATTTTTATTCCTAAAATTATTGATAGAATAAAAAATGGAACGATAGTTCAAAATGACAGAATGAGCCTTTCTAATGAAATAGTCAAAGGAGAAGCATTACAGAAGATAGGTTCAGCGCCTAAATTTGAATTGACTGATCAAAACAATACCAAAATATCTAACAAGAACTATGAAGGGAAAGTCTATGTGTTGGAATTTTTCTTTTCCACTTGTCCTTCCATTTGTCCAAGGATGAATAAAAATATGATTCAAATTCAGAATAAGTTCTTGGAAAATGGGAATTTTGCCATCGCCTCTATTACTATTAATCCGGAGAATGATACGCCAGCGGTTTTAAAAGAACATGCCAAAAAACTGGGAGTTACTTCTGACAATTGGCATTTCCTTACAGGCAATAAAGAAGATATATTTAACTTGGCCAACAAAGGATTCAATCTGTATGTTGGAGAAAACAATAAAGCGGTTGGTAATTTTGAACACTCAGGGCTTTTTGCGCTGATTGATAAAAAAGGAAACATCCGTTGCAGAAAAGACCCGCAAGGAAATCCAATTATCTATTATGATGGACTTGAAAAAGAAGGCGTACAAGCAATAGAAGATGATATTAAAGTATTATTAAACGAATAATCATGGAAAATAAAGCAGTAGAAAATAAATTTAGAACACCCATTATCATTGTTTCAATCTTAATTCCAGTGGCGGTTGCCCTACTTTTTAGTCTGCGTCTAAAAGATTTTGGAATCAATGTAGCACCGCTATCCTTTTTACCTCCCATATATGCTACTATAAACGGAATTACAGCTATCCTTTTGCTTTTGGCAGTAAATGCTATTAAAAAAGGAAAGCGACTTTTACATGAACGATTAATGACTGCTGCTATTGCTTGTTCAGTTGTTTTCTTAGTGATGTATGTTGCTTATCACATGACTGCAGAAGCGACTAAGTTTGGTGGCGAGGGACCGATTAGATATGTTTACTTTTTCTTATTGATTTCACATATCATTTTGTCTATTTCAATTATTCCTTTAGTACTTTTTACTTATGTAAGAGCGTTATCAGAGCAATTTGATAAACATAAAAAACTAGCCAAAATTACTTTCCCGTTGTGGCTTTATGTTGCCGTTACAGGCGTTATTGTTTATCTAATGATTGCTCCTTATTATGCTAATTAAATTTTTAGAAAACAGAAAAAAGAACTTAGAAAATAGACAAACTTCTATAAAAGGAATTGTCTTTTTTCTGTTTTCTATATTCTATTCTCTCAACACTCCAGCACAATGTGCTATGTGTCGTGCTTCTCTAGAAAGCGAAGGAAATAATGCAAAGGTAATAGCCGTTAATGATGGAATTATCTACCTGATGGTGATTCCCTATCTTCTTGTGGGCGTTGTAGGAATTGTGGTTTATAGAATGTACAGCAAGAAAAAACAACAGTAGTTATAATTAAAATACTATAAAAATAGAGCATTGCTTAAGTTATTAAGCGAGGCTTTCTTTTATATTTTTAATTGCCAAAACTTTAACATTCAAAATTCGTTGTTTACTATTTCATTTTTAAAAATGGTGAAACTCCCAAAATCAATCTTTATAAAACTTTACCCCTAAGCTTATTTTGAGTTTACACAATCTAATGACTACTAGAAATAGATTCATCAACGCTAGAAATACTTCATCAATGCTAGAAATAGCTTTATTAAGGCTAAAAATAGCTTCCTGAACACCAAAAGAGACATCCTTAACGATTAAAAATGCTTCTTCTCTCGCTCAATATATATTCTTTCTATAAAAAATATGTGTATAGGAATAAGTTATTATATTGAGTAAACTCAATATATACAATTCATCCAAAACGCAGTATTTTCATGTGCTTTTAGAAGCAATAATTTGCCTACTAAGTGAATATAAATTAAAAATGATTAAAAAATAAGTGTTTCAAAACCTAAAACACTTATTCAATGCAGTATTCAACTATTCCATCCCATCAATTTTCACATTCATTTTTCCAGTAGTAGTGATAAATACAATGATGTCATTGTTGGTTAGTTCTACTTTTTCAAATTCAAAATCATCCATACTACCATTTACAAAAACGCCTTTCATAGGTGAATAGTTGCTAAGATAAGGCAATAAGCTCTTTTTGCCTTCTTCAAGATTTTCTTTAATGGAATAATGACAACTTTCTTCTATTTTCTTTAAGATTACTCCTTGTAAAAGCCAATTGGCAGTTTTGGTTAGAATGCCTTTAGAGTTTAATACATAATCCATTTGCTCAAAATAGATCTCTTTTGTAATAGCATTATAATTAGGGATACCGCTTAAATAAATAGTTCCGTTGATGCTTCCAGACATGTCGAGTGCAATTATCATCTTACCATCTTTGGCCCATAAATTTACTTTTTGCACGACAATCTTTCGGCTTCCAGAAGCGAATTCTTTTCCTTGAAAGTTTTTAGTAATAATGCGAGAAGCAATTTCATAACTAGAAATCGCAGCTACAGTAGCGGTAGTTTTATCGGGAACTTTGCTCACGGGTTTAAACGAAACCGCCTCTTTATCAAAAGTAGCTTTGGGTTGTTCGCCCACCATTGTTTGCATAGTACATTTCAATCCCAAATCCATTCTGATTCTGTTTTTTTGTAAAACAGCATCCGTTACATACACTTCTATTGGAGTCATTCCAAACCAAGTTTCATATTCCTTATTGGTTTCAAAAGGCCTACTCATGGTTTGCAATACATTTAAAACATAAGGTTTGAAATCGCATGATTTTTGAATGGCATCATCTATCTTTTTTGCCATCTTAGTTTTAAATAGTGATAAAGTGGGATTGATAATATAAGTAATTGGCACTTTTCTTCCTGCCACGAGAATCGTTGGACTTTCACTCCATTGAAAATCTTCGATTACAGAATTCGTATTCATTTTCCAATTGGATAATTTAACGTTGCTCAATAGGATGATAGTTCCGTTGAGTTCAATCTCTCGAGTATCATTCAAACCCATAAATTCAGTGCCGTATTTGAATTTTGCCCAAATCTTTAAAGGCAAAAAAGATTCAATTTTACCGTCTTTCTCAACTAGTTTTATAGAAGCCGTTTTCCAAATCTTCATCTCTGTTTTATCATCTTCAATATTATTATCTTGATAAATCAGCCCTGATAATGATTTATTGAGTTGGTTTTCGATTTCTTTCAGCGAAATTTCCATCGGCATACTTACAAAAGAAGTAGTATTTTTAAATGCCATGGGAACATTTTGAGAAGGTTCAGGTTTTAAAGAAGCAATTTTACTAGTTGAAGAACAGCTAAATAGAAGGAAATAAAGCGTAATACTAGCAACGACAAGAAGATTTTTTTTCATTATAAATTCAAAATTAATTTGTGTGTGAATGTAACAAAAATACTAATTTAACGTCTGATAAGGATATGTTAATTTAGTGGTATTCATTTAAAAACTCTTAAATTTGCATACTACTTTCACTTTTGAAAAAAGAATATGAAAAACGCCAGCTTTACATTACTGATGCTTATGGTTTTGTTTTTGGGAATTTCTACCCAAGCTCAAATCAAAAAGTGGACGCTCAAAGAGTGTGTAGATTATGCCCTGCAAAACAACATTTCGATAAAACAAACCGAGTTGGACGAAGAAACAACTGTCATTGGCAAAAAGACAGCCATTGGTAATTTTCTACCTAGTCTTAATGCCAATGCTTCTCATTCTTGGAATATTGGTTTGAATCAAAATATTACTACTGGATTATTAGAAAATCAAACGACACAGTTTACATCGGCAGGATTGAATTCTAATGTCACTATTTATAATGGTCTTCAAAATCAGAATAAATTAAGAAAGGCTAATTTGTCTATTATTGCGGCGCAATATCAGTTGTCTAAAATGAAAGATGATATTTCGTTGAATGTAGCGAATGCTTATTTGCAAATCCTTTTCAACAAAGAAAATCTTAAAGTTCAAAATGAGCAATTGACTTATGATGAAAAGCAACAAAGAAAGAGTGAAGAGATGGTAGCTGCTGGTATGGTGGCTCGTGGTGATTTGCTAGATGTTAAAGCTACTGTGGCTGCCGATAAACAAAAAGTTATTGCTGCTGAAAATACTTTGTTTATCTCAAATTTGAGTTTGGCACAATTATTACAAATAGAAGACTTTAAAACCTTTGATGTTGCCGATGTGGATTATGAAGCGAAGCCAAGTCAAACGATGCTTGAAACGCCAGAAACAATTGTTGAAAAAGCAAAACAAGACCGAGTAGAACTTAAAATTGCTAAAGCAAATTTAGAAATTGCTGATAAAGATGTTAAAATTGCTAAGGGCGCTTTTCAACCAAGCGTAATTGGGTTTTATAGTTTTAGTAGTAGAGTTAGTTATTCGGATCGAATTGTGGGTGTTGACCCAACTGGAACCCCAATACTTTCAGGACCTTTATCATTCTTTGATCAGATTAGTAATAATAAAGGACATAATTTCGGGGTACAATTAAACATCCCAATACTTAATGGATTTTCAGCTAAAACCAATTTAGATCGTTTTAAAATTGCGTTAGAGCGTTCCAAAACAAATGAAAAACAGGCCGTTCTTGATTTAGAACGCAATGTTTATACAGCGATTACCAATGCTAAGGTAGCTTTAAATGCTTATGATGCTGCTGTTGCTGCCTTTGATGCCAGAAAGGAAGCGTTCAATTATGCTAAAGAAAAATATGCTGTAGGTATGATGAATAGTTTTGATTTCAATCAGGCGCAAACACTATATACCAACTCACAATCGGAAGTATTAAGAACTAAATATGATTATATATTTAAAGTTAAAATAGTAGAGTTTTATTTCGGAATTCCAATCATTGAAAAATAAGAATATCATGTCAAAAAAGAAAATTTACATAATTGTAGCGGTTAT
>Ga0214164_1001568_pt1 | contig 12782 bp, 17 predicted proteins | sample TroBogepilimnion_13_FD_153003 | JGI IMG/M metagenome (GOLD analysis project Ga0214164, IMG submission 153003) | Freshwater microbial communities from Trout Bog Lake, WI - Practice 03JUN2009 epilimnion v4 | ecosystem: Environmental > Aquatic > Freshwater > Lake > Epilimnion/Euphotic zone ...
GCATATCCAATATGTTTGATATGATGACACATTTTGCACAAAGCGATAATCCCTATTAAAGTCTGTTGTGATGTTTTATTGTCAAAATTCCATATTTCGTGTGCATCTAATGATTTGTTGCTTCCACAGATGCCGCACACATGATTGTATGATTTGTATACAGCTTTTCTAATAGCATCCCATTCTTCTTGAGAAACTTTAGAGCGAACATTAATTCCCCAAGTTGATTGGGGAATTAATTCTATTGTAAGAGCGTAATTAGTCATTTAAATCAATATGGTCAAATTCAATTGCTTGATATCTTTTAGAATTATTGGTTGCTAAATTGGTGTTTTTATTTTCAACTTCTTTCGTAACTAATTTTTTATCTGTTTGAGAAACCCAATCAGAAATTTTCTTTAAAATTCTGCGTTTAAAAGGTAATTTATTTGCATTTTCCTGTTGTTTCGTGATCTTATTATAATTATTTGAAGTAATTGAAGCGATTTGTTTAGTAGTAACAATCTTAAGTTTAACTTCTTTAACATTAAATATAACGCTTCGATCACCAGGGTATACGATTTTACCTTGTAAATAATTTTTAATGTCATTAGCCAATGTTTTAGCCTTTTTTCTATCTAAGTTTTCAATAATTGGTGCATCCATGTTGTATTTACCCAACGCCATTGAAGTGAAAATTGCGGACATTTCTTTATATGCATTAACATGATTTGGCTTTGTGGGATATATCATTTTCACAAAAGAATATGGTTCGTTTCCATAATGCAAACACGTAAATGCATTTTCCCAAGCCCCTAAAGCAATTGGTACGCTAGAAACCGCACTTACAATTATATAATTTCCAGATGAACCATATAATGTAGTGGGATCATGCACAACATTAGAGCGTGAATAATTTTTCTCGTCTGTATTCAATATAGCTTTCCAAACACGCTCAAATACATTTGATTTTTCATTTTGACGTGTGTTAAGACTATTACTCATAGGTACATTAGCCGCCACAGTTTGTTTTGATTCATGCTTAGGATACTCTTCAATAACTTCAAATTTTTTATCAAATATATTATTTAAAGTTATTGATTCCTCATCATTTGTATCATTGTTTAAAGTAGCATGTTTTTGTCTTAATGAATAAACTCTTGGAGATTTTGATTCATCTTGTGATTTCTCGGCAAACTGCGCCCATTTCAGACTGCTAAAGAAATGTCCGCTTTCATCTTGACTAGATTTTGCTTCTAGTTTCATTTTATCATAATCTTCCATGATTTGATCAATGAAATTTTGAGGTAAAGTTTTAGCTAAACTTAAACGTAATTGCTCTCGCTCATCGATTTGAGCTTCAGGCGTAATTACGCCTTCATGTGATTCTTGTGTATTTGTATTTTCCATTTCGAACTCCTTTTATTTTTTTAGTTCATGTTTTATATACTACTTTAAATCTCGCCCTTCCTGCTTTTTAATGATAAAAGATTATTTTTCATATCTATTGCATTTACCCAGCGTTTTTCTGGTTTTTTCTCAAATGTTTTCATTAAAAATTCCCACATCTCATCAGATATAGAATCAGGAATAATTGGATCATCATTTTGTATTGTCCAAGTCATTCCAAAAGTAGTTTTAGCATTAAAGGGAAATGATCCTGTTAGCAGATTAACAATCACTACTCCAAGACTCCATAAATCGGATTGTGGGCAACCTGGTTGCATTATAAGGGCTTCTGGGGCGCAATAAGCGATGGTGCGTTCTTTATCGGTGTAATCTATAAGTTTTACATCTCCGTTATGATCTAAAAATAAATGATCTGTTTTTAGATCAACGCACCACCAGCCATGATTATGTAAATAATCAAGTGCATCGAGAATTTGTGAACAATAATTGATTATTTCATATTCTTTAAGAAATCTTTTCTGCTCAACTCTTGTTAATAAAGAATACGTATAATATGGCATTAATAAACCATCTTCTTTTTCAGATAACCAACATTCACAAAGATTTGGGTGTTTTAATGAAGCGGTTTCTCTGCACCAATTGGAAAAACTATCTCCATAAGTGCTTAATGGGCGTTTAAGTATTAAAGAGCGTTTATTAGTGTCATCTGCTATGAGATGCACTAAATGTTTACTCCTATGTATTGTCTCTACCCATCTATAATCTGATTTCACAAAAACTTTTGTACAGCATTAAGAGTTTAAGTTTTTATTTATTTGTTTCCAATTAACTACTTTCCACCAAGCATTTAAATAATCTTCACGATTGTTTTTGTATTTAAGATAGTAGGCATGTTCCCATAAATCTATACCAAAAATTGGTTTACCTGCGCCAGTTATGATAGGATTATCTTGATTCGGTGTGCTAATGATTTTGAATCCGTCATCAGTTTTAACTAACCACACCCATCCAGAACCAAAACGCTTTTTCCCTTCTTCAATGAAGGCTTTTTTAAATTCTTCAAATGAACCAAAGTGTTCATCTATAACTTTTTTAATTTCACCTTTTGGTTCCCCTCCGCCATCTGGAGACATAATTTTCCAAAACATGGAATGATTATAGTGTCCGCCACCATTATTACGTATGGCCTTTTTAACATCAGATGGAAGAGAACTTATATCTTCAAGAAGTTCTTCGATACTCTTTCCCTTTAATTCCTTGTGTTTTCCAATAGCTTCATTGAGTTTTTCCACATATGTTTTATGATGCTTTCCATGATGAATAGACATTGTTTGTGCATCAATTGTGGGACTTAAAGCATTTTCTTCATAAGGCAAATCTGGTAATGTAAATTCGCTTGCTGATGTTCTAATTAACTTTTTTTTTACTTGTGCTGATTGAATAAATGGAATCTTCTTATCACCTTGTTGCTGAATGCCAACTTCAATTTCATTTGGAGAACGTGCGGCTTGACCACTTCCTCCTCCAACGGTATCATGACATGCTAACCATGCTTGACCACCTAATATTTTAGACAATGTATTGCCATCAACAAAAATGTTACCTTGTTCATCTTGACGTGCTTTAATAGATTCATCACCTTTAGTATCTGGAAACTCAGGATACATATTTAGGAACTTAGATTTCATATTTGGATCAAGTAAATAATAGCCATCAGGTGTGCCGTGTGTTACATACCAATTATTACCACCAACATTGATCTGACCAGGCTGACCAGAATTAATTACTTGTTCAATTTGATTGACATCACCAGAATCTAGTTGAACTTGTTGTCCTGGAGTTAATTGCATACCAGGAGTGTATTGTTGCATAGAATTTTCTGCTTGAATATCTTCAGCTATACGAATAATTTTAGCTGTAATAGCATCTGCTTCTGCATATCTTTTTTGTTGATCTAACAGAGAGGCTTGTTCAATTAATTGTTGAAGGGTGGTTTTATTCATAATTTTCTTTTCTTCTTGGAGGAAAGAAATTCCTTCAAGAAGAAAAAATGTTAACGAGTCTGATTAATAAACATCTCTGGATTATGTTTTTCTGCATATTCAGCAATCAAATATGTATGACAAAAGTTTCCGCCTCTACAAAAGCAAAGAAGATTAACTTTCCCATCAATCGCTTGATCATAAAGCCATTCCCAATCTGAATGAAGCAGAGAATCAAGAATCACATTATATTGTTCTATATATTCTTGATCAGTTATTGTTTTGTTTTTGTGCCCCATTACCATAGTCCAAGTTGGGGCAAATCTCCTCGCAATTCCTTTAGAAAGTTTAACAGTAGTATCTACACCAATACTATTCCTATTTATTTGTGAGCGTGTTAAGATAACTTTCTGCATATTTAATAGCCTCTTCTTTAGTGGCAAAAGTTTCTGTTTCTCCTGTTCCATCAACACGATATTTATCAATTTTATTTTCTGTAACATTGTCAATATGAGAATCACGCCACATATTGGAATACCATATTAATTTATACAAAGGTACAATTGAAACAAGAACTTCTCCATGTTCATTGAGAAACCTCTGCTTTTCATTCTCATAAAAGTGCCATTTTCTTAATGCTTGAATAGAAAAATTTTCAGTGGGAAGATACTTTCGCAGTTCAAGAACTTGATCATAACTAAAACTATAATCATTGAAAATATACTGATCTGCATCAATGTGATATAATACAACTTTATTGTTTCCAAGAATAAAATAGTCTCCTACAGCGAGTAATGATATATCCCTTGATGCATTATAAGCATGAGGCATAATGTGTCTGTTTTTCCCGTTAAGATCGTCCGTTAATGTTTTGATATTAATCATAATTTTTTATCCGAAAAGATTTTGCAAAGATTATCAAATCCTCTTTCATATGCATGTTGCTCAACATGTTTGGGTTCGAAATGTTCTATAAGATATTCTACTGCTTTAGGGATGTTTAAATCTCCCCCGCAGTAGAATAAATCAATTGCGGCATATTGATGTTCAGGCCAAGAATGAATGGAAAAATGAGATTCAGCAATAATGGTCATTCCACTTACGCCAGCCTCTCCATAAGGCTCAAATGCCTTATATTCTTCCATAACAATCGTACAATTTGCAAGTTTAGCCGCTTGACGAAATACAGATTTAACGATATCAGGATCAGTCATGCTATTAGAATTGCATCCATAAAATTCTAATATAACATGATGCCCAAGAAAATTGGGTTTTCTATGATAAAATTCTTGTTCTCTTACAAATTGATTCATGATTCTTTAATTATACATTACTGTTCAAGGCCATGATGATCGATTGGAACATATGTCTTTGTAGACATAATCTGTTTTACTTCTTCATATGAAATCGGTGTGTAATTATGACAATCAACACCGCAATCAAAACTTAATGAATTGGGATCATCAGGAAGACTACCATGAGAATGTCCATACAAATGATACGCTCCATGATGACTTTTATTCCATACACGCATAGCATAATGGCAAAGTACGATTCGTCTTTCTCCCCGCTGAGCATCTCTATCGGTAATTTTGATTTCATTCATTTTATTAAAACTAGCGAAGCTATGTTTCATTAATTTGGCTGTTCTATCATGATTACCTTGAATGAGATGAATTTCTCCATTTAAACGATTTAAAATTCGTTGTGCTCTGTCGGGATCACATATAAATATATCACCTAAATGATAAACTCTATCGCTTCTTTGGACGACGCTATTCCATCGTTCAATCATCGCTTCGTCCATACGATTAATAGATTCATCAGAAATATATAACTCATCAATAGCTTCTTTATCCTGACTATTGATTATTTGTGTTTCATATGTATTTAAAAACTGCAATCTAGGAACATACTTCAAAATGTTCCTATGGCCCCAGTGTGTATCTGAGGTAAAATATATGTTATTCATTTTTTAATTCTCCTTTATTTACCTCTTTCTACTACGAAAAAGGCAAATTATTCGTTTCTTAATTTAGCTATGATTTTATCAATAACATCAGCGTATTCAGGCATTAAAGGCTTAATATTATTGATTGCTTCTATAGCGTATTCATTTTCTTTTGGAGCAACTTGATCAAAGTATACATCAATTGGATCAAATCCTGCTTCCATAATTGTTGCTTGATATTGAGCATGTGTTTCTATTGCCCATTGTTTATGAATTTGATTTTGCTTAATAAATTCATCTGCCCATATTTGTGATCTAAATACACGCGCAGAATTGCCTTGATACCATCCAGAGTCTGAGAAATTAACACTTCCTTCCCAGCACCAAGGTTCTCCATCTTCTACATGTTTAACTAATCCTTTCCAATGCCAAATTTGGCTTGTCTTCTTTGAATTTATTCCAGCAGTAGTTAAAGTAATATCGCTATTTTTAATATTGTGATTTAAATCCTTCAATAGGGGTTTAGCACTTGGCCCTTGAGATTGCATATAATCTAGCAATAAATGATATGGATATCCAGACGCATCATTCTTTTTAATGATATCAAACATATCAGGCATATTAAATCCATATGCGCTCACCCAGCACTCTCCAGGCATGGATAATAATTCCAAAAACCTTTTTCTGGCCATCTCTCCATCTTCAGGAAGAAAATAATTATCTTCCTGAAGATTTTCAAGTGTTATCATCATAACAAGTCTCCAGCTTGAACCTGAATGCCATCCATTAATCCACGTAGTTTTTCAATTGCTTTATTGTGCCAAATATAAGCTGTAGTACGTGAAATATCAAAGTTTCTAGCAACTTCTTCCATAGTGCAATCATCCAAATAGATCATTTTTAATAACTCCATTTGTTTTTCGCTTAAATGCTTAAAAGCACCATCTAGAATGCATTTATTTTCTATATTAATAAGACTATTAAATTCAGCCTCATTAATATCATCAAAGTTTTCAGGTGTTTGAACTGCTTTAGGAACATTAACATTGTGTGACTCATGATGGGGTATTGCAATCAATCCAGAATCATCACGCATGTAATGATTAATTTCATAACGGGCTAAATTATAAGCATGAGTTTTAAAATTAACACATTTAGAAGAATCATATGTGCGATGGGCCTTCAAAATACCTAAACAGGCTGATTGATATAAATCATCGTATTCATATTTTTTCTTATAGATGGTGTGATATTTTCTAGCCAACTTATGAGCTAATTTATCGTATGCTTTTAAAACTTCAGCTTCAGTCATTTTAATTTCTCCTATTACTAAGCTATTTTCGGTACTTTTGTTATGTCAAATTTTTGTTTTTGAGAATAAGCTATCCAAATTGCTAAATCTAAATCAGCTACATTAACATTATTTTCTCTTGCATGTTCTACAAAGATTTTCTCTAATTTCTTATATAATGCCATCCCTGGAGTAGATTTAGGAACATTTTCAATATTTAATACATCTCTCAAGTATTTCAGAATATGCGTATCTAAAATAGCATAATCACTTACTTTTCGAGAATGAACAATAAAAAATCTTGATGTTTTAAATCCAATGCCGTGTATTTTTTCAAGTTCTTCTGTAGTACATTTGAACAGATCAATGTCGGAATTTGCTAATTCTCTAAAACAACGTGTCAATTTTGTATACTGACCAAGTTTTGATGATTTAATACAAGTCTCTAGTTCACCTAAACTATCAACTGCCTTTATCATCTCAAAAGGATATGGTTTAACATTTAATTTGTTGTCGAAAATTACGTCCCAACATGTATCAAAAAAGACTTGCAAACATTTCGATTGTATTTTTGCAGTCTTTCCAGCTACACAGGCGCAAAATAGAATATATGCTTCTAATTCTGATTTTGTACGATCAAATTTGGTCACATTGTTTGGATCAATCATATAATATTATCGTACATATTCGATTGTAAAATCTGGATAAGCCCCCTTTTATTTGTTTTTAATCAAATTAGCTATTTGCAAATCACATTCATCGGCTTGTTGATAAAGGCCCATTTGATCATATGACATAGCTAATTTAATTAGATCGTTAATAACATCTGATTTTCTACTCTTAGTTTTAGACTTGAGTTTTTGATGATGCTTTTTCTTATATTGCTTAGTACCAATGCCCCAAGCAATCTGCTCTCTTTCCTCTTCACTTTTTTCAGGATAGAAATCAGAATCATTTAAACGATCTTTGACAAATTTTTCAACTTCTTTAGGCATAACAAAGTATATATTCCATTTTTTTGGAACATATACCTGCTTCACACTCGATTTACTGCAAGAATTTTTCTAAAAATTCTTGCAGTATTCCATGCGTCATCATCGCCTTTGTGTGGTGTGCCTTCAAAACCGAGGCCAGATTCGGCTAATGCCTTTTCTAAACCTATTCTAACAGGTGCGTTAAACGCGAAAGTATATAGTGCTTGAATGTCTATATACTGCTCACAAAAAGGGTATTCTGTATTTTTTGTAATACAATCTCTCTTGATGCCATCTAAATCAGTACAACCCCAGCTTCCCCAAGCAAAACGCCTTGTTCCGTATTTGCGGATTAAGTTTTTACATGCAGAATCAAATGTCATTCCTGATCTTGCCATTTTAGGAGTAATACCCGTGAGTTGAGTGCAGAATTCGCTAATTTTGCCCAACTCTGGCTTGATTAAAATGCTACCCTTGTCAACCACTTCCAAAGAAGCGATATCCAGATAACAAAATCCAATCTGAATAATTTCAGTGGTTTCACCTTCTGGAGGCAAATCATTTTCCCAACAAGTGGCTTCTAAGTCCACTACGATAAATTTACTTGAATCTCTAAACATGATTATATTATATCAGCTTAATTCATCTTTGTCAATATCTAATTCTATATCTTCGTAAATTTCCATATTTGACCAAGTTTCAATTCTTTTTGGTGAGGCTTTCCAATACGAAGCATAATTTAATTCAGGTTGAGGACGTTTGATTTCTTCCACCATATCTTGTATTTCATCCCAAGATATATTCTCTGAGGCCCATTCTAAAAGCATGTCGGGATTTTGCAAAGAATCATCTCGGATTTTAAAAAAATCATCGGATATTTCATCTTCTTTTAATCCACAAACTTTTTCTGCATATAAACATGCAATTTCCATCAAACGCACACTCCATTCTGAACCATCAGGAAAAGTAACAATTAAATCTTTAAAATATGGAGTGTTTTGTTCAAATTTAAAATGGTGGTATGCCTCTTCCCATTCTTCATCAAATAAATTTAATACAGCATCTGGGTTTTTATGATAAAAATCACTCACAAAATCAGATACTTCATTATAATAGATGTTATAAAGATCAGAAAATTGCATTGACGGATTATTGTTAGCTATTTTAGTAGCTAATTGGTTTGCCATAGATGCCACAATACTATCTATAGGCATAAGCATACACTTACTGCCTATAGATACTTTAAATTGATTTGGCACATTATCTTGAACCACAACCGCCACATCCTCTACCTTCATTTAATCCTGAAATACCTTCTTCATCAGTACTGAAAGATGATGAACAGCCACACGTCTTTGTCGCATTAGGATTTGAAATTCTAAATCCTCCACCCAATACATCCTCATCCCAATTGATTATGCTTCCATTCATATATTTGGCAGATAGATTATCCACAACGATTTTAACGTCATCGGTTGAAATTATTAAATAATCATTTTCTTCTGGTTCATTGTCATCCAGTGCCATACCATAACTCAAACCAGAACAACCTCCTCCCGCAACCCAAACACGTAAATGGGCATTAGGAATATCTTGCTCTTGCATTAATTCTTTTACTTTTTCAGCAGATTCTTTTGTTATTCCAATTGTAAATTCCATATTTTTATCCTATTTTTAGTGTATTATACAACTTATCGGCGCAAACCAAGATTATCTTGATTATCAACTGCATCTTGTAATCTTGATCCAGTTCCTAATTTAATTTGCTCTTGACAAATTGCGGCAGCTTTTTCAAGTTCTTTAGGTAATCCCTCGTTTTCATCGCTTAATAGCCATGCATGACCTGCTGTAACAACTAATTCTTGAAGCATTGCGTAAGAAAACTTCTTAACAGTTGAACTTAATTTATTAATTGTTACAATAATGTCTAAAGGCAATTCTTCAACTTCCATTAGCTTTTTCACACGATCTAACAAATAAATGTGTACTTGATCTGGAGTAGGATTTGGAAAAATAAATTTCCTATCAAATCTACTAGGTCTATTTGTTAAAGCAATATCAATATTTTGAGGGTGATTAGTCGTTCCAATAGTCAAAACACCATCATTAGCCTTGAATCCATCTAAAGCGTTCAAAAATACAGTACGAGTGTCATTGTTAATCTGCGTGTCTAAATCCTCAAAAAGAATAACACATGGAGCAATTTCACGCGCTTTTTCAAATACTTCTTCAATTCCCTCAGATGCAGTTTGATTCGATCCCGCAAGTGAAAGTACATAAATAAAGTTTACGTGCATTGTTGCAGCAATAATGCGCCCACATAAACTTTTACCTGATCCTGGTTCTCCAACAAATAAGAATCCACGCTTATATGGAATTCCTAATCTTGTATAGACTCTACCTTGATCAGTGAAAAATCTTTCAACATTGGTTTTGATTTCTGTTTTAAGCTGATCAGGAAGAATTAAATCATCCCAAGTATGTCCGCTAATATCATTAAGAAGTTCATGATTGTATTCCCATCCACCTTGGTAAATTAAAATACTACCCTCTGGGGATGGTTGGAATCTATTTAAATCTGAAGCTAAATTTCTTAATTCAGCAAGAGAATTAGCAAATGCAAATGTCTCATTTTTGCTTGCGCCAGTCGGAATACCCTGATGTGTTTTGCTCACCTGATAAACAATAAATTCTGTTCCTTTCCAATTGAATTTAATACCGCCACCAAAAAGACTAATGAAAGGACCTTTACTTCCATCACCGCTCCATTGTGCTTCATATACTATTGGCAAATTACCATTGCAATCAACAACTTCATATGATATATGATATCTTCGCAACATCTCATATACATCTTCCATCTGATCGCTTCCTAAATTGAAACAATACTTGCAAATGTCGGAGTATTTTTCTGCTATTTTAACAAAATTTTGATAAGGATATTGCCATGACGTACAATTAGATATATCAAATGGAACATCATTCGATGGATAATAGTCTTGAACTAAAATAGATTTTTCAATATCATTAGGAGGCAAACACTTTGCTCCATATTCGTCGCTATTCTTCGCTATAATATCTTTTTTCTCTGGCTCATCCCAAGGCCATGTTCTTCTTCTTGTTCTCATAATTTTCCTCTATAAAATTGATACGAGTATTTTAGTATCTTTAAATATGTTTTCCACCATTTGTTTTACTTCGTCTATTCTGTCTCCAAATCCGCCATTGTTAATTAGAGGACAGTTAAGAATGATTTTTGATTCTGGATTATGTTTAATATAATTGGCTAATTGTTCTAAACTTTGAACAGTTAAATCCCAATCTCCAGCTTCTTTAAAATGTTTTTTAGTTTGTACTGCAAATATGCGCAAATTATCATAATCGCAATATGACAAATAATAATCTTTCACTTGTCTTGTATGTTCTGGATAATCATTCACATTTTTAACTATTTCCTCAGCAAGTTTTGCATCAATACCTAAAAACTTGTCTCTGATTCTTTTAGCGGCACCTGCTCCCATAACAAGTTTATACTGATCATCCTTTTTCATTATGACAGCATTGGCGGTGAATGCAATTCCTGTAGCTTTATGCTTATGAGCTAAATCTACAAAATCTCCACTCACCCATTTCATAAATGCACCTTAATATATTTTGATGGCTGTTTTACACATGACTGATATGACTCTCCATCACTTGGCAATCTTAGGGTTAAACACTCTTCTAAAGTTAATTTAGCAAGAGCATTTTTCATAATTGCGCATTTAGTGTTGAACTCTTTTGCTCTTTTCTCCCATTCACTTATTGCATTTTTGTATACATATTCATGTACGGCTTTCAATGTCGATCCTGTACCTTTGCAGGTTGGGCAATGAATTACATTTCTAAGTTTATTTCCTTCTACTGGGCAAGGCGGGTCATTAGGATCATAAACAAATCCTTCGCCAAGACAATTTAAACAAGGATAATCTGATTTTGTTTTATTCCAATAATCTGTACGGACTTTTTGCATATATTGATCAAAATTCTTATATGGTCTTTCAGGTTTTTTGAATTGAAGAATTAATTTTTTATCCTTATAAAATTGATGATAAGTACTCATGTATTATTCTACTCCTTAATTTTCTATTTTGTTAGCATATGTTTTAAAGGCTTCCGCAAATGGGCTAGAATAATCTTTATAGTGGGAGCGTGAAAACCCCATCCCCTTGTGGGTGGGGATGAGAGCGACCTTACGAGAAAATAATAACAGATTCTATCAAAATACAAAGGTGATGATAAAAGTCTTGTAGAAAGACTTTAATGTGCTGAAGGCTTTCAAGTATAGATTATATCCGAATGCTAAACAAGCCGAAATGCTCACAGAGCATTTCGGAGCAACACGATATGTCTATAACTGGGGATTGGAGAAAAAGAATACAGCTTATCAAGATGAGTCGAAGACTCTAACGTGTTTCGATCTCATTAATCAACTCCGATCACTAAAAGATGACCAGCCCTGGTTAAAAACTGTGAACAGTCAATCACTACAGTCTGCACTGAAGAATCTGGACAATGCTTACACTAAGTTCTTCAGAGAGAAGAAGGGATTTCCTAAGTTCAAATCCAGACATAATCCTAAACAATCTTTTCAGTGTCCACAACACTGTACTGTTGACTGGGAGAACTCCACAATATCTATTCCGAAGATTAAATCAATCAAAGCTAAACTCCATCGGAAATTTGAAGGACAGATCAAGACTGTAACGATCAGCAGATCAGCAACAGGGAACTACTTCGTCTCTATCCTCGTGGAAAATGATGTTCCTCTTCCGAAGAAAGCGGAACTCAACATCGAAGATGCAGTAGGCATCGACGTGGGACTGTCAAGGTTCCTTACTGCTTCTGACGGAATGATCGTAGAGAACCCGAAATTCTTGAAGAAATCTTCCGACAGGCTGGCTTATGAACAATATAAGTTCAGTAAGATGAAGAAAGGCTCTGCCAGCAGAGCCAAACAAAAGAAACGAATTGCTCGTTTGCACGAGCATGTGTCAAACCAGAGACGAGACTTTCTGCATAAAGTGACAAGCAAACTTGTTGGCGAGAGCCAAGCAACAACGTTTTGTATTGAAGACCTTTCAGTTAAAAACATGCAGAAAAATCATTGTCTAGCAAAATCAATATCAGATGTAGCTTGGAGAATGTTCTTTGAC
>Ga0214164_1001569_pt1 | contig 12778 bp, 2 predicted proteins | sample TroBogepilimnion_13_FD_153003 | JGI IMG/M metagenome (GOLD analysis project Ga0214164, IMG submission 153003) | Freshwater microbial communities from Trout Bog Lake, WI - Practice 03JUN2009 epilimnion v4 | ecosystem: Environmental > Aquatic > Freshwater > Lake > Epilimnion/Euphotic zone ...
GAACCCAAATGCGACAACCACATGCGGCTGCGGTAGCAGTTTCGGAGTTTAATAAATGGCACAACAAATAATTGATATTGGCGTACAAGGTAACGACGGTACTGGTGATAGTATCCGTACTAGTTTTAATAAAGTTAATCAAAACTTTACAGAAATATATGCTATTTTTGGCGGTGGCGGAACTATTAAACTTTACAACTTAGGCGATTGGAACGGCCCGCAATATACTAGCAACCAGGTTATTATGGCCACAAGCACCGGCGGATTAATTGCTGGTAGAAGTTTAATTGCTGGCACTGGTATACAATTAAATTATACCGATACAACACTGACTATTAAAAATACAAGTCAAGGACTAATCGGTGATAGTGCCCCAACCTTAGGTTTGCCTTTGAATGCCGCTCAACATATTATTGGAAACTTAGCCGATCCAAGTCAGTCATTAGTAGATGCATTTAATACACTTTACGGAACTAGTATTGATTTAAGCAGTTTGGCCATTTCCAAAGGATATGCAGATAGTCGCTATATTGCAACTGAAAATGGCACAATCGTTGGTCCATTAAATGTACGTAGTGAACCTTTAGTTCCTCAAATCGGAGTCACTGGATATGATTCTACATTAACCGGCAATTATCTCAGCACTGAAGCAGTACAACGTAAAGATGTCGTGTATCGCGGTGGCGACACAATGACCGGTACATTAACTCTTAGCGATCACCCAAGCCCATTAAACGGCTACGGTACTCCAGATGGCAAGGATGATTTACAAGCCGCTACCAAGTTTTATGTAGATAATAATACTTACTACAGTGGCGTAAACTTGTATGTTAGTGCTACCAAAGGCGATGACTTACAAACTAATACTCCTCCTGGACGCGAAGGCCGTGCTTGGCAATACGCTTACAAAACTGTTGGGGCTGCCGCACTGGCTGCGGATAATTTTATTAATTTGTCCAATACGGAACCTGGTCCATATCGTCAAACTATTTCATACACTGTTGGTCCTACACAGTATAAGTCAACTATACAAACTGTAAATTTAAGTGGCGGAAACAGCAGTATCCAAGAATATGTAGATGCGGCGGCCTTACTGGCAGCCAATAGACAATTTATCCAATACGAAACTGTTGCATACTTGAATAAAAAATATGTAAATGCATTTGATATTGACCAAACTGTTTGGTCAAATATTATAGAAGGAATCATCACTGCTGTTGGCAACGACCTAGTATTGAGTAGTGTTGATGGCAGTAGTTTAACAACCTACAATGTAACTGCACAAGCATCACAACTATTCAGCAGTTATAATAGCACTATTGTTACCAATCAATTAACACAAATAATCGATGGCATTGATTATGCTCGCGATCAAATTTTAAACTTTAGTTACAGTACAACTAATTTAGAAACTTATATTGGTAGTTTAATAGATGCATTAAGTTACGATTTAGTATTTGGCAATAACTATCAAAGTATACAAGCAGCCTTGGCATTTTCAAGTGCAAATACTGGAGTTGAAATTGCCGAGATGGTTAGCCTTTTAGATACTACAGCTATTACAATAACAAATATTGTAAATCCAGCAGGCACTGTTACTATTTCTTTTGATGCACAAACAACTGCACCTTATGCTGTTAACAGCTATATTATTATAGATGGAGTAACTCCATCAGGTTATAACGGTATTCACAAAGTAACTGCTTGTACAACCACATCTGTTAGTTTTGTCAGTGCATTTTCAGTGTCTTGGGTATCAGGTGGTACTGTAGTTGCACGTAATGTAATCAATACACTCTTAAATGCTTCTGCAAATATTATAGTTGATGGTAATCCAGTACCTACTATTATTAAAACTATTTCAAGCGCCGCAAGTTCATTAACAACAAACGCAAAATTAATCACTGATTTATTGTTATCTGGAAATATTCCAGCACCGACATTTCCTAACCTTGCTACCAACACAACAGGACAAATCAGTGCAACTGATCTGTTGTTGGCTAACATTCAATTTATTCAAGCAGAACTTACTGGATTCTTAACAGCAAATTATCCATCCCTATCATATAACAGAGCACTGTCTAGAAGAGATATTGAATATGTTGTATGGAGCATAGTGTATGATGTACTATACGGTGGCAATAGTCAAAGTGTTTATGCAGGTAACAGATATCGTTATAATGGTTCACTACATCTAGCATCCGACGAACAAATTGCTTGTTCTGCGGCAATAGGATATATCAATACACTTGCACAAAATATTATTACAAATACAACACAACCCAAGTTGTACCAACAAACAGTTGCGCAATATACTAATGAAACATACACCAATGGCGGAGATGTTGGCAGCATTATTAGTTCATTGGTTGGAAATGTTCAACACATTGTAGACGGCACTATCTTAAATCCTAGTGTAACATCACCTACAGTTACTAACGGTCCTATTGTATTACAAGATTGTAGAACTGCTATTGAACTTATTAATAGCAGTACACAACTATTAGCAGTATCTTACATTAATGCAAGCTATCCAGTTATTAATAATATTGTGATAGATGATAAAAATAGTGGTATTATTGCCAAATTATTTCGAGTTATCACAGATTTATTAACCAACGGAATTGCATCTAGAACAATACCTACTTACAATTTGCCAGTAGGACTTACAGCTGGATTTACAGATGCTGTAACAGCTTTAAGAAATAACATAGCATTCATTGCCGCAGAATCTTTGGCACGTATGAAAATAAATGCTGGTACAAATGGATACATTTCATCTACTACCGCCGATGCCAAAGTAATCAAAGATGTTGGCTACTTGGTCGAAGCTGTAATCTATGACCTAACTTACCAAGCCAATACTAATAGTAATAGTGCTAGTGTGGCCGCGGCACAGCTATATTGGTATGGTGGGACATTACAGATCCCAGGACAAAATGCCATAGGAGAAGCTTACTATTATGGCATAAGTCAAGCGGCGGATGTGTGCAATTCAGTAGCACAAGGAACCGGTGTAACTCCAAGTGCAGGTAATACACAAACTCAATCAGGAATAGGCGTTGGAATTGATGGCAGTAGTGCAAGTGCATCAATTGGCGTACTGTTTAATACGATACTAAGCATTATTTCTACTAATGCAAGCACAACTGTTATTTCTGTACCATTGGTAAATTTTGATACTGGTTTACAAAGCACATGCAATATTATAAACAATAATAGTCTTTCTATTACTGCTTCTACAATAAAGTATCTGTTGAAAAAATATACAGGCGGTTTTAGTTACAATGAATCTACTTGTTTGAGAGATCTTGGATATATTGTCGATGCAGTTGAGATTGATTTATTAACTGGTGGCAATTACCAAAGTATCAATGCTGGTAAGAGTTATTACAGAAACAGTATTGCAAAATCCATTGCCATTGGTACACAATACACAGAAACTGTTGATGGTATAACATTTGCAAGAGACTTGGCGTTACAAGTTTTAAATCAGACTACAGCCAATAGATTCCAAACTCAATACACACAAACGTTTGACCAAACTAAAAATGCCGCGGCAGGCGGAGGTGTTGCTATTGCAACATTTACCTATAACTATAATTTAATTTTAAGTATTATTACTTCTGGTTATGGTAGCATACCTGTTGTAAGTTACGGTACTGGTATCTATACTATTACTATTAATAACGGCAGTCAAGGACACGTTGACCAAGGCGGTAATATCACTCCTGGAAGTCAAAGCGCAATACATATTATTCCAGGCAAAGTATTAGTAGGAAATGTATCAGGTGCATTGGGACAAATTGTCAGCTATACATCAGCAGATGACAGTGGCGGAAGCAACGATGTCATTACTCTAAGAATGACACAGCCTGGGTTCTTTACTGTTGGTGAAACATTAGATTTTGGTGAAACTGTTAATAATCTTAACATTACAATTTATTTAGAAAGCGGAACATACTACGAAGATTATCCAATTAAACTACCTGCTAACTGTACAATCGCAGGAGATGATTTCCGTCGTACAATTATTCGTCCATTAGATCGTGTTAGCCAAAGTCCTTGGCGCAATACATTCTTTTATCGAGACAGCGTTATTGACGGAATTCAAACTGGCTTAATTAATTTTAATACTGATTATGCTATATCTGCGGCAACAACTGCAACCATAAGCGGCATAAGTGGCAGTATTACTATTAGTCTGGGCAATAATGTTCAAGCACTACAAAGTTGGATCGGTCTAGTATTCATGGATTCCACTGCTGAAACTGGTACTGCCGGTAAAGCCGTAATCAATACAGTAAGTGGTAACACTATGAATTGTACTGTAATATATCCATTTAATGCTAGTTTATTAACTACTGGATTTGCTAACGGTGCATGGCATTTATACGGAACTATAAATTATGGTTGTCATTATTTGACCAACCCATTACTTCCAGAATATTCAACTGAAGCAGTATTTACTGGCTATATTAGTGGAACAACTTTACATATCAATAATTTAATTTCTGGTTCTATTACAGTTGGTCAGTATGTTACAAATGTTAATTCAACCGATACTGAAATTACCATTGGAACATATATTATTAATGGTAGTGGTTCCACCTGGACTGTTAATTATGGCCAAACTGTTGGAGATAATAACAATCCTATTTCAATGAACATACTTAACTCTGCTAAAAATAATAAAGAGTTAGATGTGTTTTTAGTTAATGATGCTACTCGTGTTAGATTAATTACTTGCCAAGGGCATGGCGGATTTATGATGGTGCTTGACCCAACAGGTCAAATCAAAACCAAATCACCATATGCTCAAGAATCAGCTAGCTTTAGTGGAAGTCTTGGACTGGCGAAACGGTTTGCTGGTGGACAGTTTATCGATGGCTTTACTGGAAGACTATCGGGTGTTGTAACTGAAATTGACAATAGCGGTAAAACTATTACAGTAACCGGCGGAGTTAATAGCGGTTTAGATCTAAGACAGCCACAAGTTCCTTGCGCTTTTTATGTTGCAGGTATTCGTTATCAAATTAACGATGTAGTAAGTTGGACACAAAACATAGACGGGGGTGGTAATATAACTGGGGGTACAGTTGTACTTACTTTAGATAATAGTACACCATTTAATTTGGCAGGTGTTTATAATAGTGCAACCAGTGTGTTTACTAATAATCTAGCCTATATCGTCGATGCAGTAAATTACGACATGGTAATCGGGTCAAACTATAAAACTTCCGTTGCTGGTTTAAAATATCTACAACCTGATAATACTCTTGGATCTCTTGGAAAATTATTAGTAACTCAAGGTATCGGCCAAGCAGAAACTTTAATTAACGGGCTTGGACTAGTTGGCACAGGTAGTCAAGCAAGCATCGATGCCAATTTAAATGTAGTAGTAAGCATTATTAATAATGGTGTGTCTGCACTTCCAACACTAGTATTCCCTGGAATTACAGGAACATCAAATAATCAAACAGCCGCAAACAATTTACAAAATAATAGAAGTTTTATACAAGCAGAAATATCTGCGTGGATTTCTGCCAACTATAACACACAGACTATTACAAATTATAGTTCAGTAGTTGTTCAAAGAGATTTTGGTTACATTGTTGATGCAATTACTTACGATTTGTTGTATGGTGGAAATAGTGCTTCATATGATGTGGCGCTGTCATTTTACGGAGTTGGTGGAAGTTATCTATCTAGTCCCGATGTTTATGTTGCCGCATTTGCTAGATTAACTACTATTTTACAAGCCATTGTTGTTAATACGCCTGTTACCCCAAGTGCAGGTAATCAAGTTACACAAATAACTACACTACCTACTGCTACTAGTACAGAACAAACTACAATTAATACGTTAGTTTCTTTCTTAATAGATTATGTTGCTGATGGAGTCGACAATCCTCCAACTACAACTAGAACTAATCCAACCATCACAAGCTATACCAAATATACAAATGGCGACTGGGGTAAAATTAATAATGATATTTCAACTATACAAACTACCGCTATAAATTATCTAAACTCTGGTGCGGGTATTGTTATTAATATTGAAATGGGCGGCAACAAGTCTATGTTAGCTAATGACTTTACACAAGTCAACGATTTAGGCTATGGTATACTATGTACCAATGCTGGGTTAACTGAACAAGTTTCGACATTTACTTACTACTGTCATACAGGTTATTGGGCGTTGAATGGTGCGCAGATTCGTTCCGTTGCTGGTTCAAATGCAAACGGAGATTATGGTCTACGTGCTACAGGCTATGACGTAACTGAATTACCAGATTCAGTTAACCTTGCTTATAACATGACACAAAGTGCCTATGTATATAAACAGGGTGCTTTCCTTACAGAAATGACACCGACTGCTACTAAGCAAGCATTAAAAGTTTATATAATAGGCTGGGAGTACAAACCATTCAATACTAGTGAATTAGAAATTGACCACACAGCCGCAGGCGGTGCAGTTGTTAGATATGAAATTAGTACTGTATCTCATACTGTAGTAACAATTAATGGTACAAACGTATTAGAACTACAATTGAGTACGCAGGGTAATAATGGTACAAGTACTACAGGATTGAATTATGCATTGTATGATGGACAAGTTGTAACTATTCGTGTATTGCAAAATATTAAATTTCTTAACATTGATAATGTAAAACCTGTACGTCCAAGTACTGCTTTACAATATACTAATAATCTTAGTGACATTTATCGTATTATTGCTTATAACCTAACTGAATCCACCGGTGAAGCATTACCGGCAAACACTGCTTTATTAAACACTGACAGTAGTTTTAATTACTATAAACTAGTTACAGACGTTACCAATATTAATCAAGCAGATCCGTCTGGTGCAGTGACCGCAACTGTATCAACAACAAACGCAAGCAGTGGAACAACATTGTATATTAAAACATCTACAATAGTTTATCCATCTGGTACAAGTAGTATTGTTGCTGGCATGTATGTTGGTGGAATTGGTTTTAATGGGCAGTATGTAGTTGGATCGCCAACCACATCAGGTTCTGATACTGTTATTACACTTAGTGCTGGACCTTCATTAAGTGCAATTGGTCCAGTTTATTTTTCAACAAAGACACAAGGTATTTCAGTTAGCGATAGTAAAATTGCAATTATTCCAATTAGTAGTGTATCACAAATTAATCAACTTAACAAAGGATTCTTTGTATTTTCTTGGAATGGCAGAACACATAGAATCGTAAGCTACACTGCTCCTAATACTATTGCACAAGGAACATATGATCCAACAAGTAGTGGTACTACATTAAAAGTAACACAAGCATCTGGAACTATAGTTGCAGGAATGATTGTTACTGGGGACGGATTTAATGGAACCCAATTTGTAGCTTCTAGTCCTGCACCAACATCAACTACTATTGCTAATGTTACCAGCTGGACTGTGACATTAACTGCGGCACCAAGTTCAACACCGGGTGCAGGAAGTACAATTACGTTTGGTGCGGCTACTAATGCTTACATTACTATAGATCCAAATCCAGTGTACAATAATGGTACAACTGGCACCGCGGTATCGGCTATGTCTTATGTAAGCAGTACATTTTTAACTAATAGTACTGTTTCAAAAATTATAACATTTAATATTCCATACAATGGATCTACTGGAAATATTACTCCACAATTACCACCAGTTGATAGTTTCTTAAATGTTACGTCAAATAGCAATACCAACTATAATCAATCTGTACAAGTTGTTGGCATCACTGACACTACACAAATTACATTAGACGGTATTACTAATACTACTAAAAATCTTACTGTCGGTATGGTTATCAGCGCACCAACAAGCCCAGGTGCTCAGATACCATCTAGTGCAATTATTCAAAGTATCGATAGTATTTCACAATTTACTGTAAGCCCAGCTTGCTGGATTCCGGCCGGAACAGTTATTAATGCTATTTCAGTAGCTACATTGAGTGATATAACACCTAATACATCTGTAGGTTCAGGTTATACATTAGGTAGCCCGCCAACAGTAGTTCTTACCGATCCTGACCCAACTAAACGACCAGTTAGATCAGCTATTATACAAGCTATTGTTAATTCAGATTCAACAATCAATCTTACTATTGTTGACCAAGGTTATGGATATAGTGTTGCTCCTACTATTAGTTTTAGTGGTGGAAGTGGTAATGTCAGTACTGCTGTTACAGCAATATTGTCAAATCCAAATAACCAAACAACAACATCGTTAGGTGGCAATATTACAACTAACATGCAGTTGTTATACCCAGTAGATCCAGGTACTTCTGGATCTATCACTTCTGTAGCCAGTGCAGGCACATACATTGCAGTAACTACTACTACTAATTTAGTAGTCAATAGTCCAATTGTGTTTACTACAAATTCGGGTGGCTCAGCTTTTGGTAATATTGTATCTGGAACAACTTATTATATTTTAACTGTTAACTCAGGTACTAACAGAATTACTATAAGTTCAACACTGCAAGGAACTTCATTTGATCCAGGAACAAGCAGTTCAGGATCAATGAGTTTTTATAGTCCAAGTTATGGATTGTATACAAATTATACTGTAACTGGTACTCCTATTAAATCAGGAACAGGACCTTATACTGTTCAATTTACTATTGGATCTAACATTTATTCAGCAGGTAAGTATTACCATGTGACTGGAAATACAAATACATTGTATAACGGTTTCTGGCCAGCATCATCTGGAAATAGCACAACTATTACACTGACATATCCGTTTGATCCAGGAACATGGAGTTCAGCAACTACTACAAAAATTGCTTTGGAAACTACCCAAGGCACAAGTAATAGTTTAGGTATCAGTAAACCATTTAGTATAGTCGGTTCGACTACCTTACGTGCAGGATATCCTGCAGGAACAGCTGGACAAATTACAGTACGTATTAGTACATGTCGTGCTACGGGCCATGACTTCTTAGATATTGGCACAGGTGGTTTTGACACTACTAACTATCCAAATCAAATTTATGGTAATCCAACAATACCAGCAAACAGCGCAAACCAAGTATTAGAAGAAACTGTTGGTCGTGTATTCCATGTGAGCACAGACGAAAATGGTATTTTCCAAGTAGGACGTTTCTTTAAAGTTGACCAGGGCACTGGTACTGTTACGTTTGCCGCTAGTATTGCGTTGAGTAACTTAGATGGTTTAGGATTTAAACGTGGTGTCGTTGTAAGCGAATTTTCAACTGATTCGTTAATGACAGAAAATGCTCCGGACATTGTACCAGTACAAAGTGCAGTTCGTGGATTTGTTGACTTACGTTTAGGGCTTGACTACAGTGGCAATCCTGTTCCGACTAATCAAATAATTGGTCCAGGATACTTACCACTTAATGGTGCCTTACCATTTAAAGGCAATTTGAATTTAGGTAATAATTACATTACCAACGTTAATATGCCTACTGGTGTTAACATCAATGCCTTAGACGGGGTAAACAGAATATATGTTGACAACAGCGTATCTGGCACCAATAGTTTATTCAAATTAAAAGATGTTACTATTGGTGCAACTGCACTATGTGTAAGTTTATTTGGTACCCAATTGACAATAAATTCTGTATTTGGTACGATACTTGCTGGACAAACTGTTACAAGTTCTGATAGTTATTTTACAGGACAAACTGTAGTATCATCTAGTATAGATGCTCCTACGGGCAATACCGTTGTTATAATAAGTTCAGGACCAGGTACAAGTCCCCCTGCTGGTCTAACTATTACATTTACTAATCTTTCAAATGGTAATTCTTTAGTATACGATGCTACTAGTTCTACATGGAAAAATATTGCATTACCAACAGGCGATATCAATATTACCTATAGTAGAGTTCCAGGTGCTGGCGGATCGTTAACTACAGCAATACAAGCTGGTAAGATTTATGACAGCATGATTAATTCTGGTGCGGCGATCCAGCAAAGCAAACTATCAATGACCCTGGCTGGTACACTAGCAACAAGTCCGACTGGCACTACAGCACAGATACAAGCGGCCAATGGTCTAGCTAGTTTTGACAGTAAGTATTTTACAGCAACCACGGCAGGTTGGATTAGTCTAGCATCAAGTAACAGTGGCGGTACAACTGGCATTACCTATAGTAAAATACAGTATGTAAGCTCTGGTAGTATATTAGGTAATCTCACTGGAAATGCTACAACTATTCAAGAAATTAGTCCAAGCACTATTGTTACATCAGGTGACGGTATTAAAAATGCGTCTTTTGCGTCTAGCGGTGCAATGACTATTGCCTACGACGGTTCAAATACCAGCAACAATTCCTACAGCGTTACTCCAATAACCACTGCACGAGGAGGCAACAGTTTATTAAAAACTGACCAATACGGCAATATTGATGTTAATTCTTTGAAAATTGGCAGTAATTCGATATTAAGTTTAGGTGGTACTAATAACACCACATTGAATTTAACTACTCCAGGTGGTATCAATTTCTTTACAGCAATAGGCACTACATCTAATCAAACTGTAGTAACTTTAACTGGAACGTTAAACACTACGCTTGGAAAATTACAAGCAACTGATATCAGTACAAGTGCTAGTGACGTTACTACAACCGGTAATATAACAGGTAACTGGAAAGTACAGCCTTCGAGTTATTGGGATGTAACCAGCGGCACATTAAAATCAGCCACATTGTATGCAGGTGCCGATTCTACAGCAAGCGGTACAATGCAAGGCCAATGGAAATTAGATAATAATACACCAAAGAGTCAATTTGATGCAAGTGCTGGTACATTAAAATCAAACACACTTACAACTGGTGCTAATGCAACTCCTGGTACAATGACTGGAGCATGGACATTGTATGGCGGATTAACCTTAGATACTAACACAGGAATTACATTCGGATCTACTGGTACTCTAGATATATCAAGTTCAACTGCTGTTTTAAAAACTAGAACATTAAACACTGGTGCTAGTGGTACAGGAGGTACAGTACAAGGACAATGGACTATTAACATTGGAAGTGCATTTGTAGCGACATCGATACAAGGTCAAACCAACTCAGCTACTATAACTGCAAGTTCAAATGCACTTGGATCATTCCCTAATGATGCAATAAATGGTAGGATTGTTTTGCGAGATGCTAGCGGTAATTTTAGTGCTGGCACAATTACCGCTACACTTAGTGGTACTGCAACTAATGTAAGCAACACTTTGACTTTAGGCACACATTTATCTTATTCTAGTGGTTCATCATATGATGGTAGTGCGTCTAAAAGTATTAATACTGATGCTACATCTTCTAACACAGCAGGCACTATTGTTTCTCGTGATGCTAGTACTAGCGCAATTAGTGTTGGCCCAATAAATGCTACCAGCGCAACTATTAGTGGAACTGTAAGTGCATATACATTAGCCGCAGGCAACGGTGGTTCAGGAATTGTACAAGGCACTTGGACACTAGATACAGGCGCACAATTCCAAGCAACTTATGCGGCTGACTTAGCCGAGTACTATGAAGGTGATGCTGATTACGAAGTAGGCACTGTACTAGTATTTGGTGGAGACAAAGAAGTTACAACAACTAATGTTATTAATGATACAAGAGTAGCAGGTGTTGTTAGTAACAATGCGGCCTACATAATGAATGGTGCTTGTCCAGGATCAAAAAATCTAATTGCATTACAAGGGCGTGTTCCATGTCGAGTAGTAGGCCGTGTGAAAAAAGGTGATATGTTAACTACCAGTGCTACACCAGGGTATGCTGTTAAGGCATTAAATCCAACGCTCGGTGCTATTATTGGTAAAGCATTAGTAGACAAAGACTCAGGCGAAGCTGGAATAATTGAAGTTGCTATAGGGAGAGCATAATGGCGTTAAGTGATTATCTAATTAATATAGGCGGTAGTGCTAACGATAATAGTGGAGATCCTCTGCGTTTAGCATTTACCAAAGTAAACGGTGCAATGAGCGAACTTTATGCTAGCCTTGGCAATAGTGTAGTTCCTTCGCCTAGCATAAGTGATGCTGGAAAAGTATTGGTTGTCAATAATGCAGGCAATGCTTATCAATTATCAAATAGCGCATTTGGTAATGCAAATATATCGGTAGGAGATGCGCCTCCAGGAAATCCCAAGGCTAATGATTTATGGTTTGATGATCTAGGTGGAAGATTATATATCTATTATAACAATGCGTGGGTGGAATCTAGTCCTCCATTACAAAACTACAAATTAACTGTGCCACGCACTGCCTTAGGATCAGCAGGAGACACACAAGGCGAATGGACTGCCGACCATAATTATTATTACTATTGTACAGCAACTTATACTGGCAATGCAGATCCAATATGGCGAAGAGTCGCATTTATAAACGACGATACTTGGAGTAACCCATAATGACTGTTATTAGCTTTCCACCAAGTCCATACCCAGGACAACAATACACAGCCAGCAATAGTATAACCTATGTATGGGATGGCGAAAAATGGGAAAGTACTGCTAGCCTATTTGGCAATGCCACTAATTACATTCTTCCTACAGCTAGTACTAGTAGATTAGGTGGTGTACAGATCGGAACAGGTATAGCTGTAGATGATAATGGAGTTATCAGTATACCATTGCTTAATCAAAGCGATTGGAATGAAACTGATGCTACACATGTAGATTATATTAAAAACAAGCCTGCTATTGTAACTCCAGTACAAAGTGATTGGAATGAAACTGATAATACACAATTAGACTATATTAAAAACAAACCTAGTATTCC
>Ga0214164_1001576_pt1 | contig 12758 bp, 10 predicted proteins | sample TroBogepilimnion_13_FD_153003 | JGI IMG/M metagenome (GOLD analysis project Ga0214164, IMG submission 153003) | Freshwater microbial communities from Trout Bog Lake, WI - Practice 03JUN2009 epilimnion v4 | ecosystem: Environmental > Aquatic > Freshwater > Lake > Epilimnion/Euphotic zone ...
GGGCGCGACGGGCGTCGTGGGCCCGACCGGTGCCACCGGTAATGCCGGTGCGACCGGCGCTGTCGGTGCCACCGGTAATACCGGCGCAGCAGGCGCCACCGGGGCGGTCGGCGCGACCGGTGCGATGGGTGTCACGGGTGCGGTGGGTGCGACAGGCGCGCAGGGGCCGGTGGGTGCCACCGGTGCGACCGGTGTACCCGGCGCCACGGGTTCTGTCGGTCCCCAAGGTTCTGTGGGCAATACCGGCGCGACCGGCGCTCAAGGCGTCACCGGTAGCGTTGGCGCGACGGGCGCACAGGGTGTTACGGGTGCAACCGGCGCCGTCGGTGCGACCGGTGCCACCGGTGTGACCTGGTTGGGAACTTGGAATAACGCGGTCACCTACCCGGCGAACAGCCTGGTGACGTACGCCGGGTCCGGCTACATCGCCGTCGCCGCCAGTTTGGGTGTCAACCCAAGCACCGATACGCTGCAGACGAAGTGGCAGCTGATCGTGGCGGTGGGTGCGACGGGCGTCACGGGAGCGACCGGTGCGGTCGGGGCGACCGGTAACATCGGTTCGACCGGCGCGACCGGCGTACAGGGCAACACCGGCGCTACCGGTGCAACCGGCCTCCCAGGGGCCACCGGGCAGACCGGCGCCACCGGTCCGCAAGGCAACACCGGCAACACCGGTAATACCGGTGCAACGGGCGCGACGGGCCCAACCGGGAGCACCGGTGCAACCGGTGGAACCGGTGCGACAGGTCCCGCCGGATTTGCCATGGACTCGGCCTACAACCTCAAGGCAGGGACCGGTGCGCTACTTGCGGTCACGACGGGTGCCCGCAACAACGCCGAGGGCTATGAAGGCCTGTACGCGACCACAACGGGCACCGACAACGTCGCAAACGGCTATAGCGCGCTGTCCAACCTGGTGACGGGCAACTACAACGTGGCGCTCGGCAGTCAGGCACTGATGCACATGGGCGCTAGCGGCTCGTACAACATCGGCCTGGGCTACAGCGCCGGCACCTACGTGACCACGGGCTCGAACAACATTTATCTCGGCACCCCGGGTAAATCCGGCGTGACCAACGAGAGTAATGTCATCCGTATCGGTCAAGTGGCGACGGACGGTTCGTTCGCACCACACATTGCAACCTATGTCGCCGGTGTCTGGGCCACCTCCCCAGGTGGTTCAAGCCTAGCTTCGGTGGTGGTGGACTCCAACGGCCAGTTGGGTGTGCTGCAGTCCTCGCAACGTTACAAGGAAGACATCGCGCCGATGGGCGATGCCAGCAGCCGCCTCTATCAATTGCGGCCGGTCTCGTTCCACTACAAAAAGCCGGATGCGAGCGGTAACAAGCCGATCCAATACGGGCTCATTGCCGAGGAAGTGGAGCGCGTGTTCCCAGAGCTGGTCGTGCGTAATGCCGACGGCCAGCCGGAGACGGTGGCCTATCACCTCTTGGGCGGTCTGTTGCTGAACGAGCTGCAGAAAGAGCATGAGGTCGTGGGGCATCAGGAACAGGAGTTGGCCGACGAACGGCAGACCATCGCGGCGCAAGCGGCGCGTCTGGATGCGCAGGCCGCGGCGTTGGCCGCGGAGCAAGAGCGGGTCGCGGCGCAGGCGCGGGAAATCGATGCGCTGAAGCAGCAGAACGCCGAGGTAGAAGCACTGCGCAACGAGGTGCGTAAACTCGCCGCGTTGCGTCAGGAACTCGACGAACTGCGTCAGGTCACGGCAAAGCTCATCAAGAGGTCAGAGCCGAAGGCAGTGAAGTCGAGTCACACCCCGACTGCCGAATAGTGCATCCGGCGGCCAGCGGCACGGGCGCCACACAAGGCGCCCGTGCCGTGTACCGGGTGAACGGCACGGCGTGGGGCTAGCCCTCATCAGCGATGACCGGACGGGAACGGACCGCATCGAGCGACAGGCGGTCACGCGTTTCGGAGTCGGTGGGTATGGAATTTTTGCTGGCCGCCTTGTGCGGGTTTTTCCTAGGCCGTTCGATCGGTGGCCGTGCCGGCGGTTATCAACCGCAAAACGCCAGCGAGTCCGAGGTGCGAGCGACATTGGCCCGTCACTTCGGCGCACCCGACTACCATCTGATGAATCACGTGACGCTGCCGATCCCCGGGGGGACGACGCAGATTGATCACCTCGTGGTGTCGCGTTCGGGCGTGTTCGTGATCGAGACGAAGCAGTACCGCGGGTGGATATTCGCGAACCCGACGGCGTCCACGTGGACGCAGGTGTTCCGTCGCGGGCGGTTTCGCTTCCAAAACCCCTTGCACCAAAATCACGGCCACGTCGCGGCGGTGCGCGCGGCCCTCGACTTTCTGCCCGCCGAGCACGTGATCCCGGTGGTCGTGTTCACCGGTCGCCCCGAGTTTAAGACCGCGATGCCGTCCGGCGTGTACGACCTTGAAGGCCTGGTGGGGTTCGTCCAGGCGATGCGCGCCGATCGACTCTCCGCGAACCGTCTGCAGTTTTGCGTGGGACGCCTGGAGACGCTGCGCCTCGCGCTCACCGAGCAAACCGATGTCGAGCACGCCGCCTCGGTCCAGCGCCGGTTGTGGTATCGGGCGCTGCGGTCGGGCGGGTCGAGAGGCCGATGAGACTCGGTTCACATAATGCGGCACTGCCGTTGGGCCGACGCCCCGGCCGCGGTACAGTCCGGGCGGACGGACAGGACCGCGTGAGCGCGGGCGGACCTCTGGGGGTGAGCGCCGAGCATCGGCCTAAATCCTCGCGGCCGTTGGGTTTTGCTCGCCGGGCCGGGTGCCCCGCGATCGATGGCATCCTGTAGACTACCGACCTCGCGGGCGGTGGCCGACGGTACGGCCGCTGTCCGCAGCCATTTTTGTTACTGGGGTTCGCGATGCTGCAATGGATCAATGACCGGATGAAGGTGATCGGCTGGTTCTTCCTCATGCCGCTCTCCCTCGTGTTTGCTGTGTGGGGCGTCCACGGGATCGTCGACTTCACCGCGAACATGGACCGGGGTCTCAAGGTCAACGGCCAGGAGGCCAATCTCGAACAGGTCCGCCAGACCTATCAGCAGCGGCTCGCCGAAGCGGCCCGCGCATACCCGGAAGGCATGCCGGACGCGGTCAAGAAGACCCTGCAGCAGGGCGTCGTCGACGATTTCGTCGCGACCTCGCTGATCGACCAGAAGGTCGCCGAACAGCATTACTCGGCCTCGGACGCCGAAGTCATCGCCTCGATCAAGGCCTACCCGGGCTTTCAGGTCGGCGGTGAGTTCAACAAGGACGCGTACTTCGCGTTGCTGAAGGCCCGCGGCTACTCGCCGGAGAAGTTTGAGGCCGAGCAGCGCGTGCTCATCAAGGCCAAGGCGCTCGAAGGCAGTCTCTTCGTCTCGTCCTTTGCGACGTTGAAGGAAGCGCAGTGGCTCACGGGTCTCATCGGTGAGACGCGCGACGTCGCCTACGCCACGATACCGGCCGCGAAGTTCATGGCAGCGCAGAAGCCGGATGCCGCGGCGATCAAGGCGTACTACGACGCCCACCACGACGACTACATGACCCCGGACTCGGTGCACCTCTCGTACGTCGAGTTGTCGGTGCCGGACGTCGCGGCCGAAGTCGCGGTCGACGAGGCCGGCTTGAAGGCCTACTACGACACGATCAAGGAGCGGTTCTCGGAGCCCGAGAAGCGCCATGCGCGCCACATCTTCCTGCCGACCGGCACGGACGAAGCGGCGACCAAGAAGAAGGCCGAAGAGATCGCGAAGCTCGCGGCCGCGCCGGGTGCCGACTTTGCGGCGCTCGCTAAGCAGTACTCGCAGGACACCGAGTCCGCCTCGAAGGGCGGTGACCTCGGCACGCAAGAGAAGTCGTTCCTGCCCGCGGGCGTGGGCGACACGGTGTTCTCGATGGCGCCGGGCACCATCAGCGGTGCGGTGAAGTCGCCGTTCGGCTATCACATCATCCAGCTCGTGGACGTGGTCCCGGGCAAGCAGAAGAGCTTCGAGTCGGTGCGCGGCGAAGTGGAGCCGGAGTACCGTCGGACCGAAGCCGAGCGCCGCTTCGGCGAGCGCCAGGAAAAGCTCGAGCAGTTGGCTTTTGAGAGCGCCGGTTCCTTGGAGCCGATCGCCAAGGCCCTGCATCTTAAGATTCACGACGTGCCGGACTTCCACAAGGGCATGGAAGGCAACGATCTCGCCTTGAACAGCAAGGTCGTGACCGCCGTCTGGTCGTCCGACGTGCTCGGCGGCGCCAACAGCAAGGCGCTCGAGATGTCGACCGGTCGCGTCGTCGTCGTCCGCGCCGCCGATCACAAGGTGCCGACGCTCGAGCCGCTCACTGCCGTGCAAGGCCGTGTCGAAGCCGCTCTCAAGCGCGAGCTCGCGGCGAAGGCCGCCGCAGACGCCGCCAACGACATCGCCCGTCGCCTCGTCGCTGGCGAGAGCTGGGATGCGGCCTTGAAGGCCGTCGGTGGTTCGACCACGCCGCCCAAGGGCACGCCCGCTGCCGATGCGATCAAGTACACCGCCGCGAAGTCGATCGCGCGCACCGACAAGGAAGCCCCGCACGAAGTCGTGACGGGCGCGTTCGTGTTGGCGGCGCCGACCGCGGGTCACGTCACCGTCGGTCAGAAGACCACGCTCGGTGGCGATGTGGTCGTGTACGCCGTGTCTGCGGTGAAGCCGGGGGAGTACAAGCCGGACAACCTCGAGGCCTACCGGCGGTTGACGAGCTATTACTCGGCCGAAGAGCTCGAGACCTACGTCGCAGCGATGCGCGCGAAGGCCAAGATCTCGATCGGGTCGACGCTGTTCGACTGATCGGTGGGTTCTACGGACCGATCCCCTCGCAGGCCGCCGTCAGGCGGCCTGCGTCGTTTTAAGGATCGGCCGTCGGACCGCGCGAGCGAGGATGGGGAAAACCGGATCCCGTGAGAGGATCCGCGCGTCGACGGGGAAGGGGATACGCTACGTATGGACGTCACGATTTACACCGACGGGGCCTGCAAGGGCAACCCAGGCCCCGGCGGCTGGGGGGCCTTACTCGTTGCCGGCACCGCCAAAAAAGAACTCTGCGGCGGCGAAGCCTCGACCACCAACAACCGCATGGAACTCACGGCCGTCATCCAAGCGCTCGGTGCGCTGAATCGCCGCTGCCGTGTCGCGCTTTACACCGACTCGAAGTACGTCATGGACGGCTTGAACGAGTGGTTACCGAACTGGAAGAAGCGCGGCTGGAAGACGGCCGACAAAAAGCCCGTGAAGAACCAAGACCTCTGGCAAGCCCTCGATGCCGCGGTCGCCGGCCACGACATCACCTGGCACTGGGTCAAAGGGCACGCCGGACACCCGGGCAACGAGCGCGCGGATGCGCTCGCCAACGAAGGGATCTTGACGATCGGTACGCGCTAGCCGCGCCGCTGCGGCAGGTGAGTCGCTCGCTGAGATGCACCCCGCGGGGCGCGAACGGTGGTTACGACGGTTGCGCGGGTCGATTGACGCCCGAGACCTGACTACAGACGAGGTCGATCTGAAAGGCGCTGATGGAGTCGGGGACGGCGTCCGTCCACTCGAGTGCATGAGGCGTCGATCGGTAGACGATTTGGCCTCCCGCGTTCTCCAACCGATCCCGCACGACCGCGGAACGTCGCCGCTCGCAGTCCACCCGCAGGAGCGCCGTCGCCTGCACAAAGGAGGCCCCGTTGAACGTCCTCATGGGACTGTCGTAGCGCTGTTGCGTCCAGGCCTGCCAGTAGGGACCGTCCCGGACGATGTGCGCGGTGTCCACGAAGTTGGTGACGATGACGCGCACGCCGGCGTCGTTGCGCGGGATGACAAAGCGACCCACGTCCTGCCAGTGCGCGGGCGTTGCCGCGGTGCACGTCATCACGCACAGTGCGGACAGGCCGAGTCGCTTCATGGGAGGTGCGCACCGTGGGTTTGCGGTGGAGTAGTGAAAATGGCGTAGCTCGGTCGCACCGTGATCTCCATCTGGCGGGTTCGGTCGATGAGGGCTTTGAGTTTCAGCTCGGTTGCGCGACGGGGCACCGAGCAACACCGGGTAGCGGTCGCGCCGAAGCGGCGCACGGGTGTCATTTGGGGAAGTCGCTGGGCGGGGGTCAGACTCCCAATCGTACTCTCCCTACGGCAATAAGCAGTGGATACACGCACGGAGCGGGTCCCGGAACGATAGCGCCCGGCAGTGCATGACGGTTGATCCGAGCGGCCACCGGTACGTCGCGCACAGTGCTCCCCGGTCAGGGTATCCAGCGCAATGAGTCGTCCGGTCACCGCAGCGGTCAAGGAAGCTCTGTCTACCGCGCCCGTCTGCAGGATACGACTCACTGAATCGTCACAGCAGATCGGTCGGACGGATCGGCGGGCCGGAGGTGTCGAGCGTGGTCCGGCCGCGGCTTGCGTCTAATGAAGAGAAAATATCTCTTGAAATTGACTTTTTAGGCATCTTTCGGCAGAATTTTTAGCAATTTAACTCGATTTTATCTCTGGAGAAGGTTTTTGCTCGTTCGTTTCTCGGTTGAAAACTGGATGTCGTTCCGTGACCCCGTCGAGTTCTCGATGGTGGCGAGCCGAGAGCAGCAACACACCGAAAGAATCCCCCGGGTCACGAAGTACCGGACGCGGATCCTGCCGGTTGCAGCCATTTATGGCGGTAACGCGTCCGGCAAGACGAATTTCATTAAAGCTCTCAATTTTGCTCAGAGGATGATCGTCAATGGCACCCAGCCCGACAGTCATCTGGCGGTCGAAGGCTTTCGCCTCGACAGCACCAGTGTCGAAAAGCCATCTCGCTTTGTGTTTGAACTCCTGATCGACGAGGTAATCTACGAGTTTTCGTTCTCAGTGAACCGACGGGTGGTGCTGGAAGAGAAACTGGTCATCATCAAAAGCACGAGTGAGCGAGAGTTGTATGCGCGACGGGGCGACATGATCGATTTCGATGCGTCACTGCAGCGAGATCAATTTCTGCAATTTGCCTTCAAGGGTACGCGAGACAACCAATTGTTCTTGACGAACTCCGTCTCGCAAAAGATCGACAACTTTCGTCATGTATACGACTGGTTCAAAAACGCGCTCGTTCTGGTTGCGCCTGATTCACGATTTAAGTCGTTTGAAAAGTTCATCGACGAAAATCATCCGCTCTATACCACGATGAATTTGATGCTTTCCCAACTTGATACGGGCATTGCGTATTTGGGTGGCGAGACGGTTTCCCTAGATGATGTTGACTTGCCCGAGTCGACGAAGGCCCGACTGAGCGAAGATGTTAAGGAGGGGACGACGATACGTCTGATGTCCGGAAAGAATGACCGCCTAATTTTCACTCGAAAAAATGGCGAACTGTTCGTCAAGAAATTGGTTGCCTTCCATCCGAAGCTAGGCGGTAGTGAGGCTAAATTTGATATACGCCAAGAGTCAGACGGGTCGCAGCGAGTCATCGATTTGTTGCCGGCCTTTCTGGAGTTGGCAGCCCCCGGTTCGAAAAAAGTGTTTGTTATCGATGAGCTTGACCGGAGCCTGCATACGGTGCTGACCCGACGACTGTTGGAGGGCTATCTCGCCAGTTGCTCTAACGATACGCGGACGCAGCTTCTACTGACCACGCACGACGTTTTGCTGATGGATCAGCACTTGTTGCGTCGGGATGAGATGTGGGTGGCCGAGCGCAATTCCTTCGGTGTGTCGACGCTCATGTCGTTTTCCGACTACAAGGACGTACGCAATGACAAGGATATACGCAAGAGCTATCTGCAGGGGCGACTGGGCGGTGTTCCTCGTATTTTATTGCCAAGTCCCGTCGTTGAGTCTGACGTATCGGTCACGGGGCACGTATTGCGGTAGTGCGTATGAGCCGGCGACAATTTAAGCGACCGCTCGGGGAGCGGCGTTACAAGAAGCTGTTCCTGATCGCGACGGAAGGCAGCAAAACCGAGCCGACCTACTTTACGTCCCTCACCGGCGCTGCGTCCGTGGTGCACGTCAAGACTTTGGAAGGACAGAGTCGCAGTGCGCCACACCAAGTGCTGAAGCGTATGAAGGACTATCTCGACCGCGAGCGGCTTCAACCCTCGGACGAGGCGTGGTTGGTCGTTGATCAGGACCGTTGGACCGACGATCAGCTCACCAAGCTGCATCAGTGGTCGTTACAAGCCACGAACCACGGCTTTGCTCTCAGCAATCCGAAGTTCGAGTACTGCTACTCTTGCATTTCGAGGATGGCTCCGGGATCGCCTCCTCCAAGGATTGCACGAATCGCCTCAAACGCTGGATACCCGATTACGACAAGGGCATTGATACACGAAAGATCGCCTTGGCCCAAATTAAGCAGGCGATACGCCGTGCGCAAAAGCGCGATCACCCCCGTTGCACCGATTGGCCGCGGACGATGGGTGCGACCACGGTATACCGGCTTGTTGAGAGGATACTTGGCTTATTCAACGACAGGGGCCGCTAGCGCGTGGCGAGCCCGCCGGCCGCCGTCGGAACGGCGCGGGGCGGGTACCGATGGGCTAGGGCGTCGGAGTTAAGTTCTCCCCCTATCCATACGGCCGGACTTCCGATGCGGCCTGGCGCTCTTAACGATAGCGGTTCTTCCACTCGCGCAGCAGTCGGAACGTCTCAACGGCATCGGCCGACGCGACACCGGCCTCGCGCCAGACCGCCTGCTGCACGGCAGGCGTCTCCGAGCGTAAGAACGGATTGACCGCCAACTCCCGACCGATCGAGGAGGGGATAGTCGCGAGTCCCTCACTCCGGAGGTCCGCGACCACGTCCGCGTAGGCGACGAGCTCCGGGTTACCGGGCTCGACGGCGAGCGCAAAGCGCACGTTCGACGCCGTGTACTCGTGGGCACAGTACACCGCCGTGTCGGCCGGCAATGCCTTGAACTGGGCGAGCGAGCCGAGCATCTGCGCCGGGGTGCCTTCAAAGAGTCGCCCGCACCCGCCCGAGAACAGCGTGTCGCCGCAAAAGAGCGCGTCGTGACCGACGTAGGCGATATGCCCCGCCGTGTGACCGGGCACGTCGAGCACGTCGAAGGTCAACCCGAGCGTGGGCAAGAGGACCGTATCCCCGCCCGTTACGGGGTGTGTGCGCGCCGGGATCGACTCGGTCGCCGGTCCGTAGACCGGGCAGCGGTGTGCGGTGGCGAGTTTGGCGACACCGCCGGTGTGATCGCCGTGGTGATGGGTGACGAGGATCGCGTCGAGCCTGTAGCCCCCGGCCGCGAGGGCGGTCTCGACGACCGCGGCATCGCCCGGGTCGACGACCGCGACGTGCCGTTCGGCCCCATCCACCCCGTGTATGAGCCACAGGTAGTTGTCGTCAAAGGCCGGCAGAGCCGTTACGCGTAAGGGGGCCATCGGACGTCTCGTAAGCGGTGGGGGCGGGAAGGGTGTTGGGAGCGGCGTCGGGAACGGAACCGAACGCACGGCGAATCGTTGCCCAGCGACGGGCGGGATCGGACGATCCCGCCCGGCGTTCGAGGCTTATTCGGCGTCGTCGTGGAAGCTCATGCCGACCGACGAGTAGCCGCCGTCGACGTAGACGATCTCACCGGTGATACCGGCCGCGAGATCCGAGCACAAGAACGCCGCGGCGTTGCCGACGTCTTCCTGGGTGACGTTGCGGCGCAGCGGATTGGCGGACGCGACGTGCGAGAGCATCTTGCGGAAGCCCGCGATGCCGGCCGCCGCAAGGGTCTTGATGGGGCCGGCCGAGATCGCGTTAACGCGGATGCCGAGCGGGCCTAAGTCGGCGGCGAGGAAGCGCACGTTGGCCTCTAAGCTTGCCTTGGCGAGGCCCATCACGTTGTACGAGGGCACCGAGCGCACGGCGCCCAGGTAGGACAGCGTCAGGATCGCGCCGTTACGGCCCTGCATCAGCGGCTTGGCGGCGCGGGCGAGGGCGGTGAGGCTGTAGGAGGAGATGTCGTGGGCGACGCGGAAGGCCTCGCGGGAGGTCACGTCCGTGAAGTTGCCGGCCAAGGCCTCGCGCGGCGCGAAGGCGATGGCGTGCACGACGATGTCGAGCGAGTCCCACATCCCACCGAGCGTCTGGAAGGTCGCATCGATCGAGGCGTCGTTCGAGACGTCCAGTTCGTACACGGCGGCGGCGCCGATCTCCCGGCCCATTTCTTCGACGCGATCCTTGAAGCGCTCACCGACGTAGGTCAGGGCGACTTCGGCGCCTTCGCGGCGCATGGCCTCGGCGATGCCAAAGGCGATCGAGCGATCGCTCAGTAGTCCGGTGACGAGTGCGCGCTTGCCGGCGAGAAATCCCATGGTCAGTCCCCTGTCGTGTCGTTCGGAGTGCAGAAGGGGCGGGATTCTAGCAGACCGCGCGGGGGCGTCCCGCGCAGGCCGCCGAAGCGCGCGGGCGACCCCGCGCGCTCGCGCCTCAATGCGGTCGCGGTTTGCGTTGCCACCGCCGTCGCCGGCCCACTACACTAGGCGGATGGCACGCCTGAGAACGGACAAGGTACGTCAGCTCTGCGGACTCGGCGCTCTGGCCGGGTACCTCCTATTAGTCATTCAGGTGGCTGGCGAAAACACGGATGAAGGGCTGTTCGGCTACGTCCTCGTCGGCGGCATCATCGCCTTTTTCATCGGCTTTTACGTGGGACCGCCCCTGATCGATTGGGTCCGTCACCGCGCGAAAGGGAGCCGTCGTCGGTCTCGTAGTTCGCGGACGCCTCGCCGGTGAGGGTGTTGGTGGTGTGCACGGCCAATATCTGTCGCAGCCCCTACGGGGCCGCGGTATTAGCCCATCGGCTTGCGAGCCCGAAGATCGAGTTCGTGAGCGCCGGCACCCAAGCGACCACCGGACGCATTGCTGACCCCTACATGGTCGAGGCCGCCCAACGGCAGGGCTATCGGGACTTGAGCGCCCACCGCTCCCAGCCGGTGCTCGCCGGGATCCTGCGGGCCTCGGACCTCGTCCTGTGCATGGAGCGGGGGCACCGCGATTATTTGTTAAACAGCTACCCCATGATGACGGGTAGAATTCGGACGTTTTTGGAGACGCCGAGCCGTGACGTCGACGATCCCACGGGACTGACCCCGGCGGATTACGAACGCGCGATTGCCGTCATCGAGAATGGCGCCGAGCAGTGGGCGGATCGGATCCGCCGCATCGGGCCCGTTTAACGCCCGTCACGGACAATACGGTGAGCGCGAATGATCGCGCGCATCGGCAGGCTACAGGGAACCACAGAGTGCAAGGCAAGCGCGCAAGGGATCGGAGCAGGGATCCCATGGCTTCGAGCAGGGCATTGAGGGCGACGGCGCCGCGGTGGCGGACGGCCGGAGCGATCCTACTTCTGAGTGTCGCGGGTGCTGCGGCACTCTCGGGCTGTTCGATCAGCCCGGGCTTTGCCATCGACATCAAAAAGGGCGAAGAACTCCCGGCGGAGAAGTCGACGCTCGCGGCCATCTCTGTGACGCCCGAGGTCGTGCGCGGCTTGCGCGCGGCGCGCGCCGCCGAAAAGCCGGCGCCCATCGGACTCGACGCCCCGGCCAGCACCGATTATCGCCTCGGTAGCTCGGATCGACTGCACATTGCGGTGTGGGGGCATCCGGATTTGAGCACCGGCATGTCCGGTAACACCGTCCTTCCGCAATTGGGCGCGTCGATCAGCACAGGATCGACCGCCGGAGTTGGCTCCATGGCGGTGGGTGGTGTGTCGGCCGCGCCCATGAATGGCAATGCGCCCGATCGAGCCATCGACGAAGACGGTACGGTGTTCATGCCGCTCGCCGGCAAAGTGCCGGCGGCTGGACTCTCGGTGCCCGCGTTCCGCGCGGCGCTGGAAAAGGCGCTCGCCCCGTACATCCATAACCCGCAGGTCGAAGTGCAGGTGACGGGGTATTTTAGCCAGCGACTCTTTGTGGCGGGTCAGGTCCGTAACCCCGGCGCCGTGCCCATCACGAGCGTGCCGACCTACGTGACCGACGCACTCGCGCAAACGGGCGGGGCGTTGCAGGACTCGGACCTGACCGAAGTGCGGCTGACCCGTAATGGTCACACCGTGACCTTGGATCTGGACCGGCTCTATTACGAGGGCCTGCAGGGCACGAACCTGCGCTTGCAGCACGGCGACGTGCTCACCGTACCGGATCGCCAGTCCGAGAAGATCTACGTCTTGGGCGAAGTCACGGCGCCGAAGTCCTACATCCTGCGTCGCGGGCTTGTGACCTTGGCCGAAGCGCTGGCCGATGCCGGCGGCCCGAACTCGGTGGCGGCGAGCACCGCGCACATGTACGTGCTTCGGCTCGATGCCGACGGTCATCCGCTCGTCTATCACCTGGACGGGCGAGCGCCGGAGTCGTTCTTGTTGAGTCAGGCGTTCCCGGTGCAGGCGGGGGATGTGGTGGTCGTGAACCCGACCGCGGTCTCGCGCGTCTCGCGACTCGTGAATCAGTTCTTCCCCCTCTTGAGCGAGACCGCCTTGGTCCGTTCGTTACGCTGAGGCGCGCACCATGGCCACGCCGCTTTCTGAGACGCGCTCTCACTACGAACTCGCCGACGCCGGGTCCGAACCGGGGTCGGTGTCGTTTGCCGAGCTCATCGACAACCTGCTCTTCTTCTGGCCCTGGTTCGTTCGCGTTTGCCTGAGCGTCATGGCGCTCGGCCTTGCGTGGACGTTCTTGCAGACGCCCATTTATGAGGCGACCGCGCTCGTCCAGGTGGAGCCGCAAAAAGGCTCGTCGCTGGGCGCTTTGAAAGACATCAGTGCGTTGCTGGATGCCTCGGCAGGCGGCGCTTTGC
>Ga0214164_1001578_pt1 | contig 12756 bp, 10 predicted proteins | sample TroBogepilimnion_13_FD_153003 | JGI IMG/M metagenome (GOLD analysis project Ga0214164, IMG submission 153003) | Freshwater microbial communities from Trout Bog Lake, WI - Practice 03JUN2009 epilimnion v4 | ecosystem: Environmental > Aquatic > Freshwater > Lake > Epilimnion/Euphotic zone ...
CGTGCCACACCTGGGCCTTGGAACCAGATGCCATCTTGGCACCACCAACAAGGTTGTTGCCACGGTTCTTGCGTGTACGACCGCCGCCAGCAAGTAGAGGCTTAGCAATCGTTTTATCGGCCATTCTATATTAAAACACTAGAAAAAAACTACGCAGTGGCTTTTATGCATAACTCTTCTTCTCAGCATCCGAAAGGGCACGCCACTTTGCACCAATGGCACTACCAAGTTTGGGAATCGGCATGCCAGGATTCTCCTTCATAAGCTGCGGGCGTACCTTATTAGCAAACTTCATGTATCCACTCAGCTTGCGCTTGCCACCCTCTTGCTTATTCTTACGCGTCTTATTAGCACCCTTGCGATTACGCTTACCGCCAATAATACCACTCATATTTCCTTCAGCAGCCATACTCTGATTCGCTGCACCCTCTTCACCACATGTAACCATAAGCGTATCGCCAGACTTAAGTACAAGTTTGTGATCAACCATTTCTACTAGGGGACTACATTTGGAGTCGGGGTGTCTGCCCATTACGAATCTGTGAAATTAGGGCACTAATCTCTTTCGGGTCATAGACACCCGCAAAGTGTACCAGAAAATCGCCCTGTTCCCAAAGCGGCTGCCCCTCAATCCCTCGGAGAAACGCATTAAACTTCTTATGATGCCCCGTAATCTCCGTTTTTGCGAAGTCATCAAGATTTTCATCAAGAACTTTAATCATCGCGGCGTTTTCCCACCAAACATGATACAAATAGTCAGTTCTCTGCCAAACTTTGTCCCAAAAGGCGCGCATCCATGCCGTGTTTCGGAAGAGAATATTGCCGGAGTTAATATGACCGCATGCATCGAGTGTCATGAGTAGATCTTTGTTCGCAGGTAGTAAAGGCACCATACACTCCTCAAGTCGAATCGTCGGATTCGTAATAAAGACATCTGCATCTGAGAGCCAGACCAATGCACCTTCAGGAAGAGTTTTCATAACTGAAAGCACGAAGGGAATCTTTGACCACGGAATCGGTCGTTCACGGTCCCAGAATTCTTCGGCGCCCTGAATGTATGTATATCCGTGCGTTTTTGCATAGTCAACTTTTGATTGTAGGGCCTCGGCAAGACCAGTACGATAATCTTCACCAATGACAAGTGTTAGTATAGTAACACTCATTCGCTGATAATGTATTGCAATACCCTTAAAGTAGGTTAGTAAAAATTTGAAACTTTAAGGCCGGCGTAATAAGTCTACAAATACAGTATGTCAAAGGAGCGATTCGAATATTTTAAAAATAAGGAGGGTGATTATATCTGTAAGTTTTGCGATAAGACAACTGCAAAACAGAGTACGATGCACATGCACTACAAGGCGAAGCATTCGGGTGAACTCCCCTTTGTCTGCGATATCTGTGACCGTCGATTTTCACAAAAGCAGATTCTAGATCTGCACACACGTGCACGTCATGTAGATAATGACCAAGTTGAAAAATATCCCTGCCCTTGCTGTGAATTTGAGTCACAGAGTTTTGCGAACCGTATTATCCACTTCACTCGAAAGCACTGTCGCAATTATTTAGATGATATGAAGGACGGGACAGGCAATGAAATTACGTGTACCGAGTGTCAAAAGATGTTTAAGAGTAGCACTGCATTTTACTATCATGCAGGCAAATGCCTAGACAGTATTCAGGGAATTGTAATTCCTCATCTAGATGAAGTCCTGACCGTTGGTTAATCATCCTTCAAATTGTTCATCTGTTGAACAAGGCTGTAGAGGTGGTAGCCACCTGCGGCGAAGGCCAGCATAAGTAGAACTTCATAATACGGAGTCTCCGTATTTTTTCCTTTGAGACCAATCATAATCAGCAGAGGCCCAATCAGAAGCGCATGAATTAGATTTATATATGCATAGGGTGAATTATTTACAATTCGCACATAGGCCTTATAGCCGTGATAAAGTGTAAGTACTATTCCAAGTACAAGTACCGCGGTAAAGATTGTATTTGAAACAGCGGACCGTTGAAGGCCAACATAGAGAAAAAAGGGCACCACAAAAAAGATGTGGAAAAGCGATAAGACAATATGAGTGTTCATATGATTCTAAGTAGAGCACGGGTATTTTCGAGTGCACCTTCAATCCACGCCTGTTTCATGGAGAAACTTTCGCCACAGATATAGAGATTCGGTAGGTCCTTGAATGGTTGAAGACTCTCTTTACTAACTTTATGCGGGTCATAGAGGCCGGGCGTCCAGTACGTGGCACCTGATTCCCAAGGATGCGATTTCACAGTCGTAGGATAGGGGATCTCTCTATCTGGAAAGAGTTTACGACATTCATCTGTGAGTATTTTTCCTAAGACCTGCTCTGCTATAGGTTTCGTACCCTTTGCGATATTTGACCAGACAACTGAATCACCCGCATCCGTGTATGAAATCATGACAATGCCCTTGTCAGGCCTTATTGGTATAAAATAACGAAGTCTCTCTTTTGTAACAAATTTATGAAGATCAGAAAACCAAACTTTGCCGTTGGCTCCAGGAGGAAAGACTGCATAAATTCGATGAAGTGGTTCCATCTTTACATATGTCAGCGCCTTTATTGATTTAAAAATTGATATTTTTCGTAGGGCATCTGCATGAAATGCACAAATAACATGCTTTGCTTTCATCGTTTTTGTCTCGCGCGTTGCATCTTTACTTGGGCTTCCAAAACTAAACCAGAGGCTCATTAGACCATCGTGTTCAGGTACAATATTTTCAAGAGAATAATGCGTGAAGATGCTTACACCCCGTGATTCGCAATCTTTTGCTAATACACTAATTATTGCATCTAAGCCCTCTTTACAAACTGCATATCCAGTATTCGTTCCCATTTCATCTGAGAAACTAAATACAGCTAAATCAGCACGTAATGTATAGAGTTCCGCACGATACGGAAAAGGATCTGTGAACAGACGTGTTTTTTTCGCACCAAATACTTTTTCCAGAACTTCCATAAGTGTATGTGTGGCTAATATATCTGCAGGCAGCATTTTCACATAAGGCAACCAGGTTCGTAAACTATCATCAAACGGATTTGGTACTAAAGATGCGCCGTAGCTTTCTAACCAATCAATCTCATCAGACAACGGTATTTCAGTCAGTTTGTACTCTTTAATTAATTCTCGTAAGAGTGTGTGTGTTTTGTGAAAACGCCCTGCACCCTCTTCCCATTGCAGATTCTTCTCACGAAATGTAAGAATACGACCTCCAAGAACTCTGTATTTTTCAAACACGGAGATCTTTGCTTTTGGATATTTCTTGGCGAGTTCACGGGCCGTATAGAGACCCGCAATGCCACCACCCACTATGGCATAGTCGAGCACCATTTACTTAATAAAGACAGAGTTAATCCAGTTCATCACTTTACCCGTATCGGCACTGGTCATCTTATCCAGAAATTCAGTCTCCTGGATTGCAATAAAGGTCGGAATCTTTGACACTTGGCAGTACCCAGGCGTATACTTGTTCTGGTCAATGTCACACTTGAAGAAAGTGACCATTGGAAAAGTGTCAGTAATCTTCTTAAGGTCGAGATCACGGCAATATCCGCACCATTCCGCTGTAAAATAGACCACTACATATTTCGGCATCACCTTAATGCGCTCATCCTTACCACGAGCGATGAGAGCTTCGAAATACTTATGATCCGGGAGGGGTGTCATTGTGTACGTCGGGTGGGACATCGTTTTCTTGTTTGGAGGATTTATTTGAAGGAGTAAATCGCGCCCATGTGAGGCTAAGAGCACCTACCAAGACAACAAGTGCCGTGCCAAAGAAAACATAGGAACTTATGCTGCCAGCGGCTTCTAAAGCACCGCCGGTTTGACCAGCAGCGGCTCTGAGTTTTGCAGGATCCGTAAATGCCGAGATTGAGCTTGCCGTTGCAGCTAGTTCAGGTGCCTTCGCAGCCAGTGCAGCAGTACTCTTTACAGCGGCAATTGCCGGTGGAATTGTTTTTTGAACGGCATCAATGACGGGAGGAACAACCTTTTCAACTGCGCACTTTGTATCCACAACAAGGCCAAGTGCTGCACGAATCGGTCCTAAGAAAGGTGCAAAGGGTCCCGTAACAATTGCAAAGAGACTCTCACTTGATTTTACCTTTTCATAGGCACTCGGTGTCATCACATTTGCCGCAGCACCATTCGGATTTAAATAAATAGTTGAAGGAAAGAATCGAGGTGTTCCATCAATAAATAGGGACTTTGTATCATAAAGCAGATAGAGTCCAGAATAGGCTGTCCATAGGACCGAAAACACTGCAAGAATACCACTGAGTGTAAAGAGTAGCATGACGAGTCCACCCATAAAATCACCCGCTGCGAAATGACTCAGTCCAAAGGGGAGGCCCAGAAATCCTACATACAAAAGAAAGAAAAAGGGACTGGGTACAGTATCGGGTGCTGGACTCGATGCACCACCCGTAAAAATTCCCGCACCAAGACCAGGCCGCCCAATGTACGGAACAGAGAGTCCATATTTTTCGATAGAGTCCCATTCGGCAAATGTCTGAACAATGTCATAAATCCACCAGAAGCCTAGACCAAGTATATTCGTCATCACTTTGAGTGCTGCAGTGCGTGGCGACCGTAGAAGAATATGGTCGAGTGCAAAAAATCCACCAAGAATTGTAATGAAAGTGAAGAGAGTCGGCGAGATTTGTGACCCTCCCCATGACTTTGCGGATGTATGGTCGAATGGACCAAGGAACGACATCCCTACTAATCTGTATCCGTCTTTGTGCTAGGCAAACAATCCGTAGGCACTTCGAATCCCTTGGCTCGGAGGTGAGTCAAGAACTCAGATGGAAAGCACGGTGCTTTGAAGAAATCACACGGCATGTGGGTGGGATCGGGTAGACAAATAGAGACTGGCCCCGATGTCATTCGGAATCCAAACTCACTGAAATTAGTCAGAACAAAGCGTCCATCCGATTGCGGATAGAGTTCGAAGTTACGTAGAGCAAATCCGTGTTTCCAAAAGAGTAGCCAAAGATCCTCAAATTCATCATACATAACCTCAGGTTCAGTCCATTCAAAGTTCTTTTCAAAGGATTCACTGGCCTTTGGAATCCACCATCGCTCAAATGAATAGTCCTGAATCAGTTTACGGCCAATCCGCCGAACTCTTTGTTGTGTGATTGAATCATGCTCCATTATCTGTAGTCATTGAATGATCGCAGATAATTGTTTCAATTTTTATAGTCAACTTAAATTGTAAAAAGCACACCACCAAATCCGTCCACTACTCGTAGAACATTATGATTTGTTGCATAGACACGAACAGTACAATTACCTAATGCGGGAACGGTGGTTTGATTTGTCGTAATTTGAAGAACAATACTATCAATTCGGCTTGCATTCATCGAGCCACTCGGCTGTAGTTCTTCAGGACGAAGCGCTAGACTATAGCAGTAGATATAGTCATCAGATGGAATAGTTGTATGGCGTTGCCACGGTTGAACAAGACGGAAATAGGGCGCATCACGAACTTGAAACCGATCAAATCCGTCTAGTTGTAAAACTGCATTGGCAAGAATATCTGTACGAACACCTGTTTGAGCAACACTTAGACTGCTGAAATTGAACCACTCTTTGTTATTAATAACCTGTTGGCGCTGAAGTACCCAGATGAACTCACGAACAGGATGATTAAATTCAATGGGTACGGGAATGGACTGCGAACTCGGAGGAATTGCAATTTGTGAGGTATACTGAATCTGCTCAATTAGATATTCATGAGCGGTACTCACAAAACGACGGCGCTCATCTACGTCAAGATACACAAAATCACCCCACATTGTACAGTCCGTTATATGTGCTGGCTTTACGGTTATATCTGTACAGTCTTGAATAACATTCGGTGTCCAAAAGCATTGCTGAAGAGGCCTGAATGTAATATTAATCCGGACAGGGTGATACTGTAAGGCAAGTAATGGAAGATAGAGACCGGGATTCTTACAGAACCAGAACTGAAGAGGTACGTAGAGTTTGAGCGGTCCAACCAAGCTGGGTTGAGAATATCCATCAACCTTACCAATCATATCGTAAAACCCAAACTTCTTTGAATCGGTTGTTGTGAGATTAGACCAGATTTCCATCCATTCTCCAGTTTGCCTGTCAATCTCTTGTTCACCAATCGTAAGGGTAATTTCCTGAATGAGTGCATGACCAATTGAATTTACATAAGCGACTGTCTCATCCGTAGTGGAGAGGTGGAGTGTAGGAAGTGTAATCTCTAAAATACAGGGACCAAGTAAATCTCCACTCCGAGGAACGAGCCAACTGATTTTTTTTCCAAAATCAGGTTCATTATCTGAATACATTTCAACAGCCTCAACGGCAAAATTCGTGTGGCGACGATAGACAAACTTAAACCATGTTATCTGAGGGTTTCCCGTCAAGAAAACATCCTGTTTTCCAACTGCGACGAGTTGTAATAGACCACCGTTGCCAGTCATCTCGCGGCGCTTCTGAATGATGGAGTGATTCTTAGTAGAAGGTAGTAGCGCGATGGATCCTCGCCTTTATGCTAAAAAAGGCTATGACATGGATTTAACGGTCCTCCGGTCACTTTTTGCACTTGATAGTACCACAAATATTCCAATTAGTACGAATTGGTTCCTCACGGCCGACGGAATTGGTGGTCTTCAATGGGAGAGTATGGCGTGGTATATGAGTACCGTAAGCATTTCAAATATTCGTATGCTTGATACAAATCTTATTAACAATCCTTACCGTCATAATATTACAATTACAAATGGGGCACTTTTAGTGGATGGAGCGCCTATTGTTGCATCAGGGAGTATTGGTATAAATCAGCTTACAAGTAGTCTAGTGGGATTAGGTTCGTTTGGATTTGTCAGTACATCAGGTTTGTATAGTACGGTTGCAGGTCTTGGGACAGCTCGATACATAAGTAGTAGCTCTCTGACATCGACCGTAATTGGATTGGGTACAATGGGATACGTGAGCACCCAAAGTTTATATAGCACCGTAGCAGGGCTTGGAACAGTAGGCTATGTGAGTAGTGCCCAGTTTACGAGTTTTTCAAATCTTATCTATAATCCTTCTTATATTTCTGCAAATAATCTTTTGAGTACATCGCAAAATCTATTTGGATATATTCAAGGTATAATAAATTCACAAGGCACTGGGGCTATTAGTAGCTTTACAGTAAATGGAACAGCCACTTTTTATTCTACACTCTCTGTGGGAACTTTTTATTATATTAATGGCAATATCTCAACATTGAGTACTAGTATTGGGGGCGCATTGACCAACCTCGGATCTGCGGGCTATTTAAGTACATTGAGTAGTTCGTCGATTAGTACAACAAGTATAACCGTGTCAAGTCTTGGATTTATGGATACGGTTACAGGGGTCAAGCAACTTGCCGCAGTGGCCAATGGTATTTTTCAAATTAATGGAGCGTCCATTACAGGCGATGTGAGTAAAGGAAATCTTACATCAACTGTTGTCGGTCTTGGCACAGTAGGATATATTTCAAGTATTGTCTTTGGTTCAATTGTGAGTACTGCAAATCTGAGTGGGCTTATAAGTAGTGCAAATCTAAGTGGCCTCATATCCACTGCTAATCTAGATGGACTGATTAGCACTGCCAGTCTAAGTGGACTTATTAGCACTGCCAATGTAAGTGGAGTCATTAGTACTGCCAATCTGAATGGAGTCATTAGTACTGCCAATCTGAGTGGAGTCATTAGTACTGCCAATTTGAGCGGACTTATAAGCAGTCAAAATCTTGTCGACTTAATAAGTTCAGCTAATCTGAATGGGCTTGTGAGTACAGCTAATTTCTCTGGACTTATGAGCACAACTTTTTTTGATTCGCAAATCACAAGTACTCTGGCTGGACTTGGAACTGCAGGATATTTATCGACTATTTTAGTGAGTGCATTAAGCACTGGAACAGTAAATACTTCTTCGATTACTTTTATTGATTCTACAACTACGCCACCAAATGCTGGCCAAATTAGTCAACTTAATGTTAGTTCAGGTAAACTTCTCTTTAATGGAGCCTATGCAACGGGCTCAGGTGCGGCGGTTGGTGTTTCACAGATTCTTCCAGGTAGTGGAATTACAGTAAATCCAGGTATAGGTACAGGTGCTGTAACGGTAAATGCAAATCTCGTTAATTTAGTAAGCACTGCAAATCTTTCTCAACTTATAAGTACAAATTTTTATGATTCCCAGAATGCAAGTACAGTAAATGGTCTAGGTACAGCGGGGTATATTTCATCAAGTCAATTACAGAGTTCAGTGGTCGCATTAAAACAGAGTTTTTTTGTAGTGAATGGCAATACTCTCTATATTCAAGGATCTGGTAATGCCATCACAATCAGTAGTTTAGCGAGTGTAGTTTATTTGAGTTCCTTTCTGCAGTCTACTGTGACCTATAAGGGTTCCAATGGAAATATTGCACCTAAATGGTCAGTCGGTACACAGCCTATTTCCTTTACAACTGCGAATCTTCAATTAGATTCCTTCTCGAGTCTAATTACATCAAATGCAATTGTGAATATTGAAGTGCTCGGTAATTTTATGTTTAGTCCACTGGCACTTCCGCAGACACCAGTTCCTATCTATATGTCAAGTTTTGTTCAAAGTGGAGCATCAGGAAATAGTAATTATCTAAGCAGTCAAATGTTCCAGACGATGTTCTTCCCTACTCAGTACAATAGTGGAGTTGCTGGTGGTCTATATGGAGGTCTCAGTAATTATATAAGTCCAACAATAAAACTCAGTCTACCTGGCTCAGTTGTACAAGGATTTTATCCAAATACACCTATTGTTCTAGGGCACTATCTTCCGAATGCTGTCACACTCAATTTAACACAGGGATTCCTAAATTCAAATGCCACGGTTTTCTTTGGTTCAACGAACTCGGTCTTTGTGTCAGTTCAAAATATGCCTTAGAGTAGGAATGTCAAAAAGGACATATGATACGGATGAAATAACTTTACGCAAAGTCTATGCTTTTTCAACGAATAATCAATTCGTCCCCGCAATGACTGTATTAACAGCGGATGGAGCAGGGGGAACCTATTGGGCAATTCCTAGCTCACTTGGATACAATCCGAGTTTCAATCAAATTGCCACTGATGCTGGGACCTTTACGGCGTCAGCACCTTATAATACATTTACTCTTAGCCAAGGTGGTGGAATCGGTTTTGTTCAAGGCGCAGGGACAAATCAGATGTACATCTATTCAAAAGGCTTTGGTCAGATAAATACGGTGGGTGGAAATAGCCTTTCAGGATTCTCTAATAATGTGACAACACCTGTTTTAAATTTTGCTGGTTCAAATGGTATTAGTCTTCAAGCAAATCCTGTAACAAATACACTTACGTTTACTGGAAACGGTATTCCGATTAGCACTACATTAAATAGTTTCCAAAGTCTTAAAATATTTCCGAACCTCTCGACTCCAACAACACCTGCTTCTCTTATCTCCTCTCTTGGTGGAGCCACTATTCTCTATGCTAATAACTATTCTAGTATACTAACACTTGCGGGTACGGGGCAAATTAGTCTAACACCCGATTATCTTAATAATACTGTATATCTTGGATTAAATGCAAGTACTCTTGTTACATCGAATCTGACAACTATTGTTGTGAGTACAACAAGTGTACAGACATCAAGTTTTACACTTATAGATACCTATAGTAGGGTTCAAAAAACTCTGTATAGCTACAACGGAAATCTCTACTTGAATGGAATTGCAGTTTCGGGTGCAGCTGCCTCGCTTGTTGGATCAGTGAATCCTGGCTCAAATATTATTATGGGACCGACTGGAACTGGAGGTGGTACACAGGGTGATGTAACCGTCAATGTAGATATGACTTTCTTGGGTTCAACTGTGCAAGGACTCGGTTCTTCTGGATATATTAGCACATTGGTTGCGGCGAATCTGACGGGTCTTGTGAGTACTGCAAACTTGCAAAATCTTGTGAGTACCGCAAATTTAGCTGGTTTGGTAAGTACAAATTCACTCGTTTCAAGTGTGGCAGGACTAGGCACAGCAGGGTATTTAAGTTCATTAAAAGCGCAGTCTCTGAGTACAGGAACACTTTTTACATCATCAATTAGTTTCATTGATACAACCCTCAATACAAAGCAACTACTTGCTGTAAATGGAGGAATTCTACAATTAAATGGATCTCCTATTACAGGCGGTGGTGGAGGTGCAACTGGCAATTATGTCAGCACTGCAAATCTTGTTGGACTTGTAAGTTCAGCAAATTTGGCCGCTTTGGTAAGTACAACCTATATTAGTGATAAATTGGGTTCAACTGTACAAGGTCTAGGAACAGTTGGATATTTCAGTAGCCCAGTCTTTAGTAATGTGACAGTTGTAAATTCAATAAGTTCTATTTGGGTGGCGGTTGGTACGGGATCATCGAGTGCTGCTACAATTCAATATAGCCTTGATGGAGTTAACTTTTCATCTGCACATACAGGTGGATTTGATCCAGGTTGTAATGTGGCAACTTCTGGAGGTATAGCCATTGCTTTTAATGGTGTTGCATGGGTTGCAACGGGATTTAGCAGTACTGGCATTACTCCAATTCAAAGGAGCAGAGATGGAGCAAACTGGGATACTGTATCAATTAATGGGAGTGGTGGTAATACAGGATACTTTAATGCAGTTGCATGGAATGGTGCATATTGGCTTGCTGCGTCACCTTACAATGGGTGTAATGGCTCGATCTCAATTTCTGTAGATCCATATGCTGGAACTTGGAATGATGCGACTGATCAGACATTTTTAAATGGATATGCATCATGTATTGCATGGAATGGTGCGTATTGGTTAGTAGGCGGAAGTAATCGTGATAATGTGAATAATCTGTATTCAAGCTCAGATTCTCTTACATGGACTTCAAGAACAACAAACGGGTTTGCGGTTATTCGTGCAGTGGCATGGAATGGATCGTATTGGTTGGCTGTTGGCTCAAATGACATAGGAGGAACTCCCATCCAATTTAGTTATAATGCAATTAATTGGTCAAATGCAAATCCGGCAAATATTACAAATATAATTATGACAAGTGCGGTATGGAATGGAAACTATTGGTATGTTGGGGCGACTTCTGGAGATATCTATTATAGTTATGATGGAAGTAATTGGGCCCTTGCACCTAATAAGACAACGTTTGGATCGGATGTAAATGGAGTTACTGCATCTGTATGGAATGGTAACCGTTGGTTGGCGACTGGATTTAATTCAGGATCTAGTTTAGGGACAATTTTACTACAATCAAATCTGACAAGTTCTTGGCTTGCATTAACAACAGGAGGATTCACAACTCCTCCAGGATCATCGGGACAAACAGGACGTAGTATTGCATTTTCTTCCAATACACAGAATGCATATACACAGGCTAATTTATCTATCTTACCTCAGGCCATTCCTCTTTTTACATCAACAAATCAACTACTTGCACTTTCAAATTCACTTACAATTAATAGCGCGCTTACAATTAATACTAGAAATTTAAATAATACAGGATATGGAAGTCTTGTTGGAATTAATACGGCAAATCCGCAATATACACTTGATGTTCGTGGATCATTCTACACAAGTTCATTGACAGCTAATACATTTACTGGAAGTTCAATCACAACAGGAATATTTAATGGGAGTTCAATTATTGTAAGTTCCGTGACAGCTAATACATTTAGTGTCAGTTCAGTTCTAACACAATATATAGATGCAACTGGTATTATTCGTGCATCTCTGGGTGTTTTATCAAATGGAACATTTCTAACCTCAGATCGCCGAATTAAGCAAGATATTCGTGATGCAGATCTTGAGCGCTGTTATTCTAATCTTGTTGATTTACCACTTCGCTCATTCAGTTTTATCTCAAGTTTCAGTGATACAAAATTGGATAAACATCAGATTGGATTTATAGCGGATGAACTGAGTACCCTATTTCCTAAATCGATCTATGAACATACAGTAGATTTCTCTGAATATAGTACAATTCAACTCGTAAATTACGAACAGGTGCAAATGGCGCATTTTGGTGCCACACAGTATATGGCAAGTCTATTACAAAATCAAAACTCAACGATTGTGGCTCAGAATGCTGTGATTTCATCTCTTGAACAACAAATGGCAAGCCTTTCAACAACAATTGGATTGATTGTTTCGAAATAAAAATCAAGTGAGAGAAGAGGGGAGAGATGTCGAGAAAAACATATGACACAGATATTATTACTCTGCGTCGTATCTTTGCGACAAACAAAGGAACGAATGCCCCGATTCAGACCAATGTTATACTTGCAGGTGTTGGATCAGGTGAAGTACATTTTTTACATCCATTGGATGTTCCCTCTATTTCAACGATCGGTCCGAGCACACTTGAAGCGTGTGTTCCACTCATTTCAACAGGGAGTGGTCAATCATTAAGCACAATAATAAATCAATATTTACCCAGTAGTGTATCAACCAGTTTTGCTAATTATGCGGGTGTTACACAATTGATTGCAGGTGCAAATATTTTAATTAATCCCACAAATGGTATTGGTGCAGTTACGATTACGGCAATCACAGGGGGTGGAAGTATAACACAGCTAAATTTGGTCAGTACGGTTGCTGGATTGGGAACAGCTGGATATTTATCAACTTCTGCTAATGGTATTATCCCTGATGGTTTAGTGAGTACTGCAAATTTAAGGGGATTAGTAAGTACA
>Ga0214164_1001581_pt1 | contig 12733 bp, 16 predicted proteins | sample TroBogepilimnion_13_FD_153003 | JGI IMG/M metagenome (GOLD analysis project Ga0214164, IMG submission 153003) | Freshwater microbial communities from Trout Bog Lake, WI - Practice 03JUN2009 epilimnion v4 | ecosystem: Environmental > Aquatic > Freshwater > Lake > Epilimnion/Euphotic zone ...
GTGGTGCAGGTGGCCGCACTGGCGGCGGACCAGGTGGTGGCGGCAGCAGGCCAGGTGGCGGCGGTAGCAGGCCAGGTGGTGGCGGCGGCAGCAGGCCGGGTGGCGCTGGAGGTGGCAGCAGGCCAGGTGGTGGCGGAAGCAGGCCAAGCCCGGCGGGCAGATAATATCCCCTCCTGAATCAATTGAATAATTGGGTGAATGAAACATTAATAAATTATTAAAGCCCCTTATTTGGGGCTTTAATAATAAAGTGCGAATTTTGCACCCTGATTTAAAAATTATAAAAGAATAAAAATAATACAATGGAGACAGTAACTATAACAGCCGCAGAAGTAAACAAGCTGCGCCAGCAGACAGGAGCAGGCATGATGGACTGCCGCAAAGCCCTTACCGAAAGTAATGGTGATTTTGAAGGCGCTATCGACTATCTGCGCAAGAAAGGACAGAAAGTAGCTGCCAACCGCAGCGATCGTGACGCTAAAGAAGGCGTTGTAATAGCCAAAGCTAATGCCGATAATACTTATGGTATTGTATTGAGCCTGAGCTCTGAAACTGACTTCGTTGCCAAAAACGAAGAATTCATTGCTTTCGCTCAGCAACTGGGCGATATAGCCCTGGAAACCAAAATCACTTCAGCCGACGAATTGAAGGCTTGTGCAATGGGCAATGCAACCGTTGGTGAAAAACTAATGGAAGTAGTAGCTAAAATAGGCGAGAAAATAGACATCAGCCGTTTCGAAACCGTTACTGCTGCTGCTGTTATCCCATACATCCACCAGGGTTACCGCATAGGTGTTCTGGTTGGCCTTAACGAAGCTGCTAACGAAGCAATCATTACAGCAGGCCGCGATGTAGCTATGCAGATAGCCGCCATGAAGCCACTGGCTGTGGATGCCGAAAGCGTGCCAGAAGAAATGATAGCCCGCGAAAAAGCAATTGCCGTTGAGCAGATCATGGCCGAAGGCAAACCAGCTGATATGGCTGAAAAGATTGCCGCAGGCAAGCTGAACAAATTCTTCAAGGAAAATACCTTATTGCCACAGGCTTTCGTAAAAGACGGCGGCAAAACTGTAGCCGAATACTTAACTTCAGTAGCTAAGGGTTTGACTGTTACTACTTTCAAACGCCTCGCAGTAGGAGCTTAAGAATTGGCAGTTCAGATTTGTCAACTTTTAAAAAGTTGACAAATCTACAAGCGAATCAAAAAGAAAATAACATTAATCATTGAAAATAAAAGGGTGGCATTGGCTGCCCTTTTATTATTTCACTATTGCCCCCGGAATATTCGGGTTTTCCGGATTAGGTATCAAAAGTAACTTTGCAGGATGAATAATCAGGTCCATGTCTTCAATGGGTATGGCCCCCAGCAATACTTCCTCTCCTATAACCATTGCCCCGGTAAGGCACTGGCGGTTGGCAAATTTTAAATGAACGGGCCCCACATAGCTGCATAGCTTACGGGTACCATCGGCGATGGTTACCTCTCGTTGTTCAAATTCTTTCAGCTTTAATTGTGTGGCAATATGAGCCGGGATACAAAGGAATAATGCACCAGTATCTACAAGCGCCCTGGCCTTAATTGGTTGCAGTTCATCTTTCGACGGATTGGCCAAAGTTAAATCAGCATAGATAAGTCCCATATTGTAAAGATAAAGATTTTAATGATCGGGCAGCATTAAATGTAATGTTTGGGCGTATTACAAGTTACACTTTTCCGGCATATTCAGGGTTTGAGTTGCCCCGGCTTATATGCCAGGGGTGATGGCGAAACAGGCTGGCTTTAGCTGAAAACGATTGGGCAACTTTTGATGAAATAATTTGGCTAAAGCCATTCAATTTTTAATCATTCCCCCGACCTGATGGTCGGGGCTGCTGAAAAAAGAGTCTAATTTGTCATACATTCTAATGTATGAAAACCGGGAGCTTCACTTAACTATACAGGCACAAAAAAAAGCCACCCTTTAACAGGATGGCTTGGAATTATTTATTGGGGGAAATTAATTGTTCTGGGTAGCAGTTACATACTGCGCATTGATCACTCCGTTTACAAAATGAACACCAGCCAGTGATTCAATGGTATTCAGGTCAACCTTGTGGTTGGCCAGTTTATCGCCCGGGTTAAATGGCTCTACATTGTGAAACTCATAGCACAGATACTCATCCGTACTTGGAATGTAGATCACCTTCCAGCACCATTCAGGTACCGTAATATTGTTGGCAGCGCCTATTACCCAGTTGCGGCCCACAGTGCCTGCAAATACTTTTATCTTCTTGAATTTCTTTGTTTTGATGATTTCCTTTTCCTGTAGTTTGATCCAGAGCTCTTTAAAGAGATCTTTAGGCATAGGCATTACATTGGTAAAGTAAAAGCTTTCGGTATAAGCGTCTTTATCGCAGGTATTCTCATCGGGCGACATCATCTGTGCATTGTCGAACAAAGAGTTGTTGTAATCGCCCTTCAGGTCGGTAACATCAGGCAACTGAGGGTCGGCAGCCAGTGTAATACCCGTTTCCCCTTTCATCTTAATACAGTTAAAAAGGTCTGGTGTAAGCGAATAAACAACCAATACCGGCAAGTGCTGGGTTTTGGAAAAATAAGAGGTGAAATTCTGATTTCTGACCTTTACAATATCCTGTCCGTGAGATGGAAAACTTAAAACAATAAGCAACAGAGCCGCCAGTTTCGAAGCGCTTTTACAAAGTCCTTTTTGCATATAAACCATTTATTCTAGTTAACTTTTCAGAGAAAACAGATTCTCCAGCGATAAAAATATGACTTTCGGGGAATTTTTTATAATTAAATCCCAATTTTTGCAACATTAATTAAATTTTATGGTTTTTCAAGTCTTTTATGGTCATTTCTGTAAGTATTTTTGCCTTGTTTTTATTCTTTAAAAAATTTGTAGTCAATGCGGGAAGACAGAATTATTAATATTGTTTTCATTGTGGCGGTTTTGGGATTATCTTTTGCTGGTATTTTCTACCTGAGCTGTAAAATGCTCCATTAAATATTCAACCCTACTAATTGTATTCTTTAAGAGTGGTTTCCATGAGGTTATAAACCTGTTGCTTCAGTGCCGGCAGGTTTTGCATAGTGAGCCCTACTACCGGCACAGGATCAAGGAAAACCACCCTGTTGCGGCCAGGCCATAATTTCCACCAGGCGCTGTAGTGCCAGCGCTTAAGGGTATCTGGCAAAATCACTGGCAATATGGGTACCTGCGTATTCACAGCCAGCCTGAAAGCGCCATCGTAAAATTCCTTGAGGGGTTTACCTGATTCATTAAATGTACCCTCCGGGAATATTATGATACTCCCCTCGTGGTGCAATACCCGCCACAGCAACCTCATGCTCCGTGCACGGCTATGAACACTGCTGCGGTCGACCATGATAACTATCTGCTTATATATAAACCCTACCACAGGTATCTTCGAGATTTCCTTCTTGCCCAACGGCCGGAAATAACCTTTTATAGCCGGGAAAATAACCAGGGTATCGAGGTAAGATATGTGGTTTGCCACAATAATAAATTTACCGTCTGAAGGCATTTTACCTATTGTGGTAACCGGCATACCAATAAGCCATAACCAGAAACCGGACCATGCCTTTATAAGCCTGAAAACTGCCCTGCGGCCTTTTGGCCCATCGCCTGTACTTAAGAGCAGAAAAGCCGGGAAACATACCAGAATACTGATGGTAAATGTCAGCAGTACCCAGGTGGTATAGAATGGCTGAAAGATTTTCCTTAACATCGGTTAATTAGCCTGCATTGCAGGTATATTAGGCCGGCCTACCACCTGCTTATACTGCCATGGAATAGTAGCTACAAATATACAGAGCGCAATAAAAGAACACCAGAAAAGTCGCTTAAACTTCTTCTCGTTTTCTATTGGTTTTTTGGCAACAGAATAACCAATATGCACGAGTATTATGGCTACTAACATGCCCACAGAGTGTTCTACTGCCCAGAACCGAGAAGCAGGGTCTTTCATTACCATGCCCGATTTGAGCATGCCTGATGAAATAACAAAAGTATAATACAAAATAAGCCCGAATACCAGCTGCAGGTCGCAAAAAATAAGTAGTGCAAGGGCAAACATCTTATTTCCTTTGCCAAACTGTTTTTTCCCCATCATGCCTACGAGGCTCTGGGCGGCTACTATAAGCGCGAAAAACAGGATAAAATAACGGATAATACTGTGAAGATATAAAAGCATAGAATGGATAAATCTGTTTTTGAATATTTGAGTAAGCGTGGTTTTGAAAATTAAAGTTAGCGGTAAAATTTATTAAAAAAAATTTCTTAATTATTATTTCATCAAAATGGCGTTAAAGGTTTATCCGATGCCTGAAGTTTTTTATGTGGGCGGTATGGTGCCTGCTATGCCATGCATACATAGCTACCATCTCCCATACCGGGAAAGGCCGCTGATGTTCGGGATGAAAATAGGTGCGGTCCCAATCTGATGGCTGTAATTGATTCAATAATACAACCATGCGCCTGTGCATGGCATGCAATAGGGTGACGGACATATTTACCGGTACAAGTTGTGTATCGGGTAGTTCTGCCCATGTTTGTTCGTTGTAAGGCTTTACAGTAGGGTTATCTTCTGTAAGGGCCAGTTTCAGGCGGATGTAGGCATTCATATGGCTGTCGGCTACATGGTGCACCAGCTGCTGTATGGTCCACCCTCCTTCGCGGTAGGGCATCTGTAAATGGTTATGGTCCAGGTTTTCAATACAGGCATCCATCCATAACGGGAGGCCCTCAAGAGTGGCTATCCACTCCTTCAGCGTTTCAGCGGAATAAGAATCCGGCTTTATGTATCTGCCTACTGGGTATTTCAGTTGCTCCAGATCGGGTTCCATAGTTGTTTTATTTTATTATCAACTCTGATAAAATAAAAAGCTGCGACTTTTCGCAGCTTTTTATAATGAGTTCTGTTTATTTTTTGGGTTTTGCTGTTCCTGTCTTCTTTGTAGCTGGGCCCGGCTTTTCGGCATCTTCAATTTGTTTCAGAAAAGAATCATTCGGATCAATCAGCCTCAGCTTTTCTTCAGCAGCTTTCAGATTTTCATTTTCCTTTTTATTGTAGTAATAAAAAACGAGGTATTCCAGCGCGATCTTCATGTCTGATTTTTTCGAAGAGTTTGCACCTACAGAATCAAGCCATCTGTTGAAGTAAGGCACTGCGGTTCCCGTTTTTGCATCTGAATCAATAGCAGCCAGAGCACGTCCGTGCCAGTAAATGGCCGGGACCTGGTCGGGATATTTTTTTTCAAAATCACCAAATGCGTCCACTGATTTCGGAAAGTCCCTGCAATAGTAATATTCATATCCTCTCCAGAAATAGTCAAGAGGCTGGGTTTCCGGATTGGCTTTAATCAGGTTGTCATACCACTCTGCCGATTTGCAATAATTTTTTTTGGTTTTAAATGCTTCTGCCACTTCCCTGTAGATATCAGTTTTGTTTTTAGCAGTATCGCCGCTTATACCCTTAGTGTAATAAAAACCGGCAGAATCGAGCTGACCCATTTTCAGGAATAATTTACCGAACTGAATATAGGCGCCGGGAGTAATTTTAGAAGGGGCCTGCATCTTAAAATAAGTATGCAGATTATTGAGCGCCTGCATTGAATCGCCGCACTCGGCCTGGGAGAAACCCAGAATACCATACAGTTCAGTTTTGGCTACAGGGTCTGTTTGTAATGGCAATAATTTTTTGGCCAGATCAGCAGCATCGCAATAGCTTTTGGCGTTATACATCAATTCGACATAAAGCTTCTGATCAGCTATCGTGTTATCAGACAGCTCCATATACTTTTTCATATTCTCCAGCGCTTTCGGATAGTTGCCTGAACGATAGTAGGCATCTGCCAGTGATTTGTAAGGCAAAGGATTGGATGGGTCGGCATCTTTAGCTTTAGCATAATTATCCAATGCACTTGGGTAATTGCGGGCTTCATACCAGGTATCGCCTATACGCGAAAAAGCCAGGGAGTTTTTAGCATCTTTATCTGTTACGTGCTCATAATTGGTCATAGCATCGCCTGCGCCGCCCGGTATTTTGCGGTATACATCACCCATACCAATGTGTACATCCGCATCATCGGTCTTGGTGAGTACATCCTTATACCAGGTAACAGCCTGCTGGTAATCGCCGCCATCCGAATAGGCAATAGCATCGGCTGCGAATTTCTCCTGCTGCCATTCTTTCTTCCTGGATTTTGAGGCAAGGTCTTTAGCTATCTGCATTCCATTGCTCACATTTTTGTTGGCAAAAGCCACACGTGCAACACCCGAAATATTAGCCGGATCTTCAGGGAATTTGGCGAAGATGCTGTTCGCTTCTTTAATATTGCCTGATTCAAGAACAGTGAGTCCAAGGAAATAATTGGCATTAGGGTCGGTAGCGGCAAGTGGTTCCAGTATTTTGCGGGCGCTTTGGTATTTTTTGTAGAAATACATTTTAATTCCGCCTGCAAGGGATGCATCCTGTGCCGATGCACTCAGTGCGAAAGCTATTGCCAGAAGGGTTATTATTACTTTATTGCTCATATACTTCATTGTGCTTTTCTTATATTAATAGTTAAATAATTACTGGGTTACATCAACGTCTCTTATTACAATCTGTTCCTTAAGCGGGAAAAAATGGGCGTGCAGAAATATCAGCTGGCCTGCATGGCTGCCCAGGAAATTGGCGAAGCCTGTTCCCAGGCCATGGTGGCTCTCTGCATTTATATAATACAGCTTACGGGTAAGCGGGTAAGATTTCAATGCAACATAAGCCTGGTAAGGTTTGTAAAACTGACCATCCTTATCACTCTTCATGGATACCACCTTTACGCTTTTGATAAAAGTACCTGCCCTGGAAGTGTCTTCATTGGCATATACATAACTCATACCGGTAAAGCCAATTGCCCCGGGGTTCTTTGCTACATAATCAATAACTTCTTTATTGCCTTTGGCTGCAAATACATTGGTGCCCAGTTTGCCCCCTTTGAGAACAGAATCAGTGATAAAGCGCAATGTACTCGACTCATCATTATCGAAAACTACTGTATATTTTTTTTTGTACTCCCCTTTCAATATACCGGTAAGGGCATCCATATCCAGCAAAGTATCCGGCGATTCGTTGTTTACTATCACAGCTATTCCATCGCCTGCAAGCGCCTCGCTTGTAGGGAATATTTTCTTTTGCGTGCAGATATCTTTCTCCGCCTGGCTCAGGCTTCGGGTAACCAGTATTATCCTTGCTTTGTCGTTGAAATAATCTTTAAAACACTCCGCTTCCGGCTTGTAATGAATGGTAACATGCGCATCGGGATAGCTGCTGTCGAATACCTTGCGCTGCTCTTCAATCACCGGCTGATAGGTTTCATCGGCTGAAATATCGATTGAACCTTTACCAAGAGTATCGGCCGGTTTTGGCGTATCATCACACGAAAGCATTCCAGCACTAACGGATAAAAGGAATAAAATATTATTCAGCAAACGCATAAGGAGCGCAATTTTAGCTATAATTTTAAAGATTCAGGGGTTGTTATATCTGTTGTAACAATAATTTAACAGGGTATGAAGGCATGAACGGAACAAATTAATGAAGTGCGATAATAAAGACTAATCAGTCTCTTTGCGTGCCGGTAAAACCGCTTTTAGTCCTTTATAAAACCTGAAAGCGCCACCAACAACCATCATTCCGCCCAGTAAATAGGCTATAAACGGAGGCACAGGCATATTGCCGAACGACTTATAAATGGTTAACCACAGGCCTATTCCTACATAAAACAGGCCCATACCAAGATCCATCACAGTGCGGAATCCCTGGTTTGATTTTCTTCTGGCATCACTTTCTCCGTAACTCATTATGAACTTTTTATTGGGCAAATTTAGTCAGTAACAGCTCAATTCTTATACAAGACGTTTAAATTGTAAATTTCCATAAAAGTCAGGATTTTCGATAGTTTTTTAAAATATCCTCAATACGTTCATCAGGTACTAAATTAGTAACCGCAACTATTTTGATTTTTTGGAATCCCCGGTGACTCGTATTCAGAACAAAATTATTGGATTCAGGCAACACTGCCGATGGTACTTTTAGGACAGGTGTTTTCAGTTTATCATACCATAAGTTGCCGATAAGCTGACACTCAGCGTAAATTTTAAAATTGCGCCATCCTTCATTCAAATCAGATACACTGACATTTTGTATTTTTAATGTATCCGGAATATCAATGATCACAGTTTTAAAATCGTGGTTGAACCCTACCCCTTGTCTTCTGATCATATTCTCCAGAAATGCCAGGGGTATTGAATCTGCGCAATAAATAACCTGCCTGCCTCCAGATGCCCATCTTCCATCAGCTCCGGAATGGGATAGGGAAGAGGCATAATTTTTATGAGTTATTCTATATGCCAGCATATTATACGGCGTCGCCGAAGGCCAGTTTAGTCAATTCATTGATTACCAGGTCAACTCCGCCAGGTGTTACCAGCCAGTCCAGTGGCTTCTCGGTATCGTTCCAGAAAGGTTTCCTGAGCCAGTAATTAAACTCATCAATGTTGCCGAATAACTCTTCTCCTTTTTCAAATAAGGAAACCAGTTTCAGCAGATGCTCACTCTGCACAGGGTCAAGAGCTATTTTATTATCCCGGTAATTGCTCACTGTGCGGGTGGAAATATGAATCAGATCAGCCAGGCTCTTCTCCGGCATTTTTGTTACAGTTGCCAGATCATAAAATAAATCAGTCTTAATGCCCTGCCGGGCAAAAACAGCCAGACTGTAATTATTTTTACCTGAATAACGTCTGAATTTATTTCTGACTTTTGTTTCCTGCTGTGGATCTTTTACATTCATATCGGACATTTATTAAAACAAAGGTAAGAAAATATTCACATTGAAAGTTGAAAAAATACAAGTTTCTTGTTCCCATTGCCATTTGCAAAATCAGGGAAAAATATAAATAAAAAATAGTATATAACGAAGAGTGCTTTTTTACAGTAGACCGGGCCTAGAGGAAGGGGGGATGTTTAAAAATTGAATTGCTTCAGCCAAAATATTCCACAACAATAGATGCCCAGAATGTTTCGGCAAAAGCCACCCTATCTCGCGATCCCACCCCACCCCGACCTGAAAGCCGGATTAACTAAAACCCTGGATTTGCCAGAAAGTGCATTTTGTAATTCGACCGGTAAAATGCAAAAATTTGTTAATAGTTCGGTTAAACCTTTTAGCTGATTGTGGAAAGTGTACTTTCAGTTGTCTTCTTTATAAAATCATCTTTATGAAATTCACACATCCTTTTCTGGTATCGGTACTTTTATTTTCAGTCTTGAGCAGTGCAAAGGCACAGGTAAAGCAGAAACTGACTATTGATGAAGCTACTGTATTTCTGAATGGGGCAGAACTCACCAGCAGTGCGAAAGTGAACCTGGTAAAGGGGGAGAATGAAATACTATTCACCAATGTGGCCGGAGATGTAAACAGCCAGAGTATAAATGTGAGCGCCACGAATGGTGTGGTAGTTGAGGCTGCAACTTTTCAGAACAATTACCTGGGAGATGAAGTCTTATCGCCCAGGGCAAAAGAAATAAAGGACAGTATAGAAACGATGACGGAGGCCAGAAAGCTGATCAATGATAAGCTTACCGTAATAACGGAAGAAATTGCGGTGCTGTTTAACAACAAAAAAGTAGGCGGTGAGAATACGGGCCTATCTGTTACAGAATTAACCAAACTGCTGGACCTGTATAACACCCGGTATGAAGGTTATCTGAACCAGAAAGGCAGGCAGGAAGAACTACAAAAGAAATCAGATGAACGGATTGCAAAACTGAAAAGACAACTGGACGAAGAGCAGAAGAAAGTGGTTCAACCGGGTGGGCAGATGCTGGTAAAGTTTTATGCCAAAGAAGCTGTTTCTGCTGCAATAGTAATAGATTATATAGTGCCCAATGCAGGCTGGTCGCCGACTTATGATGTTATGGCTGATGCGGTGAATATGCCTGTGAAGCTTTATTATAAAGCCAATATACACCAGAGCAGCGGGGTGAGCTGGAACAATGTGAAACTCACACTGAGTACCGGAAACCCGAATGAAGGGGTGAATGCACCAGCTCTTAACCCGTGGTACCTGGCATTTTATGTTCCGCCGCAAACGTATAACCGGGGTTATTCTAATGCTGCGCCTGCCGCCAAAATGCAGGTTATGGCATTTAAAAAACCTCTTGTTGATAATGATGGCGTTACAGATCCTGTAGTTATGCAGGATCAGGCTTCAATCAATGATTATGTATCGGTTGATAATGCCGGTGTGAATACCAGTTTCGAAATTGAACTGCCCTACACAATACCCTGTGATGGCAAGCAGCATTTGGTGGCAGTAAAGAAATATGAACTGCCGGCCACAAACCGTTACTTTGCAGTGCCCAAGCTGGATAAGGATGTCTTCCTGCAGGCACAGCTAACAAAATGGGAAGACCTGAACCTGCTGCCGGGCACAACCAATATTTTTTATGAGGGCACTTATGTGGGTCAGGGTATAATAGATGTGCGCAATGTGAAGGACACATTCACTATATCGCTGGGAAGGGATAAAAAGATTGTAGTGAAGAGAGACCGCGATACACAACACAGAAGCGTAAAAACAATTGGTACCAATGTGCGGGAAGAATTTGCATACAGCATCACGATCCGCAATACCCGTAAGGAAAATATAAGCCTTACTATACAAGACCAGCTGCCGGTGAGCAATGATAAAGATATAGTGCTTGAAGACCTGGATTATGGTGGCGCATCAACAGAAGAAAATACCGGCCTGATGACCTGGAATGTGCAGCTTAACCCCAGTGAAACAAAGAAAATGGAGTTTGGATTTACGGTGAAATATCCGAAAGGGAAGATCATAAATAACCTTAAATAGTTATTGTTCCTGAATATTTTTTCAGTGCCAGATTCAAAGAGGATCTGGCGCTTTTATTATTTCTGGCACACATCTTCTGTCTTTCTTAATTTTATTAATGAAAATTGTTATAGATTTTGTTGTACATTTTGGAAAGGATGGAATATATAGCTATACTTTTGCGCAAACCAAAATAAGTATATGAGCCGTAATATATTTTCAATCGGGACAATTATATGCATTTTATATTTTGGAAGCCTGACTGCCCAGCCACAGCAAAAACTGAATATAGATGGGGTAACGGTTTTCCTGAGAGGAGCGGAACTGACCAGCAGCGCGAAAATAAGTCTGGTAAAGGGAGAGAACGAAATACTCTTTACCAACATGGCAGGAGATGCCTACAATCAGAGCATTAATGTGAGTGCAAATAATGGTGTAGTGGTTGAGGGTGCTACATACCAGAACAATTACCTTGGCGAAAATTTGCTTACACCTCATGCAAAGATCATTGAGGATAGTATTGAAATGATTACCGGAATCAGGAAACTGGTACTGGATAAGCTGACCGTTATAAATGAAGAGATAGCTGTATTGTTTAACAATAAGAAGGTAAGCGGAGATAATACCGGATTATCTGTAACCGAACTGACAAAATTACTTGACCTTTACAGCACAAGGTATGAAGGCTATCTGAACCAAAAAGGCAAGCAGGAGGAACTGCTGAAGAAAACAGACGAACACCTGCTGAGGCTGAACCAGCAATGGGCTGAAGAACAGAAAAAGGGTGTGCAGCCCGGAGGGAACTTGCTGGTGAAATTTTATGCTAAAGAGGCTGCGGCAGCCAGTGTGGTAATAGACTATGTAGTACCCAATGCCGGCTGGACCCCTGCTTATGATATTATGGCCGATACCATAAATGTGCCTGTGAAACTGGTGTATAAAGCCAATATTTACCAGAGCAGCGGGGTAAACTGGAACAATGTGAAACTCACATTGAGTACCGGTAACCCGAATGAGGGAGTAAATGCACCAGCTCTGAATCCGTGGTATCTGGCGTTTTATATTCCTCAGCCTTCACCTGGTGTGGCTGGATTGAATGATACCGCATTATTATTCAGTACAATGGGGCGCAATGCAAAGAGTATGCAGATGGATGCTGTTGAGATAATGGATCCAATTACCGGATATGAGCAGCCGAAAGTAATCAGGCATGAAGATTTACCTGTAGCTGTAGATAATGGGGGAGTAAATACAACATTCGACATAGACCTGCCATTTACGATACCCTGCGACGGCAAAGAACATCTGGTGGCTGTGAAACGATATGAGATGGCTGCCACTTACCGTTACTTTGCAGTGCCCAAGCTGGATAAGGATGTCTTCCTGCAGGCTCAGGTAACCCATTGGGAAGACCTGAACCTGCTGCCGGGAACTACCAATATTTTTTATGAAGGTACTTTTGTGGGCCAGGGCAACCTGGATGTGCGTACTGTAAAGGACACCTTCACCATTTCGCTGGGCAGAGACAAGAAGATTGTGGTGAAAAGAGACAGGGATACACAGCGCAGAAGTGTGAAAACCATAGGTGCCAATGTGCGGGAAGAATTTGCATACAGCCTCACCATCCGTAATACCCGGAAGGAAAATATAAGCCTTACCATTCAGGATCAGCTGCCGGTGAGCAATGATAAAGACATTGTGCTGGAAGACCTGGATTATGGCGGCGCTGCAACAGAAGTGAATACCGGCCAGATGACCTGGAATGTGCAGCTTAACCCCAGTGAAACAAAGAAAATGGAGTTTGGATTTACGGTGAAATATCCTAAGGG
>Ga0214164_1001582_pt1 | contig 12727 bp, 7 predicted proteins | sample TroBogepilimnion_13_FD_153003 | JGI IMG/M metagenome (GOLD analysis project Ga0214164, IMG submission 153003) | Freshwater microbial communities from Trout Bog Lake, WI - Practice 03JUN2009 epilimnion v4 | ecosystem: Environmental > Aquatic > Freshwater > Lake > Epilimnion/Euphotic zone ...
ATGCTGAAAATAAGAGGTGTAGCAGCCGTGTCTCAAAAACCACCACAACCATAAAATCAGACCAGGAGTCCACGGACACGGCGCATTTTTATACCTCAGCCCGGTATTTGAGTCATTCCTGGATCTCATTGCCAGTCTAAAATAAACATGCTAAAAAATTAGGAATTTCCAATTATGCACTTTATCTTTGACCCAAATTTAACAATAAATAACAATTTATTATACTATGAAACAATCATTATTTCATCCTGAGTTAATCGAAGGGCTTATTGCCTGCTCAGGCACCAGCCACACAAACATTCTCGCTGATTTAGGCGATTGAAAATATCGCATTTTTATTACAGCTATGCAATTAAACACATTTGCACATTTCAAATTTTACACATTTTTACTATCACACCCTTACTCCCTCCCTTTTTTCAAGATGCCGTGAAGCAGCACGACCAAAGCTCATTGCCCACGGCGGGAGGGTCTGAATAGGCCCGGGGTGAGGTCTCTAAAATATAATGGGATAAGATGAGATAATCGTAAATTTATTTATATCATCCACCAGAAAGGGTTTCAGCGATTACCATTATCCCATTACGTTTTCTATAGGGACTGCGATAACCAAACAATAAGCCTTTTTCCAGAGGCTGCCTTTTTTCAAGGTAGAAGTAAAGCACCAAGGTCCGTGCATCCTGTAGCGAGGTTAACGTGAGTTCGATGGCTTAATACGCTCTATGATGCTCAATTTCATTGGTACAATAATAATCCTGTAGGGATTAAATGTTTATAGTAATGAATCTTTGAGTTTTGCCGATGCTGATCGCGTGCCGCAGTAGCTTCAGCGGAGGCGCAAGGCATCGCATGTATTGATGGCAAAATGGGTAAATGGAACAATCAATTGATAATCTTGTTAATATACTTCGAACTAACATGAGGTTACTTAATTCCCAATCTCGCAAATAATAGGATAAGATGAGATAATCGTAAATTTATTTATATCAGCTACCAGCAAGGGTTTCAGCGTTTCCCATTATCCCATTGCGTCTCTTTAGGATAATGCGATAACCAAACAAAATCCTCAACAAATAAATTCAAAACACTATTATATTTTTACATTATGGATTTTAAATATTTTTACAATAACACCCTTATTCCCTCCCTTTTTTCGAGATGCTGTGAAGCAGCACGAGCACAGCTCATTGCCAACAGCGGGAGGGTCTGGGAAGGGCCGGGGTGAGGTCTCTAAAATATAATGGGATAAGATGAGATAATCGTAAATTTATTTATATCAGCCACCAGCAAGGGTTTCAGCATTTACCATTATCCCATCACGTCTCTTTAGGAGAATGCGATAACCAAACAATAAGCCTTTTTCCAGAGGCTGCCTTTTTTCAAGGTAGAAGTAAAGCACCAAGGTCCATGCATCCCGTAGCGAGGTTAACGTGAGTTCGATGGCTTAATAGGCTCTATGACGCTCAATATTATTGGTACGAAAGTAATCCTGAAGGGATTAAATGTCTATAGTAGCCATTCTTTGAGTTTTGCCGATGCTGATCGCGTGCCGCAGTAGCTTCAGCGGAGGCGCAAGGCATCGCATGTATTGATGGCAAAATGGGTAAATGGTAGAAACCGGCATTAGTGGGAATTGCGGTCTTAAAAAGGATTTTTGCAAAAAGCGACTTAGCGCCTCCGCGTGAGATTTTTCTATGATGTTTTATTTTGTTTAATTGGCATAAGTAGTATTTTGTAATTGTAAGAACAGACCAAAGAGCTGCCTTGATGTTTTTCAACAGCCATTCTGTAGTTTTAGCCTTATGAACGACCTCACTCACCTCAGAGATTTCCTTGACTCAAAAGCAACGCTCTACAACCAGCCATCCTTTATTGAGAAAGACCCTATATCCATACCCCACGCTTTTACTTTAAAACAGGATATAGAAATCTCCGGACTGTTCGCTGCCGTGCTGGCATGGGGCAACCGCACCACCATCATCAACAATTGCCGCAAACTGATGCAATGGATGGATAACAGGCCCTATGATTTCATAGTGCACCACCAGGATACCGACCTGAAGCCATTCATCGGGTTTGCACACCGCACCTTCAATACCACCGATCTGCTTTATTTTATATTATTTCTTCAATACCATTATAAAAACCATAATTCGCTCGAGGACGCCTTTGTAACAACTAAGAAATACCAGGAAGCAACTGTGGAACAGGCTTTAATACATTTTCACAATTACTTCTTCTCCATCGAACACCCCGAACGGACTAAAAAACATATAGCCACGCCAGATCGCAACTCGGCCTGCAAGCGCCTCAATATGTACCTCCGCTGGATGGTGCGTAGCGATAAACAGGGTGTAGATTTCGGGCTCTGGACAAAGATAAAACCATCCCAGCTCATATGCCCGCTCGATGTGCATGTGTCCAGGGTGGCCGAACGACTCGGATTGCTGGAAAACATAAAATCAAACTGGAACAATGCCATGCACCTTACCAGCCAGCTGCGGTTGCTCAATCCTGCCGACCCCGCAGTTTATGATTTTGCCTTATTTGGCTTAGGTATGGGAGAACGATTTTAGCACTATAATCTGGCAATGATATCTTCAGTATCCGGAAAATAAGTATCAATATTTGTGGCAATACCAGTTAATTCTTTTTCTACAAGATCCAGTTCAAGAATTGCAGTTGCTAAATTATCATGCATTATCCCGATAGCGCTAACATCCCTTGAAATACTTGTATTATCGGCATTTGTCTGTTTTAATACCGCCAGTTGCTCTTTTATTGTCCTGGTTTTACTTCTTGCTATCTCCTTAATTTTCTCATTCTGCTCCCGAATATTGATCAGTTGCTTTCTTTCTTCCGATATGTCGCGCGCAATACAGTTTACACCCGTTATCCTGCCATCCTGGTCCATAATCGGCGTAGAGCTGATTTCATTATATTGCTCCGATCCGTTATAAAATTCCACTACTATTATACTGAAACTTTCACCACTCAATGCCCGCTCATAATCTCTTATTCTCTTTGCTATAAATGAATCAGAATGCCATTTGCCCAATACATAGTCCCCCTCATCAATAGCTACGCCCGAGCGGCTTAAAAAGAAATCCTGGTAGGCCTTGTTGCAATAGGTGATCCTGAGCTCTTTATCCACCGACCATATCAGGTCCCTGGTATTATTAATGGTTGCCAGCAACTTTTGTTCATTGTTGCGCATCGCATCAAACAACTCTTTCTCTTGTGTTATATCGGTTGTTACTCCCGAAATTATATCAGGTTTGTTATTAGTGCCTTTTTTATACAAAACCCTGACTTTGAACGCCCGCAAGCTTCCGTCAGTTGCCATATGGCGGTATATTATTTCGGTATGCCCCGCTTTTTTAATCTGGCTCAAGGCATTCTGCACCAGGTTTCTGTCTTGCGGGTATACCGAATTTAAAACAAACTCGACATCAGAATTTATATGCTCCTGGTCAAAACCATACATTTCAAAATAAGCCTTATTGCCGTAAATTAATTTAAATGTATCCGCATTTCTTGTCCAGATGGCCTCATCAAGAGAGGAAAGGATATCTTTCAGTTCTTCCTTACGTTCCTTAAGCAATGCCATCAGTTCTGTATTCTTTTGATCAGCCAATACCTTATCATTTACATCTATGGCAAAACATAAACGGGCTTTTAAATTGCCAAATTGGGTGGCATGCGAGTAGATATGAACATAAAACACCGTTCCGTCTTTTTTCATATGTCTGTTGATTCCCGCATCAAAGTAATCTGATTTTCTTTTATTATAGTTTACAACCATAGCTGATACATCTTCAACAGGCCTTATAGCTTTAATATTCAAAGTCAGGAATTCTTCCTTTGTGTATCCATAATTTGCCACTGCAGCATTATTTACCTCCAGAAACTGCATAGTATCTGCGTCAATAATCCAGGATGGGATTGGGCCGTTATCAAAATGGTTTTTATAATCAGTTGTATTAATGTTGTCCATTTCGGTCATGCAACTTGTTTGTTTTATTAGAAGTGATGTATTGTGATATTTAATTAAATGAGACTTTGATAGCGATAAACAAATGTACTCATTTAATTCAGGTGTACAAACGAAATGTTAACTATTGCCGAAATCAAATGTGAACGATAAGTTATCGAAAATCTATTTTGCAATTCATAACCTGGTTCAGCGATAATTACCTGTTATCCGTACATCTCTTTTGCCTATTTTTGCCACACTTATGGCAAACGAAAATAAGCTCCAGAATATAATTGGGCATAGTAAGGAATATGGCTTTGTATTTCAATCAAGTGAAATATATGATGGTTTAAGCGCTGTTTACGACTATGGCCAGTATGGGGCAGAACTTAAGAAAAACATCCGAGAATACTGGTGGAAAAGTATGACGCAGATGCACGAAAACATTGTGGGTATTGACGCTGCTATATTTATGCACCCTACTGTATGGAAAGCCAGCGGGCATGTAGACAACTTCAGCGACCCGATGATTGATAATAAGGACAGCCAGAAACGGTACCGGGTCGATCATCTTATAGAAGCTTTTGCCGAAACACTGGATAAGGAAAAATCGGAAGCCCTGCTGCAAACTATGGATCAGTTGCTGGCAGCCAATGATTTCGCCGGCCTGAAAGAATTGATTGATGCCAATAAAATGAAATGTACCATCAGCGGCACCTGCAACTGGACAGAAGTACGCCAGTTCAACCTCATGTTCTCAACCGAAATAGGCTCGGTGGCTGAAGAAGCTAACGTGATATACCTGAGGCCCGAAACAGCACAGGGTATATTTGTCAACTTCCTGAATGTGCAGAAAAGCGGTCGCATGAAGATACCTTTTGGTATTGCCCAGACAGGTAAAGCCTTCAGGAATGAAATTGTGGCTCGTGGTTTTATATTCCGGATGCGGGAGTTTGAGCAGATGGAAATGCAGTTCTTCATCAAGCCCGGCACTCAGAAAGAATGGTATGAATACTGGAAGGAAACCCGCATGAAGTGGCACCTGAGCCTGGGCATAGGAGCTGATAAATACCGTTTTCACGACCATGTGAAACTGGCCCACTATGCCGATGCTGCCTGCGATATTGAATATGACTTCCCGATGGGATTTAAAGAAGTAGAGGGCGTGCACAGCCGCACAGATTTCGATCTGAAACAGCACCAGCAGTTCAGCGGCAAGAAATTGACCTATTTCGATACCGATATCAACCAGCACTATGTGCCTTATGTAATAGAAACATCCATAGGCCTCGACCGTGCAGTAATGATGGTACTCAGTGAGGCATATAAAGAAGAAGATCTCAGCACTGCCGATAAGCAGGATAGCCGCGCAGTGCTCAGCTTTCCGCCTATGCTGGCTCCAATAAAGCTGGCCGTATTTCCGCTTACAAAAAAGGATGGATTACCTGAAATAGCGCGCGAATTGATGAAAGAGTGCATGCCTCATTTCAAATGTTTCTACGAAGAAAAAGATGCTATAGGTAAGCGCTACCGCAGGCAGGATGCCATTGGCACACCTTTCTGCATAACTATTGATCATCAGACCAAGGAAGACCAGACCGTTACTATCCGTTACCGCGACAGCATGCTGCAGGAGCGCATTGCCCTGGCCGATGTGAAGGGATTGGTGATGGATAAGATAAAGATGTTTTAATGTAACTACCTGATAAAAATAACTCCTGATGTAATTGAACAATCAGGAGTTATTTATTTCAATTTATTTGTTACTAATTCAGCTTACTCCTTACAGCCTTTACCTCATCTGCTGTAATAGCAGGGCCATTGTTGCCAAAACTGGTATTCACATAAGTAAGTACGGCTGCAACCTCCTCATCATTGAGTGGCTGAGGTGGCATTACATTGTTGTATTTTACACCATTTACCACCAGTTCGCCCTGGTAACCTTTAATAACCTGGGCAATGGTTTTTTCTTTATTGGCAAGGAAATCCGATTTAGCCAGCGGAGGATAGGCTCCGGGTATTCCAGCTCCGTTACCCTGATGGCAGGTTACACAGGTACGGTTATAAACAGCCGCTCCTGATATGGCTGCCTGTGTTCCTATGGCAGTTGAGCTACTTGTAGAACTTGAATTGCCACCGCAGGAAGATAAAAAAAGGATAAGCAGCTCCGCAATTGCAATGAGGCGAACTTTTTTCATATTGTTGATTAATACCCTTGTTTTGGGATTGTCAACAAAAGAAGTAAATTTATAGGAAATTCTCTGCATCGGGCAATAATTAATACTTCAGTACTATGTAATGGTAATGATGGCTATGTAATTATTTATTGTTGTTAGCAATAAGGAGAATCGGGTCTTTTAAACCAGTACTTTAAAAATAGCGATATCGAATGGCAGGTAATAAATTATATGTGGTGTGCATTCTTGCTTTATTATCAGTTATCCTTGCTGGTTGTGGAAATAATGCGCCGGCAGGTGATGCCTCTAAAGGGCCTGTTCTGGTAAAATACCCGGAGAAAAAGGACATGATTTTGCTCACCGACCGGCCCCCGCAGCTGGAAACACCCCTTAAGATATTCAGGCAGGATTTTACGCCCAATGAATACTTTTTTGTACGCTGGCATCTTTCGCAGATACTTACCAAAATTGATATTGATACTTTCAGGCTCAGGATAGGGGGGGCAGTTGATAACCCATTGGCATTATCGATTAATGACCTGAAGACAAAATTTGCGCCGGATTCGGTTGTTGCACTGGCTATATGTGCAGGCAATTCCAGGTCCACTTTCAGTCCGAAAGTGCCGGGCAGCCAATGGCTTAATGGTGCAATGGGTAATGCAGTGTGGAAGGGCGTTAAAATCAAGGATATACTGGCAATGGCAGGTGTGAAAAAGGGTGCACTTGAAGTTACCTTCCAGGGGATGGACAGAGGGGCATTGCCCGATGTGCCGGCATTTATAAAGTCGTTAGGTATAGACCGAGCAACGGATGGTGAAGTAATGGTAGCCTACGAAATGAACGGCCAGCCCATACCTATGCTGAATGGCTATCCGCTGAAGCTGGTGGTGCCGGGATGGTATGCTACCTATTGGGTAGGATCTCTGGCCAGTATCAATGTACTCACTGATACCTTCAAGGGTTTCTGGATGAAGAAGGCCTACCAGGTACCGGCAACAGGCCCTGATGAAAAGCCCGACAGCCTTGCAAAAGCAACTGTTCCCATTACCAGTATCAATCTGCATTCCATTTTTGTAGAGCCGGATACCAGCGAAACGGTTACTGCCAATAAACCCTGCCTGGTAGAGGGGCTGGCATTTAATGACGGCAGTGGCATAAAAAAAGTAGAGCTGTCGCTGGATGGTGGCAACACATGGGTAGAAACAAATCTGAATCCTGACCTAGGCAAATATTCGTGGCGGCGCTGGAAGTATGACTGGACGCCTAAGACAGCAGGCGAATACCATCTGAAGGTAAGAGCAACAGATGAAAAAGGCCATACCCAGACTGATAAGCAATGGAACCGGAGCGGATATGCAAGAGGATTTATAGAGCAGCTGGACGTGAAGGTGAATTGATTTTGAGTTGGCAGCTTACAGTTTTATCAGTTATTGAACAGATCAAGATTTACAGGAAAGAATGGGTCCATTCCTAAATTAAACAGAATTATTTTATGAACAGAAAAAACACCTTTATCCTTTTGGCCATCTGCCTTTCTGTGGCATTAATTTCGGGGTGTAACAGCAAATCTGTTGATGTATATAAACAGCCCCCTAACACATTCAGCATTAACGGTAGTGTTCATGAAATGAACCTATATCCCGATGCTCCGCCAGCATTTCCGGAGCACGAGGGCAAGGCTGAATTTATGTCCTATTGCGGTATCTGCCATTCGCTCAAATACATCAGCTCACAACCCGATTTTCCTGCCAAAACATGGGATGCCGAAGTAACGAAAATGATTATTAAATACCATGCCCCCATTGACTCGTTGAACGCAAAGAAAATAGTGGATTACCTGGTGGCAATAAAGGGGAAGAAATAACGATCGTTAATTATACCATCAGTGAGCATAGCTTTATATTGGACTTTTATTGGCATGATTATTTATGAGAAAATCTGTAATTTCATAGGGTTACTATTGAAATGATACTTCACATAACCGGTAAAATGTAAATTATGTATGGAGTTTCAAAGACGCCAAAATTGTCTGCACTCATTATCCGCCTTGTAGTGGGTATTATATTCTTGTCGGAAGGGATACAGAAATTTATCAGGCCCGATGAAGTTGGCGCGGGCAGGTTTGCTAAAATCGGATTTGCCCATCCCGATTTCTGGGCACATTTCACAGGTTCGTTCGAAATTCGTTTATTTTGTCAGGCATTCTTACCCGGCTTGCTGCAATTCCGCTGTTCGTTATCATGGTAGTTCCCTTTATTACCACCAAGTACCCGATTCTGATGGAGAAGGGTTTCTGGGTTTTTGCACATGAATACCGCACAGATTTTGCAATGACACTTTTACTGATTGTATTAATTGCAGGTGCAGGGAAAAAAATCAACCAGTGATGAACCTGTATAATTGAAATTAACCTGTTATTATTTAACCCAGATTTTGCAGTTCAACCGATTAACCGGTAATGTATTGATTATTAATGAAATCTTCTCTTGATTTTCAACCGGATAGCAGTTGGATTTTAGAGAAAATGAAATTGGAAAGCAATTAGTAAAGTCGACAATCGAATATTCAACTGCAAAATCCGGGTTTAAAAAACACTTTCACCAAACAAAATATCCACTTACCTGAATAGGGCAAGAAACCCAACTCAAAAGCAATCTGGAGCACCTTTCAAAAGGTCAAATATAAAAATAATTAAGGCTGCCAAAGGGCAGCCTTAATTATTTTTAAGCCTTCAGTTTCAGAATTATCTTATAAGTGTTACATCACCTTTCGCTTCTATAGTTTTACCACCGCAATCATATTTGAGGTAGTAGAAGTAAGTGCCCATATCCTGAGGAACACCATTGAAATTACCATCCCAGCTAACATCATTATTACCGCCTTCGAATACAGTAACGCCCCAGCGGTTAACTACACGGAACTCATGGAAGGCATGGAAGCCAGTCATAATAGGCCTGAAGAGCCTGTTTGTGCTACCATTAGGTGTAAATGCATTCGGGAATACAACTGTGCAGCAGGTTTGGGGATAGAAGGTCTGGCTGGCTGAAGCATAACAACCAAAAGGATCAGTAACAGTAAGCGTAACAATACTTTCCGCATTATCCATTGTACCCCAGATTACCGGTGCATTTACATTCTGGAAGTAGTTTGACGGAGCCCAAGCATATGAGTAGTTATAGTTTACGCTGTTTGCCTTGAACCTTACGCTATCCTGCAGGCAGAACATTGATGAATCACGAGCAAAAGCCTGGAAGGAAGGATCAGGATGTCCATGAACATTTACAGAATCAGATGCAGTTAAGGATTTGCAGCCTTCTTTTGACACTGAACTAACTGTAATAACATGCAAACCAGTATCAACCCATTTGATTTCGTAAGGGCCGCCAGTGTTTGAATTGCTGGCAATAATATTGATTGCAGAAGAATTGGACATCAATACCTTATCAATATACCAGGTAAAGGAGTAAGCTCCGCTGCTGGCAGACGCAAGCGCCAACTGTACAGTATCACCCAAGCAAACATCAGGTTGAGAGAAGTCAGCCATATATGGTTGCTTAACAACGTTTATCAAAATAGTATCAGTAGTAGAGCAGAACCCACTATCATCAGTAGTAGTGAGGTAAACATACTGGCTCATGTTAGCTGTATCGAACTCAATAATAATTGTTGAATCAAAGACATTGGTACCAGAAACTGCTTTCGCACCTTCAGGTAACACCCATGTGTAAGATGGTGCAAAAAGGTTTGGTCCGTAATATGACAAGCTTAAAGAGTCGAACTCGCAGACATATGTGTTGCTTACATTAATACCAAATACCGGTTTATAAATAATAGTTACCGGAACTGCATTGCTATCGCTCTCACAACCAGTAGAATTGTTAGGTACTGTCTGGCTCACATACCATGTATATATGCCTGGTATCGTGTCGGAGAATGGCATTGAAGTGGATGGAGTTGAATTATAGTACCAGTTAAGGTGCGAATCACCAATACTGTCAACCTGTGCCTTCAATGAAGAAACAGAAGAATACTGGCAATAAGCAATAGGGCTAGTAACTGGCATAGGAGGTTTAACCTTAACAACATTTACATCTATTGCGCTATCACTTACACAACCATAAATAGTAGTTTCCGTTACATAATAAGTTACTGTATCAGGCGCTACATTGGTTTGCGGATAAGGCGTAACAGCTGTTGCGACAGTAACACCAGGTCCGTACCACAATAATGGTGTAGGAGCTACGAGAGACAGGCCCACTCCTGTAGTATCTGGTGTAGCAATAAGCGGCACCGGCGTCTGCAACTGACATATCGGAGTTGGTGTAATGATCGGAGGATTTGGTTTAGGGTGTATTGTAATGGTTACCGGGTTCCTTGGACTTTCACAACCGGAATCGGTACGGCTTATCCAATAATTGTAGACACCCGCAACTGAAATAACAGGCAAAGGTTCAGTAAAAAACGGTGAACCACCAGTTGCAGCGAAGTACCAATTTACAGTATCGGCAGTAGGAGTTACAGTAAGTGCAAGTACCGGGCCAATGAATTGGCAATATTCCATATTGCCCGATGCGGTTGGGGTTGATGGCGTAGTAATAACCCTTACTTTAAAACTATCCCTTTTACTTTCGCAATTGCCTGATCTCTGACTGAAATAAACCGTAGTAACTCCAACCAGTGTAGTATTTACAGATGGAGTAGTAGTTAGTGTATCTCCAATTGGTACAGTATTATTTGGGTACCATAATATTCTTCCACCGGAAACCAAACCAGTTACTGTCCAGTCGACAAATGGCTGGTACTGACAATACCAAGTAGAATCGCTTACGATTGGCGGTAAAGGCTGCGGAATTATACCTGCATCGGTATATGCGGTATCCTTACATCCGAAAGAAGTTTTGGTTATCACTCTGTAAATGCCTGTATCGATTGAAATATAACCAGGCCGGATAGGATTCTCAAGAGTGGAAGTAAATCCGGCAGGGCCGGTCCAGCTCCATGTTTCACCAATAGTATCAGGCGATGCATTCAGCAATAGGGTATCCACCATTCCCTGGCATAATGGAGAGTTGTTAGATGCAGTGATTACGGGCTTATACTGGATTATGACATGTGTGCTGTCGGTATCATTTACTCCACCCACAGTTCTGATAACATAATACTCTCCGGAATCAGCATAGGTAGCAGGCCAGATAGAAGGGTCCTGTTGTGTACTGGTAAATCCGCTTCCGGGTTTGTACCAGTAAAAAGTGGCACCCACAGAATCTGCGATATACCTGAATTTTAACGAATCCCCCTCGCAAGGACTATTACATTCTACGGTATTGCAGGTAAGTAATGTAAGATACATAGTTCGGGTTTCGCAGGTGGCGCTATCAACACCCGTAATAGTGTATGTAAAAACTGATGGAAGTATAATTGTATTAATCGTATTGTTAACCCCGGTAGTGGAAGCAAGCCCGGTAGCAGGAGACCAGGTCCAGCTACTCCAGGTCCATGTTTTATCAGCACCATATAATACATCGGCTGGAACAGAAGTTGTTCCAGGTAAAGCGCATACATTTAAAGTATCATATAGTGTACCCGGAGCTCCTGTATCCGCATAGGCGATTGTACCATTTACATCCAGAGCAGGTTGAGGTAATGCACTGTCAAAACCCTCTCTGCCATCGTAGATATACGCATAAGAAATCACGGCACTGTCATTACCCGCAATAGTACCAATATTAAATACGAGGAAAATACCTTCATCTGCATAATTACTGTCAGGGTAAGCGGTGAGCACCGGACCTGTTCCTGCCCATAACTGAGCCGGAGTGTTAGAAGGAGCTAATCCACCTATCACACCGCATTTGGCGCGGCAGTCCTTGGTGCCAAGGGCCATCCAACTGTTGTGCAGATTGAAAATACCTGAATTGGCATAAGTACCAATTTCAACATAATGCCGCCAATCTTCATTCTGATGCAGAATTACATTTTCGGTAGTAGATCCACCGCCCCAGTCTGATGCATTATCAGGGTCGCATGTACGCTCATAATAAACACCGGTGATTGGTGCTATTGTGGTATTATATATTCTGGCGGTAACAACTACCCACGAAGCAAAAGTATCGACCCTTGTATCCTGGATAATATTTAGTCCTGCAACTGTACCTGTAAAAGTTCCGATTGCCGAGCCGCCAGTGTTTGTATATCCAGTAATTGATCCCGGAATATTAAAGGGCCCTGTACACAATCCTCCTCCAGCCCAGTTGCGGTATTCGGTAGCCCCTACCTGTATACCCCAGCCTTCCTGCGGATAGCCAGGTTGCGTATATGGGCCCATAAAGCAAGGTGCACCTGTCCCCCAACCATCATGGCCCCAGTCGTAACTGGCATCCATGTCGGCTCCAGACGTAGCACAGGGAGTAGTGCCGCAACAAGCATGCGCATGGTAAGTAGCCGGAGAGCTACATGTACCAAATGCGGCCATATCATCAACACCGACTTCCAGCCATTGTCCTTGTAAGAATACATTGCCTCCAACAATCTGGCTAGATGCGTTCTTGCTGAAGGTAAACGACAGGATTGTGAT
>Ga0214164_1001583_pt1 | contig 12724 bp, 11 predicted proteins | sample TroBogepilimnion_13_FD_153003 | JGI IMG/M metagenome (GOLD analysis project Ga0214164, IMG submission 153003) | Freshwater microbial communities from Trout Bog Lake, WI - Practice 03JUN2009 epilimnion v4 | ecosystem: Environmental > Aquatic > Freshwater > Lake > Epilimnion/Euphotic zone ...
ATTTTCAAAGTTGGTTAGATAAATAATTAATAATAAAAATTTTAAAAGTCATTTTGAATATAGTTTATCCTTAATTCTTAATGCTTTTGTCAAAATACTACATATCATGAGTAAAGAAGTAACTTCCGTAGAATACGGACTAGAAAAAATATTTAGTGGAGCACAAGATTTCCTTCCACTATTAGGGACTGATTATGTTGAGTTTTACGTTGGAAACGCAAAACAATCAGCGCACTATTACAAAACAGCATTTGGATTTCAATCACATGCTTATAAAGGATTAGAAACAGGGTCAACAGATTCTGTGAGTTATGTTTTAAAACAAGATAAAATACGTTTAGTGCTTACAACACCTTTACATAGTAATTCTCCAATCAACGAGCATTTAAGAAAACACGGTGATGGCGTAAAAGTGATTGCTCTGTGGGTTGAAGATGCTAAATCAGCATGGGAAGAAACTACTAAACGAGGGGCTGTATCTTTTATGGAACCAACTATTGAAAAAGATGAACATGGGGAAGTAGTTCGTTCCGGAATTTACACTTATGGAGAAACCGTTCACATATTTGTAGAAAGAAAAAATTATAATGGTGCCTTTTTACCAGGATTCGTAACATGGAAATCAGAATACAATCCTGAACCACTTGGATTAAAATATGTGGATCACATGGTCGGAAACGTAGGTTGGGGTGAAATGAACCAATGGGTAAAATGGTACGAAGATGTGATGGGTTTTGAAAATTTCCTTTCTTTTGATGATACGCAAATCCATACTGAATATTCTGCTTTGATGAGTAAAGTGATGAGTAACGGTAACGGAAGAATTAAATTTCCAATTAACGAACCAGCTAAAGGTAATAAGAAATCGCAAATAGAAGAATATATTGATTTTTATGAAGGGCCAGGCTGTCAGCATTTGGCAGTAGCTACCGATAACATTATTGCTACTGTGGCAGGATTAAAAGCTCGAGGGGTTGAATTTCTTCCACCACCACCACAAGCATATTATGACGAAATACCTGCTAGATTGGGTGTTCACAGGGATATGATGAAGGAAGATATTAAAGAGTTACAAAAACTTTCTATTTTGGTTGATGCAGACGAAGATGGATATCTTTTGCAAATATTTACAAAACCTGTAGAAGATAGACCAACCTTGTTTTTTGAAATTATTCAAAGAATGGGAGCAAAAGGTTTCGGCGCGGGTAATTTTAAAGCGCTTTTTGAATCAATTGAACGGGAGCAAGCTTTGAGAGGAACGCTGTAAAAAACCAAAATTCATTGAACAATTAGTAAAATACAACGTTGTAGCATCGATATTTTTAATAAAAATATGTTAAAGTTGATTTTTTATTGAGAATAGTCTAAATAACTACATTATATTTGCACCATCAAAAGAGAAGGAGTGGTTTCCTTTAATTTTATATAAATTTTCATAATTTATAGTTTTTTGGTTGGTTAATAGCATAAAAACTCCGTCATTACTTGATGGAGTTTTTTTGTTTTAATACATTTGGAGCGAAAATTGTAGTGCAACTATAACGTTCGATATCCATTAAGAAATGAAAAAAATAATTATACTTGCTTTATTTTTCTTGACTGTAAGTTTTGACAATCAAAAGCAATCCGCCTTTGACGTAGGAGAATGGTTTAAATTTAGAATTCATTACGGATTAGTTACTGCGGGTTATGCAACGCTAGAAGTTAAAGAGGCTATTAAAAACAATAAAAAAGTTTTTCATGCTATAGGCCATGGATACACAACGGGGATGTCTAAATGGTTTTTTAAAGTTGAAGACAATTATGAATCTTATTTTGATAAAGCTACAGGAAAACCCTATCAATATGTAAGAAAAATTGATGAAGGAGGATATACTAAAGATCAGGAAGGCTTTTTTAATCAAGATAAAAACACAATCTTAATAAAAGATTATAAAAATAATACAAATAAATCCTTCGCAACTCCGGAATATATACAAGATATTGTTTCAACGTTTTATTATCTTCGAAATCATCCAAGTGTAAATAAATTGAAGGTAGGAGAATCAATTGCAATTGATATGTTTTTCGATGATGAAACCACTAAATTTAAGTTAAAATATATAGGAAAAGAAGATGTTGATAGTAAATTTGGAATCGTTCCTTGTATGATTTTTAGACCATTAGTGCAGTCGGGAAGGGTTTTTAAGGAACAAGAAAGTTTAACAGTTTGGATTTCAGATGATGATAACAAAGTCCCCATAAGAATAAAAGCGAGTTTAGCTGTTGGTTCTATTAAAGCAGATTTAGAATCTTTTAAAGGATTATCAAATCCATTTACAATAAAATCGAAATAATATAATGAATATAGAAACTACTAATATTATAGCAGAATTACAAAATAAATTTGATGCTATAAATCAAAAAACTGAAACTCATCTTGAAGGATTATTATGGTCTAAACCAATAACTTACTGGGATTATATCCAAACAGATGCGTTATTAAATCTGCAAACTCAACGTACCACTTTGCCAGACGAAATGGTTTTTATAATGTACCATCAAGTAAATGAGTTGCTGTTTAAGATGATTCTATGGGAAATCAATCAAGTTTGTCATTGTGATAAGCTGGAAACTAAATTTTTTGCAGATCGATTAACACGAATTACCAGATACTTTGATATGCTTACCACATCATTCGATATTATGGGGGATGGAATGGAAGTAGATCAGTACATGAAATTCAGAAATACTTTAACACCAGCAAGTGGATTTCAAAGTGCACAATATAGATTAATTGAATTCGCTTCAACCGATTTGATTAATCTTATAGACTATCGTTTTAGAACTACAATTGACAGAAATACGCCTTATTCTCATGCTTTTGAACATTTGTACTGGCAAGCCGCTGGGAAAGACTATCAAACAGGCGAGAAATCCTATTTAATTCTTGAATTCGAAAGAAAATACAAAGAGGAGTTTTTACGCTATATGGAAGAATACAACACCATAAATATTTGGAGAAAATTCAAACAGTTACCAGAATCTGATCAAAAAGATTCAGATTTGGTGGCGGCAATGCGTCATTATGATAGAACAGTTAACATTACTTGGGTGATGGGTCATTTGAATGCTGCCAAAAAATATATTGATAGCGGCAAAGGTTCTGGAGAAGCGACTGGAGGTAGCGACTGGAAAAAATACATGCACCCAAAATACCAAAGAAGAATCTTTTTTCCCGAACTTTGGAGCGAAGAAGAATTGAAAAACTGGGGAGAAGATTGTTAAAAGAATAAATTACTCGTATTGAGAAAAATTGCTGTCGTTTTATTGGTATTAGTGTCATTGTATTCTTGTAAGAAATCGCAAGAGGAGTTTGTTATTGAAAATGTTGAACCTCAAAGACCTATTGTGGATTTTGGTTTTCATTATGATGAATTTAATGTACATTATGATACTATCCAAAGCCAAGATACTTTTGAAAAAATATTAAAAAAACAAAACCTTAACGGAAGAAAAGCCGCCGAGATTATAAAAGTCATAAAAGATTCTTTCCCAACCTCAGTTCGATTTAAAAGACCTTATGTTTGTCTTCGTTCTAAAGACAAATACCATAAACTTCAATATTTAATTTACCAGCCAACTCGACTAGAGTATTATTTAGTGGATTTGACCGATTCCATTGTTGGACACAAAAAGAAGCGTCCTTTAACGTTTAAAAGCAGAGTGGTTGCAGGTGAACTTACTGGGCCTTTAACACAGACGTTACGAAGTTTAAAAATTGACCCTACTTTATCAGGAAGATTAACAAAAGTTTTTGCTTGGTCCATCGATTTCTTCAAATCTAAAAAGGGAGATAAATTTGCTTTAAGCTTTACCGAACGCTATATTAACGACACTGTTTATGACGGGGTGGATAGTTTAAAAGCTGCCTTTTTTGAATACAAGGGAGAAAAAATATACGCCTTCCCTTTTGTTCAAGAGAGAAATGGTAAAACCGATTATTATGATGAAAATGGGAAAGCCCTGAAAAACTTCTTTCTTAAAGCACCATTAAAATTCGTAAACATTACCTCTCATTTTTCCCAAAATAGATTCCATCCAGTTCAATTAATGTGGAAAGCACACAAAGGAACCGACTATGCCGCTCCTACGGGAACACCCATTATGACAACAGCAACTGGTGTTGTGGAACAAGCGGGATATACTGCAGGAAATGGAAACTTTGTCAAGGTGAAACACGACAAAGTCTATTCTACTCAATACCTCCATATGTCTAAGATTTTGGTGCGGCGTGGGCAACATGTTAAGCAAGGAGAAGTCATTGGAAAAGTAGGAAGTACCGGATTAGCTACAGGACCTCACGTGTGTTACCGTTTCTGGAAAAATGGAGTTCAAGTCGATGCTCTAAAATTAAAACTCCCTAATTCTCAAGTGATGGAAGGCAGAAATTTACCAAGATTTAAAGAGCAAATGCGTCCCTTAAAACGAGAGTTGGACAGTGTTGCCGAATTGAAATTCAAGAAATAAATCTTTTTCCCTAAATCTTATGCAACTACAACGTTTGCATAACTTTTTGGGGAATAAAATTCTCTTATCCCTTTGGTTGTATCTGTAATCTTTTAGCTAATTTTGCTTCTCAAAAATTAACAAAATGGCTTTACAAAATACAAATCCATCCACTACAACAGCATGGAAAAATCTAGAAAAACACTTCACTACAATGGAAAACAACTCCATCAAAGAAATGTTCCATACAGATGCCGAAAGAGCTGAAAAATTTCATATTAAATGGAATGATTTTTTAGTGGATTATTCTAAAAACAACATCAATCAAGAGACTTTAGCCTTGCTTTTACAACTAACTGATGAGGTAAATTTAAAAGACGCGATTACCAAATATTTTGATGGCGATATCATCAATCAAACGGAAAACCGAGCGGTATTACATACGGCTTTGCGTGCTCCCGAATCGGCTACTGTTTTAGTAGACGGAATAAATGTGATGCCAGAGATTTATCATGTGAAAAGAAGCATTGAAAAATTTACCAACGAAATCACTTTAGGGCTAAGAAAAGGATATACTGGTAAACCTTTTACCGACGTAGTGAATATTGGGATTGGAGGTTCTGATTTAGGCCCTGCAATGGTGGTGGAAGCCTTGCAGTATTATAAAAACCACCTTAATGTTCATTTTGTTTCTAATGTTGACGGTGATCATGTGAGTGAAATCATCAAAAAAATAGATCCAGAAACAACTCTTTTTGTAATTGTTTCTAAAACATTTACTACACAAGAAACACTTACCAATTCAGAGACCATCAGAACTTGGTTTTTGCAATCGGCAAAACAAGAAGATGTGGCAAAACACTTTGTGGCAGTTTCTACCAACATCCAAAAAGTGACAGAATTCGGTATTGACCCTAACAATATATTTCCAATGTGGGATTGGGTGGGCGGACGTTTCTCTTTATGGAGTGCTGTCGGGTTATCCATCAGTTTGGCTGTAGGATATGATAACTTTGATAAGTTATTGAAAGGTGCCAATCAAATGGATGAGCATTTCAAAAACGAATCATTTGATAAAAATATCCCTGTTATTCTGGCATTACTCAGTATTTGGTACAATAATTTCTTTGGCGCCGAAAGTGAAGCATTAATTCCCTACACGCAATACCTTCAAAAGTTAGCGCCTTATTTGCAACAAGGAATTATGGAAAGTAACGGGAAAAGTATTGGTCGTGACGGAAAGCCTGTGAATTATCAAACAGGAACAATCATTTGGGGAGAACCTGGTACCAATTCGCAACACGCTTTTTTCCAATTAATTCATCAAGGAACCAAGTTAATTCCAACTGATTTTATCGGATATGTTGATTCATTATATGGCAATCAAGATCATCACGAAAAATTAATGTCTAACTTTTTTGCGCAAACAGAAGCCTTATTAAACGGGAAAACTGCCGAACAAGTGCAAGCAGAATTTGACAAACAAGGGGTTAACAAAGACAAAGCCGAATATTTAAAACCGTTTAAAGTTTTTACAGGTAATAAACCCACGAATACTATCTTAATCCAAAAGCTAACACCTGAGTCTTTAGGTTCGTTAGTGGCATTATACGAACACAAAATATTTGTACAAGGAATTATTTGGAACATATTTAGTTATGACCAATGGGGAGTTGAGTTAGGAAAACAATTAGCCAATTCTATTTTGGAAGAAATACATTCAAAGCAGGTCAAAAAGCATGATAGTTCCACCCAGTTTTTACTTTCACATTTCTTAAAAAACAAATAATATAAAACCTCATTCTTACCGGATGAGGTTTTTTTATTCTTTTTTCTGTACATTTGTTAAAACAAAAATTATAGTAATATGTACCATTTCATACAAAAATTCCATTCAGGCTGGGCTTATTTAGCTCTTTTATTATTAGTTGTTGCTGTTGTTAATTCTTTCATTGGAATGACATCCAAAAAAGAATTCACAACCAAAGATAGAAAAATAGCCTTGTTTGGTTTAATAGCAACTCACATCCAATTGGTTATTGGTTTGATTTTGTATTTTGTTTCTCCATTGGGATTAGCTTCTTTTGGGAAAATGGCAGAATCAGATATTAGAATCCCATCTATGGAACATCCATTAGTAAATATCATTGCAATAGCTTTGATTACAATTGGATGGACTAAACACAAAAAAGCAACTACCAATGAAGCTAAATTCAAGTCGATAACTATGTTTTATGGCTTGGGATTACTTTTAATTTTAGCAAGAATACCTTGGCGTTTATGGTTTTAATCGAACCAAAATCCTAATAAAAGTTTTTTTGAAGTACTGCTGTAGTCACTATGCTACAGTGTTGCTTTTATAAAGGCATTATTTTTGTTAAATCAATTCAAAAACAAAAGATGAAAAGACGAACACAGATAGTACTTCTTCTTCTTCTAACAACGATTGTCGGTACTACTTTTTATGCACAATCTATGTTGTCGGGGAAAAAGAATCAAAACAAAGCTACGGTTGATTCTATTCTTAAAAAGAATAATTCCGCTGAAAAAGCAATAAACCTTGCCGATACGCTAGTCCAATACCAAGGAAAGTTTAAACCCTACAAAAAAGGAGCTCACGCCTCTTATTATGCAGATAAATTTAATGGAAGAAGAACCGCTAGCGGTAAACGTTATGATAAGAATAAATTAACGGCTGCTCACAAATCTTTTCCTTTTGGGACTAAAGTTCGAGTTACTAATGAAGCCAATGGAAAATCGGTAGTGGTTGAAGTAATTGACCGCGGTCCTTTTGTGAGAGGTAGAGAAATAGACTTATCTCGAAAAGCATTCTACACCATTGCATCCAGTAGTGGTATGGGATATATTAAAGTTACTTTAGAAGTACTTCAAAAATAAACTACCAATTTTTATACGGATGTAAACTTAAATACGCGTTATAATAGCGCTTGTCTCCAGTGACTTCTGTTCCAAGCCAATTTGGTTTTTTTATAGCTTCATCTTCGTTTTGGAGTTCAATTTCTGCCATGATTAAACCATCATTATCGCCGTGAAACACATCAATTTCTATGGTATGATGCCCCGATTTTACTTCATAACGGGTTTTCTCAATCACGCCTTTCTCACACAATTGCAACAATGATTTGGCTTCGTCCACTGGAATTTCTTTTTCCCATTCCATTCTAGAAGTACCACTTTCATTACCTACCCCTTTAATGGTAATATAGCCTTTTGCCCCTTTTATTCTAATTCGAACCGTCCGCTCGGGATTGGAAGTAAGATACCCTTGCGCAATCTCATTATGAATATGAGCCTCGTCTTTAAAAGCCAAAGAAGTCACCAAATATTTTCGCTCTATTTCTATCATACTAGAAAGGTATTACCATTCTTAAATTTCATTGAGAAGGAATAACAAACATACTAAATCTTTATCATTCTGCGAAAGCTAACTACCAAAACTAATAGCAATAACAGAAGTTTTCCTTTGCTATAAAAAAGCAGAATTGACAAATAAAACATATTATTTTTTATGTTAATGTAAGAAAAAAAAGACTTTTGTCATCATCTTTTGCTGCAAAGGATATAAAGGAACGACTTGCATAAGCCTTGGTTACAAAATAGGCGAGCAAGTAACAACTCGCATAAGCCTTGCTTGCAAAATAGGCGAGCAAGTAACGACTCGCATAAGCCTTGGTTGCAAAATAGTCGAGCAAGTAACAACTTGCACAAGCCTTGGTTGCAAAATATACGAACCACAGACCTTTCTAGACAGCCTTGAAAGTAAATGATGATGACAAAAGTCTTTTTTTAATAAATGGGTTTTCTAAAAATGAAAATAAGTACTATTATGGATGAAGTTATCATAAAAATAAAGGCTAGAAATGTTTTGATTGTATAGTATTTGAAACACCCTTATCCTAACGTTAATCCTTCTCGTATCTCCATGCCATAAATTTCTCTAAATTTGTAGTGTGTCAGATGAAATCAAACAACGAAAAATCATTCATGTGGATATGGATGCATTCTACGCTTCGGTAGAGCAGATGGATAATCCCGAACTCAAAGGGAAACCATTAGCCGTAGGCGGAAGCGAAGCTCGTGGTGTTGTGGCAGCAGCAAGTTATGAAGCTCGCAAGTTTGGTGTGCGAAGTGCCATGAGTGGTGTGCAAGCCAAACGCAATTGCCCTGATTTGATTTTTGTTCGTCCTCGTTTTGACCGTTACAAAGAAATCTCAAACAAAATCAGAAAGATATTCCTTGATTATACTGATTTGGTCGAACCCTTATCCCTAGATGAAGCTTATTTGGATGTGACGCAAAACAAGAAAGGAAATCCTAGTGCCAGTTTGATTGCACAAGAAATTAGAAAACGAATCTTTGATGAGGTTGGGCTTACAGCTTCTGCAGGAATATCAGTCAATAAGTTTGTGGCAAAAATTGCCAGCGATTATAACAAACCTAACGGACAAAAGACAGTAACCCCCGATGAGGTGGAAGGTTTTTTAGAGGCTTTAGAAATAAAAAAGTTCTACGGAATTGGGAAAGTGACCAAAGAGAAGATGTACCAACACGGTATCTTTACCGGAAAGGATTTAAAGTCAAAAACCAAAGAATACCTAGAACAGCATTTTGGCAAAAGTGGGTTGTTTTATTATGCCATTGTTCGTGGCATTCACAACAGTGAGGTCAAACCCAATAGAATATCAAAGTCAGTTGCAGCCGAGCATACTTTTTACCAAAATCTAACCTCCGAAATCTTTATGGTAGAAAAATTGGAACGCATTGCAGCCGAACTCGAAAAGCGATTAAAGAAGTACCACATTTCGGGGAAAACGGTCACACTCAAAATTAAATACAGTGATTTCACTACCCAAACCCGAAGTAAAACCTTGCCGTATTTTATCTCCGACAAAGGATTACTGCTTGAAACCGCCAAAGAATTACTCTACCAAGAACGCATGAAAGATTCCGTGCGTTTGTTGGGGATATCCTTAAACAATCTTAATACAGAAGTAAAGAAGACAATAGTCGTTCAGTTGCGGTTTGAGTTTTAAGATGAATAATCATCATTATAAGGCTAAAATTACATTTCCGTTAAGGGTTAAAATAAGTTAATATTTTAGTAAATTTTTTTTAGATTAAGAAAAGTTAAAGTATATTTGATGCACTAAATTTTTAAATTATGAATTCAAGAAATCCATTTTTCAAAACAGATTCGTATACGAATACATCTAAAACGTATGATGCTGTTGTAATTGATTATGACCAAACTATGACGGTGTCAGGAACAATCAATAAGAGTTTTATTCTTTTATTGCTATTAGTTACAGGTGCCTTTTTTACTTGGAATATGGCATTTAATGGTGAAAATCCTATTGGTTTTACTATCGGAGGTGCTATTGCTGGACTTGTTTTTGTGTTGATTACTACGTTTAAACCACAACTTTCTTCTTATCTATCGCCAGCATATGCTGTAGCTGAAGGATTGTTCATTGGAGGAATATCCGCTATTTTTGAAAGAATGTATCCAGGTATTGTAATTCAAGCCGTGAGTTGCACTTTTGTGACTTTCTTGGTTTGTCTTGCTTTATATAAATTTAAAATTGTTCAAGTAACTGAAAAGTTTAGATCGGTTGTATTGGCTGCTACCTTGGCTATTGGGGTGTATTATATGCTTTCATGGTTAATTTCAATGTTCACCAGCTTTCAACCAGTACATTATGGAAACTCTATGACTAGTATTGGTATTAGTGCTTTCGTTATTGTTATTGCAGCTTTAAATTTGTTTTTAGATTTTGATCAAATTGAAAAAGGAGCTGAACAAAAGATGCCAAAATATATGGAATGGTACGGCGCCATGGGATTAATGATTACATTGGTATGGCTTTATATCGAGTTTTTACGTTTGTTATCAAAACTAAATAGAAAATAATCATCATAGTAGAATAAATTAAAGCTCAGCAGTAATGTTGGGCTTTTTTTATGGCTTTTTTTTGGAGTATTTACAATTAAAAGATTGATAGTGTAACAAATAGAAACAAAAAACTACTAATCTATAAAATCATTAACTTTACCGTCTAATTAACAAATAACAACTAATGAAGAATATTAAAATTACTCTTTTGGCGGCAACGGTGCTCTTAGCATCATGCAACAAAAAACAGGAACTTGTTTCGGGTATTACTAAAAAGAATATGGATACTATTGCCAAACCAGGCGATAATTTTCAAGAATATGTAAATGGAGCATGGTTAAAAAACAACAAAATTCCAGCAGATAAATCATCTTATGGCTCATTTGATATGTTGTATGACCAATCTCAAAAAGATGTTAAAGCCATTATTGAAGAAGCTTCTAAAGGAAGTTTTGCTAACGGTAGTGACCAACAAAAAATTGGCGATTACTATGCGTCGTATATTAATAGAAAAGAGCGTGATGCCAAAGGAATTACGCCTATTCAACCAGAATTAAAAAACATTGATGCCATAGCTAATTATACTGACTTGGCAGCTTATTTTGGAAAAGCAAACAGAACGGGTGTTGCTATTCCATTTGCTATTTCGGTAAATCAGGATTATAAAAATCCGAATGAGTACACTTTAATGACTTGGCAAAGCGGTCTTGGGCTGCCGGAAAGAGAATATTACCTTCAGACGGATGCTAAAATGACGGATGTTCGTAAAAAGTATTTAGCTCATATTGAAAAAATGTTGAGGTTAACAGGAATGCCAACGCCTGCCGAAAGTGCAGCTAAAATCATGGCGTTAGAAACGACAATGGCGAAAGCACAAATGACAAAAGAAGATACTCGTGAGACGGCAAAATTATATAATAAGTATGCGATTGGGGATTTAAAAACTTTAATGCCCGATTTTGATTGGAATGCAATGCTTAAAAATTCGGGTATTGAAAATCAAAAGATTTTGGTAGTATCTCAAGTGGAGTATACTAAAAGCTTGAACGGAATTATTAAAAGTACGCCGATAGATACTTGGAAAACCTACTTAAAATGGAGTTTGATTAACAATGGAGCTAGTCATTTGACAACGGAGTTAGATAAAGCAAACTTTGAGTTTTATGGTAAAACACTTTATGGTACAGAGAAACAAGAAGATGACTGGAAACGTGCTGTTAACTCTGTAAACGGAAGTTTAGGGGAGATGGTAGGGAAAGTATATGTTGCTAAACATTTTTCGCCAGAAGCAAAAGAACGTATGGTAGGAATGGTTAAAAACCTATTGAAAGCTTATGCAGAAAGTATTAAGAAATTAGATTGGATGAGTGAAGCTACTAAAAAACAAGCATTGCAAAAAGTAGATAAATTCATGATTAAGATTGGTTATCCTGATAAATGGAGAGATTATTCTAGTTTGAAAGTGGTTAAAAATGATTTGTATGGGAATGCTGAAAGAGCTACCGAATTTGAATACAACCGTTTGTTACACAAATTAGGAAAACCAGTAGACCGAACAGAATGGGGAATGACACCACAAACAGTAAATGCTTATTATAATCCATCATTGAATGAAATTGTTTTTCCTGCCGCGATATTGCAACCTCCTTTCTTTAATTTGAATGCTGATGATGCCGTAAATTATGGCGGAATTGGAGCTGTTATTGGTCATGAAATTGGTCACGGATTTGATGACCAAGGCGCTACATTTGATGGTGATGGTGTAATGAGAAACTGGTGGACTCCAGAGGATTTAACTAAATTTAAAGCAAAAACAGAAGCTTTAGTTGCGCAATATAGCGGTTTCAAAGCATTTCCTGATTTGAATGTAAATGGTGCTTTTACTTTGGGTGAAAACATCGGCGACTTAGGTGGATTGAGTATTGCTATTAAAGCGTATAAAATGAGTTTAAATGGAAAAGAAGCGACTGTGATGGATGGTTATACCGGAATGCAACGTGTTTTCTTAGGTTGGGGACAAGTTTGGTTGGATAAACAAAGAGAAGAAGCTATGCGAAGTCAAATTGCTGGCGACCCACACTCACCTGCTAAATTCCGAATTAATGGAGTGGTTCGTAATGTTCCAGAATTTTATGAAGCATTTAAAATTAAGCCAACAGATTCTTTATACTTAGCTCCTGAAAAGAGAGTTAAAATTTGGTAATTTATTGAAGTTTATAAAAAGCCCAACATTACTGTTGGGTTTTTTTGTTACAAATTTTATTGACTAGGATTTATTCTGTAGTGTATCGAAAACAAAAAACCTCGCTTCTTAATTGAAGC
>Ga0214164_1001585_pt1 | contig 12724 bp, 29 predicted proteins | sample TroBogepilimnion_13_FD_153003 | JGI IMG/M metagenome (GOLD analysis project Ga0214164, IMG submission 153003) | Freshwater microbial communities from Trout Bog Lake, WI - Practice 03JUN2009 epilimnion v4 | ecosystem: Environmental > Aquatic > Freshwater > Lake > Epilimnion/Euphotic zone ...
GATTGTCAGTCGCGATACTACTAATATCCACTGACTCTATACTCAGTTGGGAGATACAGCTATGCATATTTATACAGGTTACGTTTACATTTGGTACGACACCAAAGCGAAGTTTTTCTACGTTGGCGGTCATTACGGTAAAGTCAATGACTCTTATATTTGTTCGAACGAAATGATGAAACGAGCATATAAGAAAAGACCAGAAACCTTTAAATTCAAAGTTTTAGAATACGTTTATTCAGATACAAAAGCTCTTCGCGAAGCTGAGCAAAAGTGGCTTAATATGATTCGCGATGAAGAACTTTACTGGACACCAAACATCTACAATAAAACCACAAAGTACTATAACAAAAAGAAATCTGCTGTTGGCGGTAATGGATTTGCAACCAATAAAGGTAAATCTACAATAGGTGGTTGGAATCGAGGATTGAAACTTGATTATGATGTTTGGAACAAAGGAATGACTGGTTTATTAAGGTCTCAAGAAACAAGAGATAAAATTAGAGCTTCTAAAACTAAAAACGCCAAAAGAATTATTAAATGCGAAACTTGTGATAAAGATATAGAAACAACTATACCAACAAAACGATTTTGTTCTCGTCAATGTTCAGGGTCTGCAAATGGAAAAATAAGGCGACAGGGATTAGGTAATACGGTTCCCTGTCAGACCGCAGACTCAGTTAATTAAGCAGCAACTTTCATTGCTGAATAAGGAACATTGTCGTTTGATGCATATGTTGCATTTACGAGTTTACTTAGTCTACTCGTAACTTTACTACAATCCGTCGAACCTATTTCGCCCCCATCAAAGATACACTCACCAGCCTCGCCTAACCCGCAGTCCGAAACTCGTTGTCCTGCTACTTAGAGTGTATCCATGGTGGAGGCGGGGAGTATCGCACTCCCGTCCGAATTGTCTATTTTTTACGCCTCAACAACCAAGCAATATATTTAGTATAGCTCATGACTCATCAAAAGTCAAGCAATTTTTAGCAAAATAGTATTTTCATTTATCCTGTATGCAAGAGCGGCATCATTGGTAAGCTCGTCCATAAGTTTTCGTAGAACGATTTTACCTCCCTCCAAAACCTTTTTGATATATTCTTCGGGTTTTCTCCCGGTACGTTTTGTGACCGAAGTTTTCTCATCATAACAAGTGATACTAGTGCCCTTGACCTGCAAACCTCCTCGATCAATTGCACGAAGAACAGTAAGCGTTTTGTATTTGGTATTAAACGCCCATAGCTCTTGGGCTCCAATTAGCTTTTCGGGATTGACTGAAGCGATCTTAAAGTCTTTGTCTTCCTTCTGATACTTAAAATCCTTGAGTTTCTTTTCGACTGAAACTGGACGAGGTTTGCGAGGAGCACGAATTTTCTTCGTAACACCGGCATACTTTTCAGCATCCTCAATTAGAGAATTGATGAAGTCGATGCGTTCCTTGAGCTGTTTTTTTGTCAAATACGCATAAGCTTCCTTGAGCTGTTTATCTTCGCCTTCATAAGCTTCCAGCAACTCTCCGAGCCAAGGAGCATAATGATTGATAATCGACGTGCAATAGTTAGCCGGAATTGTTTTACCCTTCAGCCATTCATAAAGAGAAAACTTTTCTCCGCTATCAATCTTTTCTTCGATATCGCCAATAATATCCATGGTGCGATCGCGAATACGATCCTGAACAGAAACTTTGGGCTGATCGCCTTTAGTTTTCGGCGCGACCTTAATATGATTAAAAGCTTCCTTGAGCTTCTTTTCAAAAAACGGTTTGGCGCTATCAGGAAGAATATATCCTTTTGTCAACATGCGAGCTACGGCAGCTGTGGCCGAACTTACCCAAGCATCAGGAACTAAATGGAATTTCTTAGCTTCCGCAAATCGATTGGAATTTTTCAGATGTGTTTCAATATATTCGCGATAATCTTTAAGTTCGCACATGGAACTGTACCAGTTCAGAGCTCTGAGATAATCTGTAATATCCAAAGCTTTGGTAAAAACTGGCTCGTCACCCATGTACTTAGAATTGATAAGATACTGTTCAGTGCGCGAAACACGCATAGTTTTCTGTTTGCGCTTAATTATAGCAGGACGACGAGCCATTGTGTTTATTCTCCATACTTGGCTAAATCTTCGAAAGAATACAATTCTTTTCCACAAATATCATTATTATATTTCGAAGAAGATGAAACGCTAAATTCTAACCTATTATAGTTCCGAACTGATTCAAAATCAAATATATAATAAAAATAAAATTTATCAATTTTAGAGTCGTAAGCAACAATTCGCAAACTACCAATTTTATTACTGATATTCGTTACGATAATATTTCTACGACCTGTAACACGATAATTTATCGTTACAGTTTTTGTATCACTGCCGTCACAATGATCGCGACCATCTTCGCTAACAACTTTATATTTTCCATTACTCGCATTGGCCATGGCAATTTCTACAAGGCGATCTCGTTGTATGAGACCCATTTTTGCCCATTCATAAATGGTTTTTATTTCTGTTTTTTCCATAAGATCTTTTGGCAAAAATTCATATACCAATTTAATGAAAGGCAGATCATATTGCGCTGCTTTATCAGTCGATGCCATGTTACGCAGCCTCTGCCATTTCAACTGCCAACTCAAGAGCCTTATTCTTAAGGTTTTTATTTTGGCCATACCAAGCAGAAGTAAGTCGCGTATCGGCCGAACGTCCGGCAAGGTGATCAGTGAGATACGTCACAGCATTAAAAGGTTGCCACCAAGTTCCTTCGGCGTATTCAGCTCCAGGCTGGGTGTGAAGGATACCCATCGCAGTTTTGGCGTTCTTGGACATTTCCTTCTTCTTGTCTCCGGAACCAGAAACAGGGAAAATACGAGTAAAATATTCGACGATATTTTCGTTCTTCGCTTTCTTGGAACCAAGGAACTGAGCCATTTCCTTATAAGTCGCAAGCTTCTCAGTGGCGATACCAAGCATGCCCTTAACATCTTCCGGGTTGAAAACCTTGCGATGGCTCATCTTAACCATTCGTTCAACGTTTGACGAAAGAGAAAGAGTAAGAGTGTTGTTGCAAACAACTCGAATTGGAGTGAATCGAACGTCCGTCGAAAACCCATACTTATGAAAGTTAGAAAAAAGCAGATAAGAATCAATCTTATCGCCCTTAAACAACTCAAAGCTTTGCTTAACCTTGGCCAACCCCCAAACGATCTGACCATCCTTCAGAGAACCAGCGGTATGCATTTCCATATCACCAGCGGCCACAAACTCATTGAAAAACTTAAAAGCCTCATCGTTTTGTACGGGATTCCAGTCATCTGAAACCACATCAAGCATCGTTCCATCCAGAGAACGAATAAGAGCCGAACGACCAAGTTCCTCAACTTCCCCGTTGACAGGATTCACATAAAACGAAGGCACCTTCTCGACGCTCCAGTTAAGGCCAGCAGCTTCGAGCATCTGATCTGGTGTAAGATCAGCGGGAACCTTAACGCCCAGACCATGCCACGGAACATCGCCCGCATACGCCATCTGAGCCTTGCCATTCAACATTTCAATTTCGTGAGCCATGATATAGATTCCTCTTCATCAGTCAGTCAATCCATTCAACCAACTTATAACCTATCATACCGTCAATTTGTTTTAAAAGCAAGCAATAAATGACATAAAAAAGGGAGCCGAAGCTCCCCTTTAATTTTACTGAGTTGCGAGCTTCTTATGTCGCTTCGCCGCCTTGAGATTCGCGACATCCTGCTTTAGGACAGTGACATCATTCTGAAGAACAGTCTCATAAGGTGCAACGAGAACAGGATCCTTCTTCTGAACAAGCCAACCGCCAGCAGCGCCAAGACCACCACCGATTGCGGCAGTACCACCAACAACGCCAGCAGTAGTCGTAACACCGAGACCAGTGGCAAGACCAGAACCAACACCAGCAGCAGCACCGATGCCACCGCCAATAACAGTACCAATAGCAGCGCCCTGAAGAGCAGTGCCAAGAGCAGGCTGCTGTGGCTCAATCACAGTACCCGTACCAAATAGACCAGCTGCAATTAGAGCAGCAACAATAAACGGAGCCATATTATTTCCTTTCAATATATTGATGACGGTTTTATTAAAAATACAAAGTCGCAATGCAGACCATCTTAACTGCAGTGAAACTAAACTTTATTAGTTGTTTGTTGCGTTGATGATACTCTGAACCAGAACCGAATAGTTGGCCGGTGTTGTATTGTCTGATCCTGGAGAAAAACTAACTGTTACATCAGAATGTAACTTAGCTTCAGTTTCAACCACTAAAGCAGCAATATTATTTACGGGTACAACCCAAACATAATACTTGCAATTTGTGATATTTCGGATAGACTGTAGATTACCACCAAGCTTGCTGCTTGTGGGATCAAAAGATCCAGCGGAAATGAAACAATAATAATGAAACTTTCCGCCAGCAATATTAATAATTTTAGAGGAGGTAAGCCCGCTCGCCGCTCTTACTTCGCAGGCCAGTGGACCTGTCGATCCAAGAGTAAGAGCAATATCATCACCAATAGCCACACAATCAATCATTACCAACTCCAATTTTTATTTTATTTAGTATCTTCCAAAGCTTTCTTGGCAATGTTTTGAAACAGATCTCTCTGAGACTCTATCATTGCCGAGTAACATTCTTTGTTATCATTGGCTATTAGTCCAAGAGCGTTACGAGCGATACGGAGTTTCTCTTCCATAGCATGAGCATTATTCTCTAACTGATAGAGATATTGTTCGGCTCTACTCATCGCATCCTCTAAAATTCATAATAACAATCGACGATGTTCTTAATCTGTGGCTCGGCAGTTTCGTAATATTCATCATCCATGCAACACAAACAGAACTCTTCATAATCGTCAGTGGCCAAAAAACGCTTAACCAACAAACGATAGTCTTCGGAGTTTTTGGGCTTATTCACGGCCTTCCCATTAATGAAGCCGAAGTCAGTATCCAAAACGCTCTCGCGCGAAGCAAAATCAACGATCTCTGCAGTCATTCATTTATCCTTTTTGCAAAAAACTTATTCGTAAGAGTCGGTGCGAAAAACTCGCTGATCCCTATACTCAATAGTCATGGTGGGATACTTTTCTTCTAGATCCTGGACAGACCACATGGCCTTACCATACGTGGGAAACTCGCGACGATCAATCAATCGCGTTTTATCATAAACAGAAACGACATGGCCATTCGGAGAAAAATCCTGAGGTTTGCGATGTTTCATTTATTTCTCTCCAATATATCGGAACCATTTAGCGATTATACGTTCAATTGACTAAAAAGTCAAGCGGTATTATGCAAGGGCAGTCACATTGGCGATACGAAAGCTGCGCCATTCGTTAATGTCAGTGACGAACACACGAAGAGCAGTTTCCGAAAACTTACGATCGCTCTTGGCTTCAAACACAGGAATAATCGTTTCATCAAGCGTGCAGGGCATGGTTCGCTCTGTACCATCAACCTTAGTGAAGGTAACAGTGTGAATGCCAGTCTTGAGCTGTTCAACAATCGACTCACGAGTAAACATATTTCTCTCCTGATATGCGGGCCATTTGCCCTTCCAACCTATAACCAATCATACGCTCGATGGGTTTTAAAATCAACCCATCAAGCCATTTTCCAATCATAATCTTCTTTGGTGCATACGCTTTCATACCCATCGTATTCATCGATACGATAAAAAGTTCCCTTGGGAATATCCTCAATACGAAGCTTGGCCCAGTGGCCACTGGCGTCATTACCAAGCTCTTCCACTACGCGAACAAGGTCCGGGTCATCTCGTTCAATATCACAATCATATAGTTCTTTGCCATATCCATCAGTGATACAATTATCACTGACAACATAACCCTTTAGCTCGGCGTATCTGCACATGGCCTTATATGAAAGACCAAACCCTCCATAAGAGGCATTGTATACAACCTTAGTCATTATTGTTTCTCCTTCGTTTCAGATCAGCTAAAATGCATAAGTGAAATGATCTTAAATGGTTTGGCTATTAGATGAGAATAGCCAGGAAACTTTTCGCAGAAAGCCTGTTTATAATCAATTACCTTCTGAAGCAATTCATCGTCATCGTATTCTTTATATTGATCGCCGCCTTCATCTCTAACTCGCCAGCCAGACTTAGCTGCCAGTTCTTTAATTCGATCGTTCATCATTCGCTCCAACACTTCTTGACATCACGGGGAATAAGGTTACACTTCATAAACAAATGCTCAAATGCTTGTTTCTTGGACATACCAGCATAATCAGGATTTGTAACGTTTGGTGCTACCCAGTTCTTCGGATGCCAAAGAGTATATGATAGCCATTGGCTTCAAGGGCAATAGTAATCATTGGTTCATCGAATGTGAAGTTCATCATTCAATTCCTATTCATATCATCATCACATTAATGATTATACCCGTTTATTGAATATGAGTCAACCCTTCTTATAGTGCTTCTCATATATTATTTTGAGCTTATCCAACTCTGGGTGTTTGTGTATCCACATACCCGTGTCAGGGCTGAACTCTTTGCGAAAGAACTTATCCAATTCCGGTCTATTTGTTTTAATATTAACGTCAATGGAATATGCGAGCGCATCAAACGTTCCATCATCCACTATGGGCTGATCGAACTCATATGCATAGGCATAAACTGAGAGCTTGATGCGCTTCCGAGTTTCCTGACAGATATGAGGCTTCACCAAGGGCTCGTCAAGAAACTCAGTGAGGTTCACAGTCCTTCACCTTCTTCAAAATCAAGTTCAATCTTAATGCAGGCGATACGACCAAAATCAGCACACATGGCGGCTTCAGACTTAGACATAATTGCATGTGCAATGTCTTTATATACATTCAACCATACTGTTCGCTTATGACGTGGCTTAACTTCGACAAGATCCAGCTCACTGTTGCCTGAATTAATATATCTTCCATCCGCGTACCAAGTATCGCAGATCCAATTGTTTTTTGAATTGCGCCAAGCACCATGAACAGGATGGTCACCGCCATCAGTGGCATAGATACGAACATCCTTGCCATCACGCGTGCGATATTGCTTATTGATATCAATCATTATTCTTTTCCTTAACTACATGCCATTCGGCAGCATATTTTACAATATTTCGGGCAGAATTTAATGGGAAAATCGCGCCCCATACTGTTTTGTAATGAGTTACAAAATGAGTTACAAGAGCAGACTCAGAACCAAAAAGATTAATGGCTCTTTGAATAGTTTTCTCATACAAATCTTCACCCTCAATAATATTGATAATACCAAGATCAATTGGGTTTTTAGGATCCCAAAGTTCAACATGATAATCAGTCATAGCTATTCTCCCTTGAACCAACTCTCAACAACATCGATCTTAGTGTAAGACGGATGGACGTAGGGAATACCATGATTGACAATATCAATCACAACATCGACCAGATCTTCGTACTTATCACCGATCAGCTGATCGCCACAATCATATGACGTCGCTTCATCATTACCACGCCTAATACCGGCTTCAAAGATTCTCTTAATTTCTTCGATGGATAGAATGAATTTAATCTCTTCACTCGTCGTCATCATCTTCATCTTCCTCTTCTTCTAGAGCTAGCTCATAGCCAAGCTCCTGTTTATCGCAGCGACTGAACGCAAACGCCGTAAGAGTGATTAACCTGGCACTTGGCCATGGCATCAGAATCATCCAGGGCGTAGAAGGCCAGAGCAACGAACCCAGCGAGTACCAGTGCCAAACGAATCATCATCATTCCCTCAACCTCAGCTTATAACCCATCATACGCCCTGAACGTTTTAAAAGCAAGCCCGTTGCCCAAAGCAACTAAAATATAATCCTCGCTCTGGCTCTAGAATCCTCTCTCAAGCTTGAAGGTCACTAAGCCCAGCATTTCGACCTCTCAACAACATCTTAAAAAAATAGATAAACGATTTCAAGGGCTTAACAAATATCTGGGGTTTAGAGGGGCTATAAAAAACCTAATAAAAACAAAGGGTTAGAAAACAACAAAAAAGAGGGTGCTTTAATAGCACCCTCAATATATGATTAGAAGGAAAACAGTGCAGCACCGTCAAGCTTGCGCTCTTCAACGCAAAACGAATCATGTTCGCCGAGACGATAGCCTGCTTCTGCCGCCTCAAGCTCGGCCATAGAGGAGTAAACACCGAGAAGCTCTTTGCCCTCATCATATCCAAAGTCGATCATCAGCACGTATACCGTCATAGTCAAGCTCCCGTTTCAACCTATAACCAATCATACCGCTGGCTCGTTTTAAATTCAATCCCCTTTTCGGAATCAAAATGAAAAAAAAGAGCTCGACCATAGCCATAACAGACCATAGCCGAGCTCGAGATTGTTAGACGAGAGCCTTAACCTCATCAGCCGTCAGGAAAGCGGGGCTCTTCCAGCTGTCCGGATACTCACCAGTCTCGTTATAATAGGCAACCTCAGCCTTGGCAGTGTTAGGATCAAAGCCATCAACGCCATCACCCTCGGCTCGAGCAACCTGACTGTACTTCTTAACCTTAGCAGTAACCTGCTGCATACGAACGAGGTTAGCAGCCTTGATCTCGGCAATCTCATCGGGCGACTTGAGCTCAGCCTGACGCTGAGCCTTAGTCGGCTTCGGCGAAACCTTCGGCTGCTTCGGTTCCTTAGCAACCTTCGGTTCCTTCGGTGCTTTCGGCTCCTTCACCTTAGCAATACCGCCACGCGTCTGGGACAAGCCAGGGTTGTGATAGCGGAACGCATCAGAGAAGTAACCAGCGGTAGAGCGAGGAAACTCCGGGAACAGCTTCATGAACTCGGCGTTGAACGAGTCCTTATTCTGAAAGCCGTCGGCGAAGAGCTTGATCGCAGCCTGAGCCTTGTTGAGAGTCGTCATATCAGTTCTCCTTTAACCAACCTTATAACCCATCATACCGCGAGCCGAATTTAAATTCAAGCCCCAATCGCGTCCGTCAAAGAATTAATTTTGGCCATCTTATAGCGAAAGCGAAGCTGATGCAATGCCTTAATCTCAACTGTACGAACTCGCTCAATGCTACGGTCAAGCTCGAAAGCAATATCAGCCAAGCTCGCGTTCTCGAAGAACCTACGGCGAAGCACCAGCTGGTGCTTGGGCTTAAGCTTACCAATCATACGGTTAAGGTCAAGAATGGCATCGGTGTTCATGGCTCAGCTCCTGATTGCTTCAACCAACCTTATAACCCATCATAGCGCTTGCTCGTTTTAAAAACAAGGAGCCACCAAACGTTTTTAAAAATAATTTAAGCAAGAGCGATGCAATGGTGTTATGGTTAAGGTATCGCTTGACTTTATAAATGTTCCGGGGTATCATTGGTATTCGTTGCCTCAAAACAACTTCGTCTTTGCAGTAGAGGGACAGAGCTCAAACAGAGCAACAGACAGCATCAGCAGAGCAGTAGAGGGACAGAGCAACAGAGCAACAGAGCATCAGCAGAGCAGTAGTCCGCCAAAGAGCACCAACAACACTCAAATACCGCGAACATTTCTAAAACAGGATTTAAATCGATCTCAAATCGATCTCGAATCATTCATACCAATCATTCAAGCGGCGGCGAGAGACATCATCCCTTTCTTCCATTGGGCTCATATAGTGATCCCATTCATCACCAGTAGTACCAGTCATAATGAATTCCCTACCATTATCACTGAGCTCGGGAAACGCTTCTTGTATCATCACACCTTTAATTTTCCATGCATTATATCTATTTTCAAACTGTTCCTGTGTGTATTGAGGAAAGTCCATTGTTCGTATTAGATTAGTGAAGATAGATTTGTTGGTAAACTTAGCCATTGGTGAGTCTCTTAGGTCGATTGTTAGGTCGATTGTTAGGTCGATTGTTAGGTCGATTGTTAGGTCGATTGTTAGGTCGATTGTTAGGTCACGAATCCTTATCTTTATCCTTATTGTTCAAGGTGTCTTCCAGCGTCTTAATATGTTTCTGTATCTTTTTTGAATTGATATTATATGCAATTGTATCTAGCGTTGCATAGAACTGAAAGCCAGTCAGAAACATCCATACACCGAAGAGGATATATGATTGTTCATCATACGAACTCTTTGATAGGATCATTGAAAATAGAACGAAGATGGTGTTAATAAGGATAGGAGTCATCGGTTGCTCTTCTTATTGAAAGGATCAGTATCTCTGAAATCGAAATCGAAATCGTCGTTGTTATACTTATTCTCCAATCGATCCCATGCGTTCATTGCCTCATCATAATTGTTAAACGAATGCTTTTCGTAGGTCTTGCCGTTCTTCAATACGATAAGGATATAACGGTTCTTCATTAGTTCGATTCCTTCTTGGGGCGGGAATACTCTTCTACCATTCGTGCATGCTGTTTGCGTTCTTCTTCCTTATGCTTCTTGAACTCGTCAACCAAACCATTATGAATGGCAATGGAACAGTCAAGATACCACTCGCCAACCGTTGTTCGGTCTGGCTTAATGTAACCAATGATCGTACGACTGCCCTGCTGACGCTCAATGACAAACACCTTGATCTTATCAAAGTCAATCACCACTGAACACTCTCGGTCGGTTGTATTCGTTCTTTCAATCAGACTTTTAAGCGAGCTGATCGTGCTATCCCTCACTTCAATATCTCGCCGGAGTCCACGGATAATTGCGTTCTTACCGTTAAACATTCTTCTCTTCCTTCTCTTCGTTGTAATAATCTATCCATCCACGAACACGTTCGTCTTCGTCGATATAAAATACCCAATCACCAAACTCAAACCGACAGCTTTTGCGGACATATTCTGCGCCACCATAATACTGCAGGCTATTATCGTTGATCTTCCTCACGGCAATCGTTGTCTCGTCAATATACAACGAATGTCCCGCTCGACGATCAAGGCCCAAATCCTTGGCGTTAACCTCTGCCATCTTATCAATGAAGCTGTTGATTCGCTCGTTAACGCTGTCAATCAAATCGCTGATGTTGTCGAACTTAAGCTCATCCATCGGTGCTTCCCTCATCAACTTATAACCAATCATACCCTGAAAGCGTTTTAAAGTCAAGCGTCAGCTGAGCCATTGTCGCTGACTTGATCTTTAAACGCTTTCATATTAAGGTAGCCTGTATCCCTCAGCGCGCGAATAACTGCCAAAGCAATACCAAAATCATTTCGGTTGTTTTCGCGCCCCCACTTAACAGCGTCAATGCACTTCTGGAGATCCTCAATCTCCATCGTCATCGTCCAATCAGTGTAGTCAGCACCCGTCTTCATGGCACGACGAATATAATCCATTCCGCCGTCTACAGCAATAGAGCCACAGTTACAGCTAACAAAATCGTGACGATGAGAGCTATAAATTCGATCTCCGCAGGAGTTGCATTGAACTTCATTCTGAATGATCTTCCTTGACATATCTCGTTATCCTCTCAGCCGTAAAGCTTTTCAATTGCCCGAGCAACCATCAATGCCTGCTCCTTGTCGTTAAATGTTACGACATTTCCTCGGTTTCGAATCTCCACAAAGCCAAGCTTTTCATCGTCTGGTCCAATGTAAATTTGTTCGCCGGTATAATCATCGTAAATGCGAATAGACTCTTCCATAGTGTAACGCTCGCTCATATCGTTCTCCTCAAGCTACCTGCAAACAGTCATGCTTCGCAATGATCCAGCCGTCCAACCAGCTCAGATAAAGGTCAAGCTCTTCCTCGAGCTTCGGATCGTAAGGATTGTCAATCTGTTCCAATCCCTCTTCGTAAGAGATAAGTCCGAGGCGGAAAGCGTATCGCGTCTGTTCGATATCCATCTTGTTTTCCTCAACCAATCCATAACCAATCATACCGCCATTCCCTTTTAATGTAAAGCGTCGTGACGCCATGCGCAAATAATATTTTCCTTGGACAATACGCGGAATGGGAACTGCCTATCGTCTGTCGTGAGACAAAACGAATCCTCTCCAACCCAGGAAGGGTTGGGCTTGACTTCGCCCGTATAATCATTATACAATGACACAGGAAAAGCGTACACCTTACTTTTATCGGCAGTCAAAGAGCGCATGCGAACGGTCAACATCATATCATTATCTCCTACTTGCAGCAAGTAACCTTGGCGAGGCGAGTCCAGTTGCCGCCCTGCTTACGAAGAGCGCCAAGCTTCAGAGCCATACGAAGGCTCAGCTCGCGCAGCTTATCATGGTTGTTGTCGATGAACTCGATGACGTCGTGACGCTCTACGCCATTCAGATTGGACAGAAGACCCTGCTTGATAACCTGACGGATGCGAACCAAATAGTCACGGCGCGCCTTGAGGCACAGATCAATGTAGTGAGAACGCGAAACGAGGGCAGAAAGATGCGGAGCAAGCTTATGTCCGCGATCAATCATGGCGTCGAAGTCCATGTTCGAGATAAAGATGATTGTACCCTTGAAGTCAAAGCTGCGCGGAATCAGAACTGCCGTCTCTTCGTCGACGAGCTTGCCCTCGCTAAGCCAAGACACGCGTCGGCGCTCCGTTGTATCACAAACTGCCTTGAGCAGATTGAGAGAAACGTCGTCGAAGAAGATAGAGTCGGCGTCATCAAACACGATGACCTGATTCTCGTTACGATACTGGTACAGAAGCTTGACCAGACCAGTGGCGCGAACGTAACCCTTCACGATAATATGGTTAAGCTCGTTCGGGTCCCACTCCGTCAGACGCTTCTCAATCGTGAAGGACTTACCCAGAC
>Ga0214164_1001586_pt1 | contig 12721 bp, 31 predicted proteins | sample TroBogepilimnion_13_FD_153003 | JGI IMG/M metagenome (GOLD analysis project Ga0214164, IMG submission 153003) | Freshwater microbial communities from Trout Bog Lake, WI - Practice 03JUN2009 epilimnion v4 | ecosystem: Environmental > Aquatic > Freshwater > Lake > Epilimnion/Euphotic zone ...
CCAAAGCCGTTCAACTCTCATCTCATAAACAGATGCAATACTTAATAACCTATCCATAAAAATAGGGTCAATTGCAGTCCAATCGGCACTATCAGCAAGCGTTTTAATATCTTTATCTATTTCCCAAACATTTAATATTTGCTGTTCTAACTCTTGATGCTTGTTCATTCTTTGCCCTTTCCATTAAGTTTATCTCTAGCATCTCGCATTGATTCTTTTTCTAACGCTTGTATGTATTGATAAATAATCAATCCTACTTCCTCGTTTGTTAAGGCTTCTTTATCGTCAATACAAACATTCCGAACCGCCCTACCAAGCATCTGCAAATATTTAATATCCATCGCCATGTCCTACAATTACGTTAGTTTCTTTGCCTTGAGTAAAAGTAACGGTACAAGCACGACTTTCAAAAATCATGTGCGAAGCATACATTCCCGTTACAAAACTAAATATACAACAAGCTATTACAAATTTATCCATGTTAAATTCCCTCATACATAGAAAAACTTGAGCCTATGCCTTTATAAGCACTACCAGGTTTATTTTTAGGAGCTGGCTCACGCCTCTTTTCTAAAAGTTTGTAAACAGTAGCATGGGGATTATACCAGTCAGGTTTCTTTTCCTCTTTTACGACTTCTTTAGAAGTTCCATTCCTAACAAAAAAATCAATAAAATCATCTCGTTCTTTTTTGGTATATTTAATTCCCGTAAATTTATAAATTTTTAACTTGCGCCCAGTTTTAGGATTTTTACCCATAAAAAAAGTTAAATGACCTTTGACTACAAAAGCCTCAATCATGTTTTGCGTAGCACTTCTAGTCAATGGAAAAAACTCTAAAATGTCAGGAATAGACATTGGTTTTTCTTTTAGCATTAAATACATTGAATACTTGTATTCTTCAAACTTCATTAGCTTGTCGTAAAAACTTTCATTAGACATTGCAAACTCCTAAATTGGTGGACTACTCACGCAGGTTAATATAAAGTGAGCGCAATATATTGTGGTATGACCTGTCAGATTAAATGCGCTTTCGCCCATAAAACTAAAACGGAATATCATCCTCAAAATTTGCAAAGTCATCATGTTGCTGTTGATAACCATTAGATTTAGATTGCTCTTTAGCAACTGTAGTTGGTTCACCTTTTTTATCTAATAAGTGCAATTCGTTAATTACAATTTGCGTACTGTCTTTTTCAATTCCTTCTTTATTGGTAAATTTGCTATATTCAATTTTACCTTTGCAATAAACGCTAGAGCCTTTGCGTACATACGCTTCTACAATCTCAGCTAATTTGCGATAACAAACCATGCGATGCCATTGTGTTTTTTCTTGCTTTTGTCCTTGTTTATCTTTCCATGTTTCGCTGGTAGCAACACTAAAATTTGCCACCATATCGCCATTTGGTAAAGTATTTGTTGTAGGGTCATTGCCTACATTGCCAATAATAATACTAAGATTTACTGATGCCATTATTTACTCTCTTTCTTTTGAATTGGTTTAGCTAATCTATATTTGTCACCAAGATAATCTATAGCTGCTTGTAATTTCTTTTGATGCTCTTTTGATGGCTTTGGATTTGTCATGCCATAAAGTGATTTGATTATTAAGTTTGATTCCATTATTTCACTCCTTAATGTTGTTCACGAGTTCTGAAGAAATCTTTAAATTCAGGAGTTGCATTTAGCAACCTTGCATAAAAAGCACGATGATTATTATTAATTTTAAATTTATCACCTATTGTATTAATTGCTACTTCCCATCGAACACGCTCAGTAATTGAAGCAATACCAAAATGTTTATATCCTTTGCTTTTAGCTTCTCTAGCAAATCGTATATACAATGTATATACCATTGGGTTTTCTTCGTGAAATTTATTAAATGCTATTTCTAGTTTTGAACTCATTTAATTTCCAATCTTTCGCCTTGTTCAAGATGTGCGCCATTTACTATTTCACCTGCTTTTAGCAATTCTGCAATTGCTTTCTTATCAGGATAAGGCTCAGGAGCTTCAGGATATACATAAAGGTTCTGAGGCACTTGTCCTGCATCGTCAATAACAACGGCTGGCGGATTCTTTTTAAGAGTTAAGGCAAAGTATGGCGATTCAATTTTTGTAATGCCACAGGCTTGCATATTGTTTTTAAGATACGTCTTAATTGCATCCGCTTTCTTTTCCAAAGTTTTGCGTCTGTCAGCCATTTGCTTTTCAGCTTCTTTAATTGCATCGGCTGAAGCCTCAAGATTGCGAATAAACATAGCCACGTTTACAGCTTTAACTTCTAATTCGCCAGCAGCCCCTTCTAATGTATCGGCAATAGTTTGTTCATCGAAATCAGAATCAAGCAGCTTGTTTTGAATTGCTTGGTATTCTGCGCTAAGTTCATAAAGTGAGGTCATTCTAAATTCCTAAACGTTTGTTGCTTCGTTAAACAATGATTTTAAATCTTCTTTGACTTTATCAACTTCGGTCAAGATTGCTGGATGATTTTTAATCACAGGGTAAATTTCACTATAAGACTTTTGCAATTCTGCTAAAGATTTTGCTTTGCCAATGTGACCTTTATAATATTCAAGTGGTTGCACTGGCTCAGGTTTTGGTTCAGCTTTAGGAGCTGGTGCTAATTTTGGTTCATCTTCTTCAAGATGCAATTCGCCTTTATGCCATAAATCTAGTGCTGCACCGAATCGCATTGCTGCATTACGAAGTGCATCGCCAATTCGTTCTTTTACTGCATTAGGACCTGTTTTTCCGTCAGCATCGCCATATCCAATTCTAGATACTCCGCATACTGTTAATTCAATCCACATACCACCATCTTTATCAACTGAGCCAGCAGCTAATCCACCAAATTCAATTGGCTTCCAATTCCAATTAATATCACAATCAAGTAAACGGTCTGTTAATGCTGCATGACCAACGTAATCTAAATGCACTACATCTTTATGGTGCCAGCCACCACACAATGAACAGCGAACGCCTTTTTTATAATCATTACGAACTTCTTCTGTTTGTGCTTTTGTAGGTTTTGGTAATTTGCTAATTTGATGGTCAGGAAATGGTTCACGCAATAATTCCAATCCTGTTTTTTTATTTTTTGTATCAGTCATTTTTTCTTCCTTTTGTTTAAGTTCGTCCATTACTTCAGCTTGAAATTGTTGCTCACTCATAAGCAATACCACCATTTTACAAAGCTATACACAAAGAAAATTCCACTTAATACAGTCCAAAAAACTACCCATTTATCTACTTTATTCATTTTAATAATCTCCAAACATTGACTCTAAATTTAATTGGTCTGCGTATTCTTGATTTAATCCATTTTGCCAATCACGAGCATTGATAGGATTTTCAAAAGTAAGTTTTGATTTGAGTTCGGCTGCATCGTTATCAGCCTTGAGTTCTGCAGTAGCAGCTTGAAGTTTATTGATAATATTTTGTAAGTTCATTTTTTAGCCCTTAATAAAAGCGTCATAAGTAACGCATGGATTTATAATAATATAATTAAATATAAATATCAACCATTATTTTTAAATATATTAAGAAAATTGACTTACTTCATCATAAGCAATTAATTCAGCACAAAACCAAACTACAGCATTTCTAAATTGAACGGTATCGCCAAAATTATTAGTAATGTATGATGGAAATTCACCTACACATTCTGCGTGTTCATTAATTATTTCATGCAAATCATCTTGGTATTCATTATATAAAGCAGATGTATCAGAATAATAAATCATTGTTGAAGCACAACCACTAGCGCAACCATGATTGGCAATATCATTCAATTCTTCTATTGAATAAACTTCTTGCATATAAGTTTTAAAATTCATTTTTTGGCTCCTTAAAATTGTGCAAATACAATACTGCCTTGATTTGTTACTCCGCAAATAATTGTATGATTATCTAAATATTCTGTTGCCATATCTAATAATTCATCTTCTTCAAAATCTGTTAAATCTTCATCTGTTATATCATCATAAGTATTAAAAACTTCAACATAAGTCATTTCACAATACTCACAACATAAAGCAATTACATCTAATTCAACGCTGTCGCCATAATTTTCTTCTATGTAATTAAATAAAACTTCTAAACCTTCATAGCTAAAATTAGTGCGTTCATGTCCTTCAAAAGCATTTCTAAATTCATTTAAACCTACTGTTTGATACATTTTATGACTCCTTATGAATTGAATTTTTTAATTTGTAATTCTTTTAATAATTCTTCAGCGCAATCTAAATAAGAATAAGTTTTTTTCTCTCTGCGTTTTTCATTAATTGCTAATTTCAAATCATAAGTATGTTCAAAATACATACCTAAAGCATTTAATATTTCTTTGGCACTTTTCATTTTTTGGCTCCTGATAAAAGCAGCAAAATTACTGCATGGGTTAATAATATTGTCCTTCTAATAAAAAAACAACCTTTTTTTGCAATATATTAAAATAATATGCTATGATGCGTTTAATTATTAAAGGAGAGTTACTTTTATGGATAAGATAAAACAAAATATTAAAGAAACTTTAACAAGTGGAATCTATAATATAAGTGCAATTGAACGACAAACAGAAATAAGTAGGCATTGGATGAAAAAGATTGTTAATGATGAAAAAGTACCTTGTTATATTTTTATGGCTTTAAATGATTATTTTAATAGAGGATTAAAAAATGACTGAACAAGATATTAGAGAAAAATTTGAATCGTGGGCTGTAAAGCAAGGACATAATTTAGCTCGCCATCCTAATAACGAGGATTTTTATTACAATCGAGACGTTAGTTCTTTATGGGTATGTTTTACTACTGCTTACATGATTGGTCGTTCCGATGAAAATGCTTTCTTAAAAGATTTACTTGATTTGGATTGGGAAGAAAAAACTATATCTGCTCAAGAAGCTTTGATTGAAAGAGTAACTGAATTAGATGACTGAGCATCAAGAACAAGTAGCTTTAATTTCCTGGTTTAGATTGCAATATCCAGGTTTAGTAATTTTTGCTATTCCTAATGGTGGAGTTAGAACTATTGGAACAGCTAAAAAATTAAAAGCAGAAGGTGTATTAGCTGGCGTATCTGATTTATTTTTAATGTTTCCTTGTAAAGCCTATCATGGAATGTTTATTGAAATGAAAACAAAAACAGGAAAAGTAAGTGCAAGTCAAAAAGCATTTCAATCGATAGCAAAAAAAATGGGCTATAACGCTATTGTTTGTTATAGCTTTGAAGAAGCTGCTGCAAAAATAAAAGAATACTTGGACTTTTAAATGAAGTCATTTATATTAATTAAGGGCTAGGTTATGCAGACTGAAAAGACGATTCGTTACCGTCCTGCCCAACTTTTAAGTAACGACAAACCGTAACGGAGGTTTCATGCACTATTACAAATTTGATATTTCAACATGGTACTTAGCTACTACACATCTTTCTTTAGAGGAAGAAGCAATTTATTTTAGATTGCTTAATTATTATTACCACACAGAACAGCCTATCCCAAAAGAAACCGATTCGGTTATTAGAAAATTGCGTTTGGGTTCTTATAAAGAAACTGTGAAAAGTATTCTAGATGAATTTTTTACTTTAAAAGGTAATGAATGGCATCATGAATATTGTGATATTGAAATTGTAAAATATCAAAATAAAGCAAAAGTAAATAAAGAAGTAGGTAAATTAGGTGGTAGACCCAAGAAAATCAAAGAGTTAAATGATAACCCACAAATAACCCAGTCGGTTATTTTAGATAACCCACAAGAAACCCTAATAAATAATAATAAATCATTAATAAATAATAAATATAAACCACCTATAGCACCTATTCTTTTATCTGAATGGTTAATAGCAAGAAAGAAAAAGCCTGTAACAGAATTAGTATTTAAAGCAGTTGAACGAGAAGCTAAATTGGCAGGTATATCTGTAGAAGAAGCTATAACAATTTGTTGTGAACGAGGATGGATTAGTTTTAAAGCTGATTGGATTAATAAGCCACAGTCCAAATCATTTAAAGAAGATACGATGGCAGCAGCTAGGTCTATTTTCACAAACTCTAGTGGCATTCCTTATTACCAAGCTAAAGAATTAGAGGTTAAAAATGATGAATAGATTACCTGCAGAATGGATTGATAGAATATTTATGAGATTGCATGGAAGGTTTGGTAACTCATTTACAGATAAGTTTAAACTAGGTCAGATTGTAGATGGAGTAGATATTGGCATTGCTAACGCCAAACAAGTTTGGGCTGAGGAACTTGCTGGTATATCGCCTAACAGAATTAAAAATGCTTTGCTGCATAACTATGATTACGCACCATCTTGCGACCAGTTCAAAGCACAATGCAAATCAACTCTTGCAGCACATCAGGATTTTTTACAATTACCAAGAAAATTTACTGCTGAAGAAAAAGAACGAAATAGACAAAGATTAAAGAATATTATTGAAAATCTTGGTCAAAATAAGTTAATTTCTTAATAAATTATAGCAAATACTACATTTAGAGGTTATTATGAATGGCAGAACATGGAATTTAAGTTTACAAAATATTTCATTTTTAATGGATTATTTAAAATCTTTAGATTTTGATACTCAATGGGAAGTAGTAATTCGTGAAAAGAAAAGTAAGCGAACATTAGAGCAAAATGAAAGGCTTTGGAAATTATATGAAAGCGTAGGCAATCATTTAGGTTATACCAAAGATGAAATGCATGATGTTGCTGGATGGCTCTTTTTACGCTATCAAGTAGAAATTGCTGGTGAAGTAGTAAATAAAATTGAAAGCACTACAAAATTAAATACTGCTCGTATGGCATGGTATCAAGAACAAATTGAAATATGGGCTTCACAAATGGGGTGGAGTTGGTGACAAAAGAGGAAAAAAAATATTATGACAAATTATCACAATTGGGATGTATTGTATGTCGCAATCTTGGGTATGGTTATTCTCAACCTCATATACATCACATTCGACATGGAGCTGGCATGGGACAAAAAAGTCATTGGAGTGATGCTATCCCTTTGTGTCCTAATCATCATCAGCATGGTGGTTACGGAATTGCATTACACGCTGGAATAAAAGAATTCGAAAAAAGATATGGTACTGAAGAAGAATTGCGTAATAAAGTGAAAATATTAATGGAGGTAATAAATGCTTAAAATAGTTTACAAACCAATAGATGATTTAATCCCTTATGTAAATAATAGTCGTACTCATTCAGAACAACAAATTATTCAAATTGCATCTAGCATTAAAGAATTTGGATTTACTAATCCAGTATTAACTGATGGTGAAAATGGCATTATTGCAGGTCATGGTCGTGTATTAGCAGCCCGCAAACTTGATTTAAAAGAAATTCCTACCATTGACCTTAAGCATTTAAATGAAACGCAACGTAGGGCTTACATTATTGCTGATAATAAACTTGCTCTTAATGCTGGGTGGGATGAAGAAATCCTTAAAATTGAATTAGAAAGTTTACCAGCTTTTGAAACTGAACTTACTGGCTTTTCAGCAGAAGAAATTAATTTATTATTTAATGGTTGGGATTCAGATATTGAACGAATGAGTGATATTGATGCTCAAGATTCATTAAGTAAAGAACGAATTGTTATTAAATGCGACCCCGATGAAAAAGAATTTTTATGGGAAAAAATTACTAATTTAGTAGATTCTTTAGGCTTGGATAATGTCGAAGTGTCCTAAATTAAATATTCTTGTTGCATTTCCATATTTTTCTAAAAAAATCTATGAAAAATTAATGGAATTAGACCCAAGCACTTTTCGCTTAATTGTGGATTCAGGTGCTTTTACTGCTTGGAATACTGGAAAACAAATTTCATTAGATGATTATGCTAAATTTTTAAAAAGCATTCCATCACATTGGGATTATAAAGCTGTGCAGCTTGATGTATATGGAGACCCGGAACAAACTTATATCAATTATATGAGAATGTTAGATATGGGGTATGCAGATATTATGCCTGTATTCACTCGTGGAGATAGTTTAGAACGATTAGAAGAATTTTATTCATATACTGACTATATTATGTTTGGCGGTATTGCTATTGGTGGACAAAATACCAATTACGTTAAATGGTTTTGTGAAATGAATAAAGGCAGACACGCACATTGGCTTGGTTTTGTTAACGTACCATTTATTAAACACTATAAACCTTATAGTGTAGATAGTAGCAGCATTAAATCGTCAGCACGTTTTGGAAATTTGCAAATTTATGCAGGTAATGGAAATTTAAAAAGTATTAATAAAAAAGAATTTTCTAATATTCCATCAGATAATGTCATAGAAATGTTAAAAAAACATGGATTAACATTATCTCAAATTTTATTATTGCAAAATAATCAAGCCTGGAGTTCTAATGCAAAGGCTTTTAAATATAAATCACAAAATGGTATTGCATCTTTTATAACTTATCTTGGACACACAAAGAGAGCTATTGAAGTTGAAAAAAATTTAGGAACTAAAATTTATCAAGCACTATCTTCTGAAGGTGATGTTGTAGCTTTATTCGATGCTTTAGAATTTTTAAAAGAAACTAATTCAATTTAACAAAGGAAACTTTATGTCTGATACTGAAAATTTAACCTTATTGGGTTCTAATAATACTGTTTATGAAACGCATTATAATCCAGCAATTTTGGAAACTTTTAAAAATCAATTTCCAAATAATCATTACACAGTAGAATTAGAAATTCCTGAATTTACGCATATTTGCCCAAAAACAGGACAGCCTGACTTTGCTACTATTTTAATTAACTATCAACCTGATGAATTATTAGTTGAATCTAAATCACTTAAACTTTATATGTTTGGTTTTAGAAATCATGGTTCATTTCATGAAGATTGTATTAACACTATTGCTTCTGATTTATTTAATTTAATGCAGCCTAAATGGATTGAAGTAAGAGGTGATTTTTATCCTCGTGGTGGAATTTCAATTAATCCTACTACTCGTTTAGAAAAATGAATGTAATTTATGCCAATCCAAATTCTTTAGAATTTGAAAATCAATTAAATCAGATTATTCAAATGACAAAGAAAATGGCTCATGAAATAGGATATGTCATGCCTATTATTTATCGTGAGCAAGCATCTAAGAAAAAATTACTAATTTTATTGTCGGGAAATATAGTTGTTGGGTTTTGCAATTTTAATATACGAATAAAAGATTCTGTTGGTGTTATTTATGAAATTGCTACACATCCTATTATTCGTGGCAAAGGTGGGGCAAAGTTATTAATTGCTGAAATTTTAAAAAATACATCAGTAATCCAATTAAAATGTCCTATAACGAATAAAAGTAATGGTTTTTACGATAAAATAGGTAAAAAAGTATCTGTTGAGCAAGGTAAAAAAAGACCATTAAATGTATGGCAAATTACTAATGACACTTTAGGAGCAAAAAATGAGTAAAGCACTCGTTGTATTATCAGGAGGGCAAGATTCAACAACTTGTCTATTTTGGGCTGTAAAACATTATGATGAAGTTCATGCTATTACTTTTAATTATGGTCAAAAACACAATAGAGAAATTAAATCAGCAGAGCAAGTAGCATTTATTGCTGGTGTTGAAAGTCATACTATTGTTGATATTCCTGATATTCTTAAAAGCAGAAGTCCTTTACTTGATAAATCAGTTACGCTTGAAACTTACGACAATTATGAAGAAATGGATGCAATTATTGGTGACAGAGTAGAATTAACTTTTGTGCCTATGCGAAATGCTTTTTTTCTAACATTAGCTGCTAATTATGCAGTAGCAATGAATTGTTTTACTTTAGTAACTGGAGTATGCCAACAAGATAATGCTAACTATCCTGATTGCAGAGAAGGTTTTATTAATGCTCAAATTAATACAATCAATCAAGCATTGGGAATTGATAACTTCAAAATTGAAACGCCTTTAATGTATTTATCTAAAGCAGAAAGTATTAAATTAGCACAAGAAGTTGATGCTATGGGCGCACTAGCATTTAGTCATACTTGTTATGCTGGCGAATTTCCACCATGTGGTGAATGTCATGCTTGCGTATTAAGGGCGCATGGTTTTGAAGAAGCTGGTGTTCCTGACCCTTTAATTGAAAGAGCAAAACATGAAAACAATAATTGATAAAATTAAAGCTGCTGGCGGTAGTTATTTTGCAAATGACAATATTTCAGAATATTTAGAGCCAAAAGATTTAATCAAAATTAAACGTAATGTTGAAAAGGCAATGCAAAAAGTCTTAGAAGCATTAATTATTGATACTGATAACGACCACAACACTAAAGAAACTGCTAAACGTGTTGCCAAAATGTATATAGATGAAGTTTTTAAAGGCAGATACAATGAACAGCCTAAAATTACCGACTTTCCTAATGCTAAAGACCTTGACCAAATTTATACTCTCGGTCCCATTACTGTTCGTTCAGCTTGCAGTCATCATCTTGTGCCTATTACTGGTCATGCTTGGATTGGCATTATTCCTAACGATAGGGTTATTGGCATTTCTAAGTTCAGTAGATTAACTGATTGGGTAATGTCAAGACCGCAAATTCAAGAAGAAGCTACAGTTCAATTGGCAGATTTAATTGAAGAAAAAATTAAACCAAAAGCCGTTGCAGTTATTATTAAAGCTACCCATCAATGTATGACATGGCGGGGCGTTAAAGATAATGGTGTATCAATGACAACAAGCGTAATGCGTGGATTATTTAGAGATGATGAAGGTGCAAGAAACGAATTCCTCTCAATTATTAAAGGACAAGGATATTAATATGTGGACTGCACATCGTTATCATGATTTTTCAACAGGACATAGGGTTTACGGACATGAAAATAAATGCGCTCATGCTCATGGGCATAATTATCGGGTACATTTCCATTGTGCTGGCAGCCTTGATTCTGTTGGGCGAGTTATTGATTTTTCTGTTATCAAAGATAAATTATGTAATTGGCTAGAAGATAATTGGGACCACAAATTTATTCTTTGGGAAAAAGACCCTTGGACTGCTACATTTCAAGAAATAGACCCCGAAGGTTTAGTTGTAGTTGACTTTAATCCTACTGCCGAAAATATGGCTGAATATTTAGTTAATGTTATTGCTCCAATTCAATTACGAGATACAGGCGTTAAATTAATTAAATGCGATATTGAGGAAACAAGAAAATGCAGCGCAAGTTACGCTATTTAACGTGGCAAGAATTTGATGATGCTGTAGAACATATAGCAAATCAATTTAAAGGAAAAGCAACGCAAATTTATGGTATGCCAAGAGGTGGACTATGTTTAGCAGTTGCTTTATCTCATAAAATGGAAATACCTTTAATTAGCGTTGACGTAACAACTTTTAAAGATTTTAATCCTAATAATGTGTTATGGGTTGATGACGTTGTAGAAACTGGATTAACTTTATCGGGATTTGGTTATCCAAATATGTATTTTGCTTGCTGGTTTTTAAATACTAAAGTTTTTAAAAATATTTGTTTTAAAGAATCATTAAAAGAAAATGAATGGTTAGTATTTCCTTGGGAAGATAAAACTAAAGCTATAAAGGACATGAAACAATATGAAATATCCCGTAAATGAAATATTTGAAACAATACAAGGTGAAGCTATGTTTACTGGCACACCTGCTATTTTTGTTCGATTACAAGGTTGTCCTGTAGGTTGCGGATGGTGTGATACAAAGCATACATGGGAAATAGAAGAAAATAAAAAAACAATCATTAATGAAATTGTAATTAAAAAAGCAGATAGTGATTCGTTTGCTGAAATGTCAACGGAAGAATTGCTAGGCATTATTACTTCATACTCAGCCAATCATGTAGTTTTAACTGGGGGTGAACCTTGCCTTTACGATTTAACTGAATTAACAAAAGCATTGACCGATAATGGATACTCTGTTCAAATTGAAACTTCAGGTACGCATGAAATTAAATGTCATCCTGCCACTTTTGTAACAATTAGTCCAAAAGTAGATATGCCTGGAGGCTTTAAAATATTGCAAAGTGCAATTAATATGGCTGACGAGATTAAATATCCTGTTGGTAAATTAGATGATATTACTAAATTAAAAATATTACTTTCAGATTGTAATGTAGAGTTTGTGCCTATTTGGTTGCAACCTTTAAGTCAAAGTAAAAAAGCAACACAAATATGCGTAGAACAAGCAATTAAAAATCAATGGAAAATAAGTCTACAAACACACAAATACATGAATGTGAGGTAAGAGAACTTATACGCTGGCGCATTCAAGATAAAAGTTGGAATAGAGTAACTGATTTTTTGAATAAACCTAATGTTGCAAAAAGAGCTGAAAAACTTAAAAAAGATGTTAAAGAACAGTTTTTAAAAGGTAACAAAGGTAATAAAGACGAATGGTATAATTAAAAGGAATATATATGTTTTTTGTTTTGGGAGTAGATTTACGTTCAGTATATATATTTCCAACAATCGTAGTATATTCATCTAAACCCTCATGCGAAATAAGGTGGTTAATTTTGGTAATAGCTTTTGGATTTCATGCTAATGTCTAGTATTCGTTCTTCATTAGCAAAAATGGTAACAACAAATCCTGACCCTTTTAAAATTAAAAAAGACGGATGGCGTAATGATGGAGTAGCAATCTTTACAAAAGAGCAGCTTGAAAAACTCCCAAAAAACACGAGAGAAACCACATTAGCAGAAGCAATAAAAGAAGCTGCTAGATATTTATATGGTAATTGATGTT
>Ga0214164_1001587_pt1 | contig 12714 bp, 18 predicted proteins | sample TroBogepilimnion_13_FD_153003 | JGI IMG/M metagenome (GOLD analysis project Ga0214164, IMG submission 153003) | Freshwater microbial communities from Trout Bog Lake, WI - Practice 03JUN2009 epilimnion v4 | ecosystem: Environmental > Aquatic > Freshwater > Lake > Epilimnion/Euphotic zone ...
GCAACATTGATTACTGGTTCTGTCGCAGGTGATCAATTTAAAAATAGTGACATGTCTTATCTTAATACAATGACTACTTTTACTCTTACCAGTTCTTTTGGTCTTATGATCACTGCAGGGTTTATTTTTGTTCTTGCATTGATTTGGTGGAAGCCTATTAAGTCTTTTTATACTGCAATGGCTATTTTGGCCGTTGGTTCTGTTCTTGCTATTTCGACTCCCAATAAGGCGTTTGCATTTGCAGAAACTACCGATAAGGCAGAAGCATATACAATTCTCCCTAACGAGTCAGCTTTCTGGATTCCAGATGTTGGTGCCAATAAGGATTCTCAAACCAAGTTTGATTCTGAACAGTATTTGTCTGATAATAAAGTTGCTGCCAAGCGTTTTACTATTCCCCACGTTAAGTTTGCAAATTCTGGTGGTTGGGCAGGTTGGGATTATTATGTACCATCAGGTCGTTTGATTATCGTTGATCGTACCCCATATTCTCGTGAATGGGTTGGTGCGGAAAATCGTGGTACTTCTAAGACAGATCAATCTTTCCCTTGCCAATCAATTGAAGGATTAAATATCTCTGTTGGTATGTCAATTGGTGCTTCTGTTTTGGAAGAAAATTCAGCTAAGTTTCTTTATCGCTTTGGTGTAACACCACCAAAAGGTGCTCGTAATGATCCGCAAATTATTTTTACTTCGGTATATTATGGACGTAATCTTGCTGATGTAATGGATGATGTTGGTCGTAAAAAGATTCAGACTCTTGTTTGTAATGAAATTGGTTCACGCACTTTCGACAAGGCTAATGCTGATGCAGTAATTGAACTTGAAAATGTTCGTAAGAAAGCTATTGAATATTTCTCGTCAGTTGGTATTACTATTGACTTTCTTGGTTTTGCTGATACATTTACCTTTGATCCTGCAGTTCAGAAGGCAGTTAATGATAAGTATATCGCTACTTCTCTGAAAGATTCTCTTCCAATTCTCGAAGCTGTTGCTCAGTTGAAGGTTCAGGAAGGTCTTGGTGCTGGTCTTGATAAGCATGGGTTGCCAATCGTTGTATCTAATGATACTTTGACTACTCTAATGAAATTGCTTCCTACTTCCCCTACAGTACCTAAGTAACAATTTTGGACTTATCTTTTGGTACAGAGACGTTATTATGTTTAGCAAAAGTTCTTTTATCTTTGCCTTTTCCTATATAATATGGTATATTTGTATTTTTATTAATATAAGCATATACATAATAATTATAAATATTCATGCTGATTCTCCTGTTTAGAATTAGAGTGGTTAGAGGTACGAACTCGTGAACCACATTTTATTTATGCTGATATTTATTTGGTTTAGTCAGTATATTTTTTCATTAAAACCATATTATGAGAGGAATATTATCGTGGCACCCTTCATTCTTGCGGCCATCGTCGGCGCATCTCTTTTTACTGGTGGTACTGTTATTAAGCCAAAGGCTCCTGTTGTTGGTGAAACCATGCAGTGGGCTGGCGTAGGCACCGTTGTTGGTGGTGGTCTTGGTGCATTTGCTGGAACTGCTTCTGGTACAGCATCTGTTCTTGGTACTGCTGCTGGCGCTTCTACTGTTGGAACTGCTGCTGCTGTTGGAGGTGGTGTTGCTGCCTCTGGAGCAATTGTTAATGAAGATTTTAAGTTCTTCAAGTTTTAATATGCCATAAATAAGGGGAAGAAATTCCCCTTATTTTTTAGGATATGATAATGATTTCAAATTTCAAAGAATTTTTAAACAATGTAATCGTTGAAAATTTACATCCAGAATTGCAGAATATTATCGCATCACCTGCTTCTAATGTTTCTAAACAAACTTTAATTTCCAAAAAAATCAAAGATTTAACAAATCGTAATGAGCCTACTGGTATAGAAGGTAATATGCCAAAGGGTTCTTCTCGTGCATATCTAAAACATTCTGATTTACATCCTGCTGTAGTTGATGGACACCCTACCAATTTAAAAACAGGAACAAAAGTTGCTATTCGTGCCGATCTTGACAAATATCACAATAAAGAAGAACATAATGATATGTCTTTAGGTGCCATGCAAAATGATGCAGAGAACAATGATTATTTTGTTAATAGTAATTATAGAACCCTTATAAACCACGGTAACGATCATTTTAGTAGCAATGAAAATGGTATTTTTCCGCCACTAATATCACACCATGATAATAATGAATGGTCGCATGTAGGTCATGCCAGAGATATTTCTCGTAAAGAATTTAAGGATTTAACCAAAACCGAAGATTTTCCAAAGGGAATTTCTCATAATGAATTTTACGAAACATTAAATCGTTTTCATGATCGTAATAATGGTAAATATTGGCCGAAACCCGCTAAATATGAAGCTGAATATGATAAAATTGAACAGCATCCTTTGGTTCAAAAATTTATAGATTATCATGGTAGTACTGGTAATCCACCCCATGATTATATGCAATTAAAAAATATGGGAGTTTGGGAACACCCCAATGGTTCTAAGCATATTGTAGCAAGAGATCATGGGTTTTCTTCAGATGTTCAAAAGGCATATACAATGGCGAGAAGAAACCAATATAAATAAAGGTTATAATGACAACATTTACATTTGAGTGCATCAACGATCATGTCATAGATTATAAAGAATGTAGAATTTGTAAGGTTTCTAAGGCTAAAACTGAATTTCCAAAACATATAGCGCATAAAGATAATTTAGATTCTAGATGCAAAGAATGTAAAAAAATTAGTTCTAATACTCTTAAAAATTTACATAAAAGAGCACCACCAAAACCAGATGTATGTGAATGTTGTGGTAATATTCCAGTTGGAAACAAATGGAGATTAGATCACGATCACGCATCTGGATTAATACGTGGATGGTTATGTGATGCTTGCAATCTTGGTATAGGTTCTCTTGGTGATTCTGTCGAAGGCTTAGAAAACGCTTTAAATTATTTGAATAAATATAAATAATATAAAAAAGGATAGACCAATGGTATTCAGTTTTAAACAATTTATATCAGAAGATTCTGATTCACAAGAACCCACAAAGTTGGCTGATGGTTCTACTGTTTATTCTCATACCATTGGTCCACATAAAATCCATACTTTATTCTACCCTCGTGAAAATAGCAAGGGTACTAAAGATTATGACATGCATTTTGTTAGATCAACAGAAGGTAAAGGCGGTGGTGGATTTAGCCGCCGTGGAATGTCCGACATGGAATCTAGTCATAGAATTAAAGCTATCCATTCTGTTATGAAAGCCACCAAACACTTCGTTGCATCTGAAAAACCAGATTCAATTATTGCTGCTGGTAATACCAAAAAGAAAAAAGGTTTTGCCCAATCTGTTATGGGTAAAGTTGTCGGTAAAGGTGGTTCTGTTAAGCAAGTTGGTAATGAAACAGTTGGTAAATTTTCAAAATAATACTTGACATTAATATAAACATATGATATAAATAAATTATGAATTGGATAGACTAGTTCATTTGAAACTTGGTAGGAGTTACCATGACAAAAACATATAATTCAGTAGTATTCATTGGCCGTTTTCAGGTATTTCATAATGGTCATTTTGATGTAATTAAAAGGGCGTTAACGATTGCAGATCATGTAGCAATCGTTATTGGTTCTGCCAATGCGCCACGAACAATCCGCAATCCATTTACATATGAAGAACGCAAAAAGGTAATTTTGGAATCATTTCCAATAGATGCTGATCGTATTCATATTTCTCCCCTTGAAGATACGATCTATAATGATGAATTGTGGGTAAAAAATATTCAGACCATAGTTAATAACACTCAGTCTGAAATTTATGGTCCACATTATAATCTAATTCAACCAGCCTTGAAAATTGCTTTGATTGGTCATTCTAAGGATCAGTCCAGCTTCTATCTTAAGCTATTTCCGCAATGGAATAGTGTTGAAGTTCCTAACTATAAGGCTATTAATTCTTCTGATATTCGTGATTTTTATTTTAGCACTGGTGGGTTCTATATGGGCAATATGCCTGATGCTTCTGAAAAATTTATGACTCAGTTTTATAATACAGAGCAGTATAATACCATTAAGCAAGAATTTATGTTTGTTCAAAACTACAAAGATTCTTGGGCTTCTGCTCCATTTCCGCCTGTATTTATAACCACAGATGCGGTAGTTGTGCAGTCAGGTCATATTCTTCTTATTGAGCGTGGACATTTGCCTGGTAAGGGTCTTTGGGCACTTCCTGGTGGATTTCTTAATCAGGGTGAAAAGATTATTGATGGGGTTATTCGTGAACTTCGAGAAGAAACTAAAATTAAAGTTCCTGCTCCTGTTCTCAAAGGTAATATCGTAAAAATGGAAGTTTTTGATGATCCAAACCGTTCTTCGCGTGGGCGTACTATTACTCATGCGGCGCTTATTCATCTTCCTCCACAGACTGAACTTCCCAAGGTTAAGGGCGCTGATGATGCGGCAAAGGCAAAGTGGTTTCCTATTTCATCCGTTACAAGGAATATGATGTTTGAAGATCACAAAGATGTTATTGATTATATGTTAGGATTTATTTGAATTTACAATTATCACAATGCCATCTTTTCATTGGTCCTAGTTTTCCAATTTTTTTACAATGTGGGCATGTTATATAAGTGGAATTTAATTTTATTGAAGAAATTTTTCCGGTTTTACTAACAGCTTCCTTAGTTTTATCAGAAACTTTATGACCTTTTAATTTTTTCGATAAATTTTTATTTCTTTCTTCAGTATGTTTTATTGCCTTTTTTATGATATGACGATTGACCAATATATTTTTTACCGTTTATAATATTTGTAGTGATGTAAATATAACCATACATGAATGATCTCCTTTTTATTATTTATATAAATCGAGATCATTATGACATACAAGTCCAAAAGATAGACTTTTGGCACAATTTTAAAGGAGTTTTAAAATGTTTAAGAATATTCTAATTAATGCAGACAGCTATAAAATTTCCCATACATTTCAGTATCCAGAAGGTACAGAATACGTTTATTCGTACATCGAAGCACGTGGTGGTATGTTCAATAAGACCGTAATGTTTGGTCTTCAGATGTTCATCAAAGAATATCTTCTCGAACCTATCACACAGGAAATGATCGACGAGGCAGATGAATTTTGGACTGCCCATGGCGAACCCTTTTATCGTGAAGGGTGGGAATATATTCTCAAAGAACATAAGGGAAAGCTTCCTATTTCCATTATGGCGGTTCCAGAAGGTCATGTAGTCCCTGTCAAGAACGTCCTTGCTACGGTAGTAAATACCGATCCTAAATGCTGGTGGCTTACATCATTCCTTGAAACTGCCTTGCTTCGTGCTGTGTGGTACCCCACAACAGTAGCAACGATTTCTTATCATTGCAAACAAATTATCAAAAAGGCTCTCGAAGAAAGTTCTGATGATCAGGGACAGATTGCATTTAAACTTCATGACTTCGGTGCTCGTGGCGTTTCTTCGATGGAATCTGCTGCAATTGGTGGCGCTGCACATCTAGTAAATTTCATGGGTACAGATACTGCTACAGCCATTCTTGCTGTTCGCAAATATTATTATGAACCAATGGCAGGATTTTCTATTCCTGCTGCTGAACATTCTACCATTACCTCATGGGGTCGTGATAACGAGGTAGATGCATATCGCAATATGATTAAACTATTTGCCAAACCAAAATCTCTCGTTGCCATTGTTTCAGATTCATATGATTTGATGAATGCCGTTACTGAAATGTATGGCACTGATCTTAAGAAGGAAATTATTGATTCTGGAGCTACAATTGTTGTTCGCCCTGATTCTGGTGATCCACACACAGTTCCTGTTGAAGTAGTTGCTGCACTTGGCGAAAAATTTGGTTATACCCTTAATACCAAGGGCTACAAGGTTCTTCATCCTGCTGTGAGAGTTATTCAGGGAGATGGTATCACACTGCAATCTCTTCCCTTTATTTTGGATAATCTTCTCAAAGCTGGTTGGGCTGCAGATAATCTTGCCTTTGGTATGGGTGGTGGTCTTCTACAGATGGTCAATCGCGACACTTGTCAGTTTGCCATGAAATGTTCTGCTATTTGCGTTAATGGCGAATGGCGCGATGTTTACAAAGACCCCAAGGGAGATCATAACAAAAAGTCTAAGCGTGGTCAACTTTCTCTTGTCCGTGAAAACGGTAAATGGAATACTGTTCCTCGCTTTGGGCATGCATATGAAGATCAGTTGATGCATGTATATCGCAATGGTATGCTTCTTCGAGATTGGAAATTTTCTGAAATTCGCCATCTTGCAAATATCGAATAAATTAAGGGGCGCAAGCCCCTTTTTTTAAAATTAGTTGTTGACATTAATTTAAAATAATATAATATGTTTATATTGATTCACTAACACAAAGGACACAAATTATGGCACACGAAATTGAAATGATTAATGGTAAGGCTCAGATGGCATATGCTGGAGCACTCCCTTGGCATGGGCTTGGTACTCAGGTTCCTGCCGATCTTACACCCGACCAGATGCTCGAAGTCGCAGGTCTTAACTGGACTGTTGAGAAGGTTCCTGCCTTCGCTAATATCGGTGGTATTGAAACTCCGATTGGCCGTTCTGCGCTGGTTCGCAATATTGATAACTCTATTCTCGACGTTGTTTCTGATGATTGGAATCCAGTCCAGAATGCTGAAGCATTTGAATTCTTTAATGAATTTGTTGCTGCTGGTGATATGGAAATGCATACTGCTGGTTCTCTCAAGAATGGTCAGATCGTATGGGGTCTTGCCAAGATCAAGGAATCCTTTGAATTGTTCAAGGGAGACGTAATTGATTCCTATCTCTTGTTCTCCAATTTTCATAAGTATGGTTTCTCGACAGACGTTAGATTTACACCAATTCGTGTTGTATGCAATAACACTCTTACTCTTTCACTTTCGGCAAATGTGGAGCGTATGGTGAAGATTTCACACCGCACAGCTTTTGATGCTTCGAATGTCAAGAATATGCTTGGTATTGCAACCGACAAGCTTGCTAAGTATAAAGAAATGGCACAGTTCCTCGGTTCTAAAAAGGCTTCTTCGGAAAATATTGTAGAATATTTCACACGTATTTTCCCTGTATCCGCATCTTCTTCTAAGCAAGAAGTGTCGCGTAATGCAACAACAGCTATGGAAGTTCTTCATACACAACCTGGAGCGGAATATGCAGAAGGTTCATATTGGAGTCTTTTTAATACTGTAACTTATATGACAGATCACATTCTAGGCCGTTCAGCAGATTCCCGTCTTGCATCCGCTTGGTATGGCAGTAATAAAACACTAAAAACAAATGCTCTGGAGCTTGCCGTAGAAATGGCAGGAGCATAACACTAAGGATTATAGAATGGTTATTCGTAAAAATATTGTAAAGAGTAAGCCAAAAACTACTCGAATTACAAGGTCAGAGGAATATATTATCAATTCTAAGTATCTTGGCGAAGAACCATCATTTCCGAATAATAGTGCCTTGACTACCATTGAATATGTCAAGGCACTTAATTGGTACAATTACATGTGCACTACTAATGATGCACGTGAATATTTGAATGATTATTTTTTGGCCGAGAATAGGCACGATGATATTAAAAAATTAAATTGCGTTTCTGATACGTGGCTATCCAATACACTTGGTTGGATAGCCCGTTTGTTGTCGCATGGAGTTAATCTTCAAATTGAGACAATAACATTTTTTAATAAAAAAATTAAAGAAATGTTTATCCATGCTGAACCCAAAGAACGGGCTGAAACTGGCGTAACTAAAATTTCTCCTCAACAAAGGATCAAAGAACGTTTTCATGATATTATTGGTGATGTTGAGTATGAAATCGACACTAACTCAAAATTTGTTTTCTATGATTGGCTAAAGACCAATAATATTCCTTCTGTATATGCGCAGAAAATCATAGATTATTATAATCCTTGGTTAGATGAATTGCGTGAAGTATCAAAAACTACCGATCAACAATTAAAAGAAGGTTATAAACATTTAACCAAAAAGGCTTTGGCTGATCGTGTAGCTTTAATTCAGAACATTGTATCTGATGCAGAACGTTATGGTAATGTTGCCAAAAAAATCAGGAAACCTCGCAAACCAAGGGCAGTTTCAATTGAAAAGAAATTAAAATCTTTTGTGTATCAAAAAGAAGACAAAGAATTTAAGATTGCTTCGGTTAATCCTGAAAAAATTATTGGCGCATCTGAACTTTGGACTATCAATACAAAATACAAACTTATGACTGTTTTACGGGCAGTTGATCGTTTAGGTTTGCAAGTTAAAGGTACTACAATCACCAATGTAGACGAAAAAAATTCATTCACCAAACGAATGGGTCGTAAACCAGAATATTTCATTGACAAAGTACAAAATTCTGGTAAAGTTGCTCTCAAGAAACTTATTGAAGAAGCAAAATATGATGCACCTTTAGCTGCACGTATCAATGAAAACACAATATTATTAAGGATTGTAGCATGAATTTTGATACCGAAAGTTCATTTTTAAAAGATGAAATTATTAAAAAAATAGAAGCCGCATATAAATGTAAGTATGTTTTTGAGTCATGTATTAAAGATAAATCTGGACATTGGGCAAATGTACCTTGTGCTATTTTTTATTCCGAAGAAAAGCATCCAGTAGGTTCTAATTATATGGCAATGCTTATTAGTTCTGATGGCCTTCATTTATCGGTTGCTGATGGTATTACTGCTACTGAACCCTTTAATGGTTTATTGGTAGGTGATAAAGTAATTTATAGCCGCTATCGCCACGATTTTCGTGAATATAAGGGCTATCATGTCGATGGTGGACGTGATTATTTTAAATATGGTGGTGATAATACTTTAAAAAAACTGGTTAAAATAAAAGTGGTAAAAGATAAATTAGTACTTGACTTACCTAAAGAATTGTAGTATAAATAATATGCTGGTGCCGTTGAGATATACGGAATAAACATTCTGGACGTGGGGGCAGTACCCACCGTCTCCACCATAAACAGAGGAACAGGACGCTGGCTCTACGAAGTGGGATAACGGGTTGATCGCCGTGAAGACATGGAGAGACCTCTGTTTATGATGGGGACGAAACAGGATCGACAGGTGTGTAAAGGTACGTTGAGGCTACAGCAAAACGTTAAATGCAAACGCTATTGCAAATGACAATGTTCCTTTTGCTGCAATGAAAATTGCTGCTTAAGTAACTAAGTCTGGGGTATGGATTCCACCCTATTAAATAAAGGGTCCACCTTTTCTTTTTGACCAATATTCTTTTTTCTTTTCAGACATTTTTTGTCTGGTTTCATCAGAGTATTTTTGAACGCCCTTTAAACCTCGGTTCCAGCCACCAATTGTAGATTTACCTTTATTAGCAGAACCATTACCACCAGAAGATTGTTTCTTTTGATTATAATATTTAACGGTTTTATTGTAAATATTTGGAGTCCAATATAATTCCGAATCTTTAATCATATTAAGCCATTTTTGTTCAGCTTCTCTTAATTCTTTTTTATCTGTATATGTGTATTGAAGAATTTTTATTTTAAATGTTTCTGGCCTTTTATTATATGCCCGTTTCATCATTTTATTTGAACAAATATAAAAATCTTCAACTTTACCGTAATGACCTCCAATGTAAAAAAATTTTGATTTTGTATCGTACCAAATATAAACGTAGCCAGTATAAATATTCATGTTGACAATTTCTCTAAAAAATGTTAAAGTTTATGGATATTATAAATATCGTGATAAACATTTTATATTTATAACAACACATACACAAAGGAATACCCCATGAACAAAACACCATACGAAATTCGCCTCGAAGCCCTTCTTTCTGCTCGTTGTCATCTTGTTGATAAATACCATGCAAATTATGAAAAGCTTAGAGATTATCATGGTAATACCCCAAATAAAAATATGGCAGAAATGCAATATCCTACTGAAGACGAAATATTTACTTTAGCTGAAAAATTTAAATCCTTTATTGATTCAAAGTAAATAAATAGGTTTGGGTAAACAAGCCCATATAGGAGAAAAATATGTTCGAACTATTAATTCTTGTTGCTGTTGTATTTGTTGCCACAGTAGCATATATTATGATCAAAGATCATAAGTCAGCTTCTTCTGCCGCTTCTATTGTTGAGACCGAAGTTAAAGACGTAGTTAATACAAGTATCGCTGCTGTTAAATCAGCAATAGATAATGTAAAAAAATAAATCAATAAGTCCACTTAGCTCAGTTGGATAGAGCAAGAGTCTTCTACACTCAAGGTCGGGGGTTCAAATCCCTCAGTGGACGCCATTTTTCGGAGTAGATTATGAAAAGAGTGAGAGATATTCCTCTTGGCGCATTTTGGTTAATTGCGTCAATGTTTCCGTTACTACTTGCATTTCAATACGTTATACCATCTCCTTGGTATATTAATTTTATGGTATACGTATTGATTTGCGTTTCTAATGATATGTATCACCATGCAATGAGAAAGTTTTTTCCTAATTATGATTAGTCCATTGAAAAGTAATACATTTATCGAAGAAATAGAAAAACTTTGTATTTCAAAAAATATTGAATACATTGATGCAGTTGTTTTTTGGTGTGAATCAAACAAAATTGAAGTTGAAGTTGCTGCATCTTGGATTAAAAAGGAACCAGCTATGAAATCAAAAATTCAAACTGAAGCTGAAAATCTCAACATCCTTAAACGTGGTGCAAGATTGCCGATATGAGTCCGTTTGAAGTATATACTGATTATTTGGCAGTTAAACGGCATTTTACCACTTCTTCCTATGATTATATAAAGTATCAGGGTAAAATTACTGCTTCAGTACAATCATTTGAAAAACGTAAAGATAAATTATTTTTTCAAAAGTTAGCAAAGCACCCTGACGTTCATAATTTTCTAATAGCTAATTTTGCTGTTAACGAAAAATCATGGATCAAAGATTTGGCATATTCAGAAAGTGCCGAAAAAAATTATAAAGAATGGGTTAAGAAAAATCAATCATTAACTTATATGTTTACTCAAGATTTATCTAAACTTGGTGACGACTTTAATGAAATTTTCGCTTGCAAAAGTAACGAACATCCTTTATTATTGAAAAAGTTTTTAGGTGGAGAAATTTCCCTTGAAACATTATGTTTGCTTTTATATATTTCCGGTGCATTAAATTACTGGAATAAAAAAATGCAATATGACTTGGTTTGGTCAAAAATTAAAACCAAAATTGAAAAGTACACCCCATTCATCAATGCTGATTTAGACAAATTGAAAAAGATTTGTTTAGATAAATTTGATCAATAGATGTACCTAAATAATGTTGGGCGCTGATACAGCCCAATACGTTGTCATACATTGTTAATAAGGAAATACGAATGGTCGATTTTGCAAAATTGAAGTCAATGACTTCCAAGAATACTCTAGAATCTCTTAATAAAGAGTTATCTAAGTATAAGAGTGGTTCAGAAAAGAAAGGTCCAGATAATCGTTTTTGGACAGCAACCACAGATAAAAGCGGAAATGGTTATGCCATTATTCGTTTTCTTCCAGCCCCTGATGGCGAAGATACTCCCTTTGTTCGTTATTTTGATCATGGCTTCCAAGGTTCTGGTGGATGGTATATTGAAAATTCGTTGACTACATTTGGTCAGCCAGATTATGCATCCGAATACAATACTAAGCTTTGGAATTCTGGTGTTGAAGCCAATAAGGAAATTGCTCGTAAACAGAAGCGCCGTATGCACTTCATCTCCAATATTTACATCGTTTCTGATCCATCTAATAAAGATAACGAAGGTAAGGTATTTTTGTTTAAGTACGGCAAGAAAATATTTGACAAAATCAATAGCTCTATGAATCCAGAGTTTCCTGGTGATGCTAAAGTTGATCCGTTCCATATGTGGGAAGGTGCAAATTTCCGCCTCAAAATTCGTAGGGTAGATGGTTATCCTAACTATGAAAAGTCTGAATTTGAAAGTCCATCTCCATTGTCTGATGATGATACTATTTTGGAGGAAATTTATAGTTCCGAATATTCATTGCAGGAATTTTTGGCACCTTCTAACTTTAAATCATATGATGACTTGAAGGCACGTTTCCTCAAGGCAATTGGTGAAACTGCTGCCCCACGTGGAGCTTCTATGACTTCTTCGTCTATTGCCGATGACGATGATGATACACCAGTAACAAAGTTTAAGGCTAAGTCGCCACCTAAGCAAGCTTCTATTGCCGATGACGATGATGATGACGAGTTGGAATTTTTCTCTAAACTTGCTAAGTAAATTTTAAGGGGGCATTTAGCCCCCTTTTTTAATGTGCAGGTTTAATTTTTCCTTGCATTTCATCATGATAATAACTGTACACTTTAGCCGCCCATGAAACATATAGACTATGGTCATTGGGATTCATATTAAACCCATCTTGCACTGGTTTTTGTGAAGTTGGACTTACTACCGATGAACCACCTGCTGCTGGTGTTGGGGCTTTATTATCGACATTATCAGGAGCTTTTTCTGAAACTGCTGCAGAAGAAATCATTGGAGCAGATGATCTTGGTGAAGGTGCATTCATTTCAGCCATATTCTGAATAAGGCTTGCCCCCAATCCAAGCAGCCCACCTAATCTATCGCCCATAAGAGGTCTACCAAAGGGCATAGAAGCTCCATAGCCACCCATACCACCTGCCA
>Ga0214164_1001594_pt1 | contig 12695 bp, 18 predicted proteins | sample TroBogepilimnion_13_FD_153003 | JGI IMG/M metagenome (GOLD analysis project Ga0214164, IMG submission 153003) | Freshwater microbial communities from Trout Bog Lake, WI - Practice 03JUN2009 epilimnion v4 | ecosystem: Environmental > Aquatic > Freshwater > Lake > Epilimnion/Euphotic zone ...
ATGTGGTTATGAATATAATGTATTACTGGGTATAAAGAATACTATAGTGCAAAACAAGCCTACCATATTTATCGAAATTCAGAATACTTCCCCAACAAAAGAGTTAACACTTAATATTCTGAAAGAATTTGGTTATACTCAATATATACAATTGTCTCACTGTGATTATTTATTTACACTGTAGCAAAAATAAGAACTGATAAACTATAAATGGAGCCAGTAGAACAGGAAGCAGGTCGTCATAAGACTCGCAGAGTTTCAAAGTATGGGTCTCGTGCCAAGGTATGGCATGGTGGTGCAGAACTCACAAGCGGTGGGCTACGCAAGGATGACTTGGAGAAGAATAAGTATGGGCGAATTGTCTCGAAGAAGAAGAGTATGACCATGAAAAACAGAATCAGCAAGGACTAAGTAGATAGCGGTAAGAATGTGGTCTATTATTATTGATTTTGTGAACAGAATTGTCTATACAACCAATATCCAACATGATACATATCTGCTTTTGAAGGCATTGGAGGAAGGAAAGCTTTTAAACGCAAATAAGTAGATTACAAAAATGGCTGGATATATAGTGGAGGCGAAGACAGTTCAGACAGGAGCTGTTCGAACACTCAAGGAAGCTCTAAAATGCATTCTTGTAGAGATGAGCCTAATTTTTGACAAGGATGGAATTCGTATGGTAGCTATGGACCAGTCCCGCACTGTTCTTGTCCATCTACGTCTGTATGCAGACAAGTTTGAAACTTTTTCATATTCTCATACGTCACCTAAATTTGTGATTGGAGTCAACACCGATCATCTCTACCGTATTGTTCGCACAGCAACCAACGATGATACAATTACGTTCTATGTGGAGCAGAATGATCCAAACACACTTGGTATTCTGCTAGAAGATGGTGAACGAAAGCAGGTAACCCGCTACAAGCTCAATCTGCTGGACCGAGATGAGCCTGATATTCAGCTACCCGACACTGAGTTTTCTACACATATTACGATGCCATCCCTAGACTTTCAGAAGATCTGCCGTGATATGACTCTACTGGGAGCCAAGACAGTTGAAATCAAAAATGTGGGCCCAAGTCTAACATTTGGATGCAAGGGAACCTTTGCGTCTCGTTCGACGGTGATGGGAGACTCTGAAAACGAGTTTAGCATTCAGAAGAAGGCAAGTGATGAAATTGTAACTGGAACATTCTCATTACCTCATCTCGTCCTATTCACGAAGTGCACGAACTTATGCAACAATTTGGAAATTCATATGAAGAATGATTGGTTCCTCATGATTCGATATGTAGTTGCGAATTTGGGTGATATCAAGCTATGTCTCATGCCATGCTCGGTCTAATATAGCGATCGTTCCAGATACTGGTTCCACCATGCTGTGCATACATATCTTCGCCTGAATGAAACCGCCCATTGACCCCAGAAAAGAAACGATGGTCTAAAAAGTTTAAAGATTCGTTATTTGTTTTGCTGATACATCGTGTAAGCATAGCAGGTCCAGTTGTTTGTAGCACTGATTTACGATTAATAATAGGCAAACAAAGTATATTTTGCTGCTTTTGAAAATCTTGAAACACAAGATTCCAGAATGGATGCTGAGGAGGACTTGCCATCAATGCATTCTGATAAGTTTCACTAGCCATAGAAATTCCCTTCCAAGGGGATTCTGCGATTGTAACTTTACCTGGAAGTAAAAAAGATTCAAAGTTTTTAAAGCATTCAAAGTCCATGTCTACATACATCCCCCCATGATAATGTAACGCAAAGTATCGCCACATATCAACACGCTGTATTTGATGGGGCCATTTTCGAAACTGAGGGTAAAAAGCAGGATACTTCTCTTTCATAAATGTATCAATATCTTCATCATTCCACATACGATATTCCCAATCTGGAAACTTATCCTTCCAAGTTTGACTCCATCCTTCCCATCTAGGGTCCCACCTAGACTTATCTGTCATCGCGGTCTGATGAATAATTTTTGGAATACTCATTATACATTCAAATATATACAATATCTGCATACTAATTCAAGAAAAAGGCACCATAATGCTACTGTTTCAGCGACTATAAAATAGTTGGTGAAATCGTTGGTTGAAATTTGGAACACAGTTTCTAATAGTTCATGGAATGGTGATATACTATTCGTGAATTCCTTCTCTGCTACAATGGATACACATACTTTCAAAAATATATGCTGTAACCAAATTGCAAAAATAACACAAACAATAGTGAATTGTAGCCAAATATTTGTATAAATTGTATGTGAAATCAAAATTCCGAGTAGAAGCAATACAAATAGCATAAAGTGTATATACCCTAAGATATATCCAAGAGCTTCCCCATCTGTAGTGAGCCACTTGTATAAAAATTGAATGATATGTTTCAGAAATTCAACAGAGGATTGAATGAATGAATCTTTCTCAATTTCAATTTCAATTTTTAACATTATGTTTACTTTGGACGAGATTTGTGAGCAGTATACGTAACATCATCTGCTAGTTTAAAGTTTTGAATAGTTGGACATAGTGTATTTTTATCAGAGACTGTTGTAATTGTATTCCAAATTTTGAGAATAGAGAATGGACCCTTTGGTGAGATAGTAACTCCTACAAGTGTCTCTTTGCGATGAATGAGAGCTGCATTTGCGATGCAGTGAACCATGAGATCCACAAAGGTAGGATATACTAGTGATGCTTCAATCTTCTTTGACCAAGCACCTCCAGACTCATTTTCAGGACACTCCCACATCGGCTTGAATCCATGACGCATAAAGAAGAACATTCCAGACTCCCATGCCTCCTTTGGAATAGAATCTACGACTGTCCAGAACTGTTGAATTGTTTGAATATCGGCAACTTTGACATAGCTTTCAAACGAGTAGTCCTTGTTGTCGGGATCATGGTACCACAGAATCCAGGTATACTGGAGTTTTGTGGTTTCCATAGGTGATCCCATTTTTGTAATACTACATCATAATGTGTAAAATGGATTCGTTTTTCACATACTGAGAATAGAGCATTCAAGATGATTTCTGTAGCCGATATTTACAATCTGCGTTTTGGTCCGAAGCTGGCCCTTCCTAAGATCATTCAGGAGAACATTGCAAAACTACGAATTTCTCCTGCCCACTATCGTCCTGTGCGTCCGCCGCCCCGTCACTATAAGAAACAACAGGCTCCATCGGATGCTACAAATAACTGGCGAGAGAAGGCTCTTGCGGATATTGTTCGTCGCGTTCGTGAGCGCGAAGATCCCGAGTATTCAGATATATTCGCTATCTTCAACAAAATTGCAAAATCCAATGTAGAAAAGCTATCGAATGATGCAGTTCTACTCATTCAGAACCGCGATCAGACATTTCGCCTTCGAGTGTCTACTCTTCTGTTTGAGAAAGCCATTACGAATCATTCATTTGCAAGTGTAATGGCCGATTGTGCCATGAACATTTCTAAGGCAATTCCTGAAGTCATTGAAGACCTACAAGCACAAGTGAGTATGTTTGATACACTGTATGATATGAATGATACGATTACATATTCAGTTAATGATGTTGTTCGGTGGACATCTCAGAAAGAGAAGCGTAGGGGATATGCAAAGTTTATGTGTGAATTGAATACGCGTGGCGTTATGTCAGAAGTCTATGTTCAGAAGGGTCTTCAAGATGTAGTCAGTGAGCTAAAGACGTCAGCAGTTGCACCTAAATCAGAACAAAACGATGAAAATATTCAGCAGTTTGCAGTATTTCTGTATGAGACTGCAAAACTAATCCCTATTGGTTCTTCAGTCCGTGAGTCTCTATATGCATCGCTTATGGAGTTTATGAAGGCTGGTCATGCAATTCCAATGAAGACCAAGTTTAAGCTCGAAGATGCGTTGAAACTTGTCTCATAAAAACATTTGAACTGAACAAATGGCAACGATTCCATCTGCGGGAGTGTTAGTTCGTGTAGCTCAGCTTTCGGTAGAGAAGGACAAGCCAATTTACCTAGATTACTATGCAGAGAGTGTTCAAAAGACATGCTGTATTGGCGTTCAGGACAGCACAAAGTATCTTGTAAAGTCAGACTCCGAGTATACATCTACAGTTGCTGGAGTTTTTAAATGTGAGGGATGCTATATTGTAGAAACTGAGAATAGCCTATATGTTGTATCTGCAGATATTCCAGTGAAGAAGATCGCATCATCGTCTACACAGGAATCGCATAAGTAAACAATGCCTGAACTTGTGTATCCTCCCCCGCACTATCTATTGTTTGAACCATTGAATGATATTGAAACGATGGGATTATGGAATGCATACCAACAAGTTCATCATGAATTATGTGAATTCACATTGGTGGATGCAGCCCATATGAATTCGGTGGATACATTTTCGCCTTGGTATGAAACTTGGATTTCACAAGTGCCTGTGAGGTCTTCAACTCGGTATCGTATTCTATTAATTTTGCATGCTGAATTATTGACATATGCATGTCAACAAATGCTTCGTCGTTCAATGGAACAGAGATCCTATAAATGCCGTGTATGGTTTCATGTAGAAGATCCCACTACGATACAGCCTGCAATTTTTAGTCGTTGTATCGTAAAACGAATCCAAACGAAAATACACACACCAAGCATACAAGCGATATGAAAATTGAAGTATTTACAGATGGTGCATGTTCCCGTAACGGAAAATCGGGAGCCGCTGCTTCCTATGCATTTTGGTTTCCAGATCATAAAGAACTTTCGAATGCTTTCAAGGTTCCAGATGGTCAGCCTCAAACAAACAATCGAGGAGAATTACTTGCTATTTTGGAAAGTGTGAAATGTGTATCATCGAGCTTTCCATCGTCAGAAATTGATCTTCAAATCTATACGGATTCAACATATTCAAAAAATTGTTTGACTATTTGGATTCCTGGATGGATTCAGCGTGGCTGGAAAACTGCAGAGAATAAAGAGGTTGCGAATCGAGATTTGATTGAGGATGCTGTAAGTCGTCTTTCGAAGTTTAAGTCCTATGTGATTACATATGTTCCTGCTCATACAGGGAAGGATGATTACCTGAGCAAGAATAATGATATTGTGGATAAGATGGCTGTTAAAGTATTGACTCCTGATTTGGATACTGAAGTGAAAGTCGTTCGAAGCAATACAGAGCGATTTATTGAAGGGTGTCCTCTGCAACTGATGGGTCCTCCGGTATCGGAATCTGCTCTTGTCAGATGGTGTCGTGAAAATCTTGAAAAACTAGACCAGGATACACTGGAAACAGCTCTTCTGTCAGCTCTTTCTAAGACAGCAAAGAAAAACGGATATAGTGTAGAGAAACAGAAGCTTCACAGAACATCTCAATATCGTTTGATTGCTTCCAATTTAATTGCAGAGAGACCAGTAATACACAAGGAAGAATGACAACAGTATATCAATTCTGGTCTCCAACGTGTGGTCCATGCAAGGCGATTAAGCCAGCTCTGGCTGTTATGCGTGAGGATTATATGGAGGACAATCCTGAAATTCGATGGGAACTTATTAATACTCGTGAGGATCCGCGTGAACTCTCACGAAAGTATGGTGTTCAGTTTGTTCCCAGCATTGTGATCGATAATGGCACGAAGGCTACAAAGTATACCGGATCAGATATTGGTCAGATTAAAACATTTCTAAAGAACGGACTTAACTAACTATCGTAGAAGTTACAACTTCTCCATCCTTATAGGCTTCGCATACAAACTGATCTTGATCATTGGGGGGTGAACACGTCCCAACATCAGGAGTTCCAGACGATGGAGCACCAAGTGGATTTTTCATTGGAGCATTCGATGATGGAGAGATGCTTCCAGCACCAGATGGAAGTCTCTGAGGAGCGCCATATCGAACCCCGATCCACCCCATCCATCCGGAGAATGCACCGACTAGCATTCCTGCTAGAATTGTTATATAAGAACTTGAAAAGTAATATGATTTAAAGCATCCATTCCATATCATTACGATTGACTGAGCAAGGAGGAATGCGAACATTAGAATCGCAGTTCCTGCATTCTTTGACGGATTTCGATGGAATCCCAGATCAATCAATAAATATGTAAAAATAGCAGATGGTAGGACGATTCCTTGTGGACTAAAGAATGATTCTAATGATTCAAACCCTGGAACGGTGCATTGGGCAGCAATGATACTGTGGCTTACTGGATTTGTTACAAACAATGATACAAGTTTGCTACCTAGCCAGTTGACAAATACGGAACAGATACCAATTACACTTGCCAATGAATAACGAAATTCTTGATTAATGCTGTCCATTATAAATCCAAAAAGCACAAGAGCATTTGGCAGATAGAGGAATAACTGGCGTAAGTAAGTCGATATCCATTTGCTAGCTGCAGATGGTTCTGTAGATGCTTTTTGTAATTCAGATATTGTCTTCTGTAATCCTGCGATTGTATCCTTCAGTTCACTAGTCTCATCCGCCATATTGTGTAATTACAGGATACAAAATCCTGATAAACTACAAATGAGTATTTTTAGCTCATCTACTACCTGGTCAGGGAACTGCTCTGGAACCAATCAGAGTCCAATCAACCTCTCTCATACATTTGCGAAACCTTGCGACTTGATGTGTGAATTGGTATTTGATGATGCAATGATTGCATCTGCCTATGCTGTTGTATCTGACGAGGGTCTTGTTCTTACAAGCACATCCAGTTTAGGGTCTTGTAAGTTTAATGGAGAAGGATACACCTGTAACTCATTGCTAGTCAATCACCCAAGTCATCATACAGTGGAGAATATTCAGGCGGATGCAGAAGTTGTTGCTTTTTTTACAAATCCAACAGGTGGACGCCTCAATGTGAGTTCATTAGTTCGAGTGAATCCGTCTGAAACATCTGCAACACATTTCTTCAATTCATTTGTGCCATACGCAGTAGGTGGCTCGGATCATACGCAAGTGAATTTGGGTGAGAACTGGGGCCTTTTTATGATGGTGCCCCCAGCCGGATCATATTTCTACTATGAAGGATCTGATATTATTCCAAATTGTGGACCTGTGAAGTGGTGTGTGTTTAAGGCGATGATCAACATGGATGCAAACAACTTTGCGTTGCTGACAAAGAATGTAACACCTGGGTCCCGTCCAGTGCAGCCTCTTGGAGATCGGGAAGTATTTTTCAATGATGTAGAGCAGTTACCAGGAGGTCCTATGCCCCATGATGGGAAGACATATATGCGTTGTAAGAGAGCACCTAAGAAGGGAGATGATGTAAAACCGGTAAAGTCAGCAGGAGTTCAATCGGAAAAAAAGGCAAAGGCAAAAGGTATCTCAGATTGGGCTGGTGATCAAATATCAAAAAATGGTGTATTTGCACTGTTGGATGTAGTTTTATTAATTTGTGCAATCGTGTTTGGAATCTATTATGGATGGCAGACCAGTAAAGGACCCTATGGGCTGTATGTGCCTCGCCTAGGCCAGAGTGCGGGTGTTTGGGTTCGAAATTTATTTTTTAAGACACCTGCTCCAATGATTGTCTAATATCGCTGATCCCAGTAGGTCTGATGTGTCTCAGGACCTTCATCTGCCCACATATCATCAGCCTCCTTTTGTGCTTGATTTTCCAGTTCTTCCTGTTCAGCAATTTCTTCCAATGTTCGAACCTTGCGAGGCTTGCGATATGTAACATTATTCCATTCATCATCCACAGTTTCCTTTGCATCTGCGTCTAGCTCATCATGATCCTCATGTTGAGGGTCTACTTTTTTATTCAGAATGTTATACAAGTTTGGTGTTCCAGTGACAGTATTCCCATTCTTAGTTTCATTCTCCGATTCCTTCTTGCGGCGTTCGGCTTCTGCAATACGCATCGTCTCATCCTCATTCCAGTTCGTTGCCAATTTTGCAAATGTGGTAGACCCATTCCAACGAGATTGTTTTGTAACAGAATTATTGCCCAATGATGGAAATGTTTGTTCTGATACTTTAATTGAAAATTCCTTTGCAGGCGGGTCATCCTTCTTATTCCGACGATAGCGCATATGAGGCGGAAGGTAGGTAGATGACATTTTGTTTGTTACGATGCTAATTACATTTCTCAAAGAATCCGTTTTTCACACAAGAAAAACGAAAGAATATAAGTCAATTCATTTGTCAGTAAAATGGTATACGGTGTTAGTATTTCATCTGCTGGTGCTTACTCTGATATACAGATTCCAGCCAAGACACTGGATGTGCTTGACTGGGTTCGAAAGAAGCATAAGAACAATGATATTCAGTTTCAGGGAAAGATTCAGGATCCCTTGAAGGATACACGGTGGCTTACTATCTTTGCAAGTGTATCCGGAGATGATGAGCATACAAATATTCATATGTTGCCCAGCCCATTTGACGAAGAGACTTATTATGGTCCAATTGTTATCCTAGGATCCACTACTGAACAACAGGATGAGTATGATCCAGCGATTTCACTCTATGAAAATTTGAAATCAGAGGAATATGAAACACTCTATTCTGAATGGACATTTGCCGCCGATGATTTGGAGGAGGACGACGAGTTCGTAGAACCTATTGAAGATGAAGTGGAAGATGAAGTAGATGCAGATGATGAGCCAGAGCCTGAAATTGTGGTTCGTCGTGAACCCAAACAGACTGTAAAACCAGCTCAATCGTGGTCCAAAAATGTATTTGTAGAATGTGCAATTCGCGATAAAGTTCGTGAAAATTTAGCAGAGATTACAGACTTGGCACCGCAACTTGAAGATGCAATTTTACATGTTGTGAATGATCAAGCTATTCATGAAGGAATTGATGTAGATTGGAAAAATCGAGTCTTTTGGAATATGTATCGTAGCCGTGCTATTTCTGTATATGAGAATCTGCGAGGGGATGCTAGTTATGTCCAAAATAAAGAGCCGTGGCTTTCCAAGATTGTATCAGGTGAATTGAGCCCACGAGGATTTGTAGAAATTACAGCTGTAGATCTATGTCCTGCTCGATGGAAAGCGGCGATTGAGAAAATTATTGAGACAGAGAAGAAGCTATATTCGAAGAATGATAGTGCCTCTATCTTCCTATGGTGTTCCAGTTGTAAGAAAAAGTCAAAATGCGATTACTATCAGATGCAGACCCGTTCTGCTGATGAGCCTATGACGACATTTGTAAATTGTTTGGAGTGTGATCGGCGGTGGAAGTTCTAGAGCGCATCGTAAGAGTTGGCATAAATGCAGATATATGACTTGGCGTAATTGTTTCATCAATGTATACTTCAATTGGGTCAAGGCCATTTGTGATTTCAGGCTTACTAACCTCAGGAGTTGTATCTCCGAATCGTATTTGAAACATTCGAATGACTTCATCAGGGATTTGAGGACTTGTTTCCTGCATTCGATCGAGTTGATCCCGTGTTACCTTCATCATATCACGAGCCGCAATTCGTTCTGTTCTTGGAAGTGCTAGTTCGATCTTCATAAATCGATGAATTTTTGCATATGCAATACATGACAATCGATGAGCTTCTGAACGCTTTGCCCATCCAAAGAAGCTATTTATGGTATTTAGCAGAGCTACAGACAGACTAATTCCACCGATAACATAGTTTGCGATATCTGGAACACCGACAAAAATATTCGTTGCCCCAATGGATGCACTTCCTGCTAATGTAGACATTGTAATCGTTGGGAGGGTAATATAGTTATTTAAAGATGTATATCGCTTTTGGGATTGGTTATGTAACCATGCATAGCATAGTGCACGTTCCCCCTCTTGAGAGAGAATCATTTCCAACTGAGTATTCCAATTAATTGTTCCCTTATCATCTGTAGTGTCCATCCCTATATTCTATATACAAGTTGTCATTTTTTACAACACAGGGGACTTTTTTAAACGCATACAATAATGGGTTGGGTGTTTGAACAGCCGATCAAGACAAAGAAACTGACTGTGATTCACGAGTATCTAAGCAAACGATTGCATAACAAAGAACTAGCTTTCTTATTTGTAAAATTACTCAGTCTTGGTGATTTTTTACGAAGATCAGAGTTCAAAACCCCAAGTGAAATTCGAGAGTCAGTGTATTACGATGAGGAAAAAACACATCCTGTATTTGATGTATCGCAGTCACAAAAAGTATTTCGATTGCTAAAACAGTCTGGGGGAGCATCAGAAGAATCCCAAGTATTTGATCATGGAATTCGAGTATTGATTTCTAAAGTGCGTGATTACACTCCCAATTTTATTGTAAATGTATCAGATATTGCATACCCATATGTAACTCTTTTGAAAAGTCTTCAACGGAATTCTGTGCTTGGACCATGGGTTGAAATAGTAAAGGAAACAGCTGTTCAAACTGGCACTACTGCAATCGTAACAGCCGATATGGTGGCTGCAGATCTAGGTGGACCTGTAGGGGAAGCTGCCGTTGCTATACCGGCTGCTATAGCAGGGATGAGCATCGTTGCTACACATGTTGCTGCCGATGAGCTAGGAGATGCTCTACTAGCGTCCTTTCTAGTTCTACCGTTTGTAGGACCTATTTTATACAAGGCAGCCGTTTCATTCGGAAAAGTTGCAAACAAAGTCTCTAAACGAAAAGGAGATATTGTTCAAACAACCCGATCTGTATTAGGCGATAGTATAGCTGAACGGGTTCATGGGGTTATTCCGGAGCTACGAGCGAGAGGTGGAAAGGAGTTTTCATCTCGCAGACATAGAGCATACAAATGGCGAATGAAGACACAGCGGAACTGATTCGTCAGACTCTGAAGGAATGGGTATCCCTAGATGATCAGGAGCGCGATCTTCGTCGTCAGATCAAGGAGATTCGTGAACAAAAAACAAAAAACTCGGGTTCTATTTTGGAATTTATGAGAAGCAATCAAGTTGATAATTTTGCACTAGAAGGATCCGGTGTTGGAAATATTTCACGATCCGTTCGCACTTCGCGTCCTCCTCTTCGACGGGAACTTATTCGAACTCAACTTTTACTTCAGTTCGCTGACCAGCCTCAGCGTGTGGCGGAGGTCCTTCGTGCAATTGAAGGAATCCCTGAAGGGGCAGAAGATATGTCTGTGGGGGGAACACAGCGTGAGCTACTGGTTCGACGGATTCCGAAGGTAAAGCATACTGTGACATTTTAAGTTGTTAAGCGAACAATTGCCTCTTTTGCAGCAAGCTGTTCTGCTTGTTTTTTGGTAGAAGATGATCCAACCCCTAGAGGGACATTATTTTCATCTACGACCGCCATTGTATACAAGTTTGGTGATGATGACAACATTACATAACTTGGTGTATAGTGAAATTTTGATTGATAAATTTTTTGCAATTGTTCTTTAAAGTTTCGATTGTTCATTAGAAGTTTTGGAATATTGATATACTTCTCAATGAGGCATACGATAAAGGATGAAATTGTTTGAAAGTCATAACTAGAGTCAATCCATAAAGCTCCAATAAATGCTTCCAAAATATCTCCAAGTTTCTTTGCATTTGTTCGACCATTACAGACATCTTCATTATGCCGTGAAATAATATAGAAACGATCTAGACCAATTAAGTGTGATAGGTGTCCTAGGGTTTCATTGCATACAATCTCCTTTTTCAAGTCAGTTAGGAATCCTTCATTTTCAGACGGGAAGCGTCTTACTAAATATGTCGACACCACTGCTCCCAAGATGGAATCCCCCAAGTGTTCCAACCGCTCATATGAATCATCGAATAGTTCTAGGCAATTATCCGGTCTCTGGGCTAACTGTGTTACTTCTCCCGTTGGTGTTGTGTATTCTGATCGTTTTACGTATGATGAGTGAACCATCGCAGTTTGAAACAGGCGTTCATTCTGAACTGTAACCGAACAATCGTTATTACGAAGAATCGCTTGAATATCCTTATGGGTAAACAAGCGATTCTTTGGATTGTAAGGATTATACATTTTAGGATGCTCCATATTTTCTTCTGCGAGTCCGTTTTCCGCCCTCGGATCGTCCTCGTTTTCGCGTGTTCTCTTCTTTTTTTGGAGGAAGTGGTTGATCTTGCAATGCAAGTTTACCATATGCATGCATTCGTTCTGGATCGGAACATTTTAGCAAGCCCAGCATATATGTTAGGATTGGAGTATCCTGTGTATTAATTTCAGATTTCAATATCTCATTAATTCGATACTCGATATATGCGAAATGACTTTCTTTCCACGCCTTATTAAATACATAACTTTTGGGGTATCCTCTTGCATTGGCTCCTTTTGCAATCTTATCCAACATGTCTCGAATTCCAGCCTCATAAACAACCCATTTTTCAATCTTTCGATCACTTGTGAATTTCTCAGTTATAAATGGTGTATCATTTTTGACCGAATTGCAGAATACATGGGCCCAATCATATTCCAATACAATTGCTTCTTTTGATACAACCGATGGATTTTCCTTTCGGTGCAATTCTAGGAAAAATACGGCAAGTGAAATTGGAAAAATATGCTCACATACAGTTCGTTTCGGATTTTGAGCACCAACTTCATCTGGGAATAGTGGATATCCGCATAACCAACAGTCCTTCTTGGGCTTACCAACTAATGCTTCTGTGCATTGCTTTTCAGGTTCTGTAGTTTCATATAGCTTACGAGCAGTTTTTAAGCGTGTTAATACTTCATCTGCCCGATCTCCCAAAGCATGCTTTGCATACTCAACAGCACCCGTATGACATGTTAATGTTTTTTGAGGAGGAAGTA
>Ga0214164_1001595_pt1 | contig 12694 bp, 33 predicted proteins | sample TroBogepilimnion_13_FD_153003 | JGI IMG/M metagenome (GOLD analysis project Ga0214164, IMG submission 153003) | Freshwater microbial communities from Trout Bog Lake, WI - Practice 03JUN2009 epilimnion v4 | ecosystem: Environmental > Aquatic > Freshwater > Lake > Epilimnion/Euphotic zone ...
ACTACAAACTGAATGATTTGCCATTTGTGCAATTTGATTTTATCCAACATTATATTACTCCATAGTTAATAAGAAACGGATACGAAGCCACACCGATAAGAAACAAAATGCCTATGGCAAAGAGTGTATATGCTAAAAGATTTCTCGCCTCTTCTTCATAGTATTCCACTTCCAACTTAACAAAATCTCTCTGTGCTAATACTGTAACAGGCACATCACGTTCAGAATACTTATCATGCTTTAACATGGTAACAGTTTTCTCTAACTCTTTCAGTCTGCGCTTGGCTGAAATAAGGTGTATCAAACAAATCATTACACAACCTCTGCTCGTTTATACAAATCTTCAATTCGTTCAATCTCATAACCAATTCTCTCATTTAGACAAATAAGAGACAAATTGACAGCTGCATGATTTCCCTCTTGTGGAGAGTCTTTCGCTGTTATTGGATCTGGAGACCTTAAAACTGGTGTTATCGCATTTTCAAGAGCCGAAATTTCCTCATGTAACCTATCAAGTGAACTATTCAATAAATTAAGCATATGTGCAGTTGTGAGTTGATGTTTACGTTCTGGCATTGCTTGTTGAGCTGCACGATGTTTCAATATTTCTTCCGTTGCAACATATTCGCCTGCATAGTTTTCATAATTTCTTTCATCTCGTGCTGTTTGACTCACTTGCCTATAGCCGAGTTTATTTTCATATCTTTCAGGATTATAATACTTGTTCATTGTTCCACCTCATAAGTTATATCATATCCGCCTTTACGGTCGGTCCATAAATCATCATATTCATGTTCCCAATCTATATCTATCTCACCAAAAGCATCACTCATAAATTCTTCAATATCTGTGGTGCCATCTTTGAAGCCTTTTAGAATCTCTTTGTTTTTCTTTTTGGTGTTATCGGGATAAAGTTCATTGACTAAATCTTCATCAATTTCGGCAACATATTTTTTTTCTATTTGATGCCATTCACTCTTATAAATTTTTACCTTCATAATTTAATCCCATAAGTTTTGATAATATTTACCGAATAGTCTAAAACCATTCTGTATACGCTTTTCATACTCTGCGATACCGTCATAGTCACAAACATAGGTGTCATTAGGACCTTTTTCCATGGAGTACATTGTTGTCTTACCGTTTTCATCCCACGCACAAGGTACGTGTTTCACATCATGTTCACCAGAACGGAACAAATCTTCCCATGAGTCATCAACCTTACATTCAAAGGCAAATATCATTTGATCCAGTATATAATCCCATCGAGCAAAATGCAGTTTTTCATCAACACAATATTCTTGAACATACGGTGAATCATTGATAGACTTCAATTCGTATGGTACATCAGCATCATCAATATATGGTGCACCATGTTTTGATTCTTTCATTTGTCTTAACATTGGTAAAATAATATCAGACAATGTATGATCCATTGAATAAGTATCCCAACGGTCAATCTTAACATAGTTGATTCTTGGATATATTAAGTTTAGCACCCATTGAATTGCTTTAGAAACAGGTACCAAGAAATTGGTTATCTTTTCGTATGTACCACCGTCTTCATAGAATACGTCAGTATCTTTCTCCCAAAAACAAACCTTCTCAAGTATTCTATAGGGAGAAACCCAATGGTCACGATAATTGCTTTTGTATATCTTCATAGTAAATTGTACTTTATAATAACCTGTTCAACAACGATATACCATGAGTAGAATGGTACAAGAAAGGCAAAGAATGTTGGCCAAAAACCTTGAGCCAACACCACACCTGCCACCCACAATATTGTCAATATTGCTCTCATTTGTCTTCCTCATAATCAATTACATTTATTACACTTAGCTTCTGGTCGTCAGACCAAGTGGAAGGACCATTGTCATTGTCATATTGTTTTAAGAATTTTTTCTCGGATACTTTGCGAACCGATACAATATTCTCACCAATATGTTGTTGTGACATTTCATGGAAATCTGCATCATCCGTCCTCATTGTGAATTCATCCATTGCATCTTCTGCACAGGTTGCAAACACAGCATATCTTAATCGAAACATACTTACCGATTCAACAATGTAGATTTTTCTATTCTCATTCTTACGTTCAGTCTTATCAACCATATTGCCTCTATTAGCCTCTCTCATCTTCACAAATTCATCATACTTTTCTTTGGTGCCCTCACTATAGCCACCATCGCCTGCATTAATATCAGCACCTGATTTTACATTAGAATTAAATTTAAAGCAATGGCAGACTTTAAATTCTGGAAAGGTTTCATCTATTGGTACATAATCCCATTCGGCACAATAATGCTTATACTTACCAGTCAATACTCTACCATATGTTTTCATACAATCTACTTCAAACTCACTCATCTTTACCACCAATCTTTTGTATATAAAATAAATCTTTCGCCATATCTTTCAAGGCCTGCCGTGTTGTTGCGCCTCTACCTTTCCTTTCGGCCAGGTTGATTTTAAACAACATCACGGCAACACCTAAAAAGTAACCTACAAATATCAGGTTCATAATATCTAAAAATAGGCTAAGCATCACACTTCAACTGTAATCAACTTAAACTCATCTTCATTAACCTCATAACCAACATAACCTCTAGGATTACATAGAATACGGGTAGAACCTACATTGTAATCAAAAGCATGGTGAGTATGTCCATGCACCCAAAGAGCAATCTCAGAGTGATCCATAATAAAGTCAGTCAAATCTGAACTATACCCACCATTCATTTCCCAATCATCTTCATATTGGGGTTTTGTAGACAATTTGCTTGGTGAGTGATGACCCACAACCACAACTTTGTTATGCGAATTCAACAGCCTTTGTGCAAGTAACAGCTGATTCAATTTATCCAAGAAGTCTTTATGCTCAACCAATACATCTTCAGGTGTCAATTTGGAAATCCTGTAATGTAAATTACCTTCAGCATCTTTCCAAGAGGACTTACGGTCACCAGGTGCAGAAATGATTCTAAAATCATTCATCATCTCACGGATAGACCTCATTGTACTTGGATCTTCATTGTTGAAATCAGTCCACAATGTACCACCAAAGAATAACGTATCACCAATGGTAATATGTTCTCTGTCTAATACATGGATATTGGTATGCTTTGGCAATTGAGTCTTCAAAATATGGTGAGTCTCATCATAGTTGCCATGATAGTGCTCATGGTTACCGGCAATATAGACTACATCTTTGAATTGAAATGCACAACGGGAAAAGAAATTGTGGAATCTTTCATAGTATCGGCTATCTGTAAATGGTAATTCTTTCGCCACGCAAATGTCACCAGCCAAAAGCAATACATCGGCATTGTCATCATTTTTTAAATTTAAATCACCGAACTCCAAATGGACGTCGGATGCTAGTGCAACTCTCATAATATTTCCCTCAAAAACCCAATTGTATCATACTTTTGGTAAAATGGCAACCAATTTGTTGCATAAAAACAACACTATTCATCTCTCCTGGAGACTTCCAGAGACTTTAGGAGAGAATCCTGCATGGAACTCATCAACCTCATCATACCAATCTCCTGGTTGGTTTCCATAGCAATTACCGATAGTCTGGCAAAGATTGTGGCTGTCACATGGGCAAAATTGAGTCCGTGGACTGTAACCATTTTACTGATAAAATCGTCCACATCATAACTCATTTGGAGTATTTCATCATTGCTCATGCGGTTTTTCCTTTTCAATACCACGGTCTTTCCAGGCCAATTCACATTGTTCTTTATTGTATTCGGTTGCCTTCATACAATCTTGAACATAGGTATCGTGACTGCTTGATACGGTTATACCAGATTGTTGAGCCTGTGCTACTGTTACACCATTATCTTTATGGTTCATCAGCACAAGCAAACAAACAATACCTAGTGCGCCAGCAAGAATGGTTTGCCAGTACATTACCAAAAATGCACCAATTACCAAGATACCAATACCAGCAACAACAATAGTCTCTGCAATACTTTGATTGTATGTCACGGAATTCAGGGAGTTAACTACATCCATTTTAATCTCACTTATAAATTTCACACGTTACGTTAACTGGTATTTTCATTTCACCAAATTCAGTCTTTTGGTTATAGTACTGAATAACAGGCTTCATGTAAGCATTACGACACTCTTTGGTTGCCAATAGAATATCAGCTTCAGATAATGCCTTAGCACCAGTATAACCTGGTACTTTAGGTGAACTGCAACCAACCAACACAATCAAAGGAACACATAACAAATATTTCACAATAAACTCCTATAATCTAAACTTATCTAACACCTGATTTGCTTGGGTAAAATCAGTTACTTCGGGGTAATGGGCACCAGTTCTCTCTTTGATGGACATTGAAAGAATTGCTTGTTCTTTCTTAAACTCAGCAATCAATTGTAAAGCATAATTAATCTCCTCCTCAGTTGCCTGTTCCATCCAAGCCTTAAAGGTTTGGTAATCAGACTTCATAATGAACATTAAATTATCCTTATCCCAATCGTTCATATTGCTCTCCCTAGTGTTTTGTATATAAGACTATCTAGGTCTGCCTGATAGTCTTGTCCTAGCCTACGTTTAAGCCAAATTGATTCGATTAATTCCTCTTTAGTTGATCCATCCTTTGAGACTTCATAACCTCTATGCTCTAACTCACCACGCAATTCTTCATCATCAAAATCAACCAAGTCAACTTCGACTTCAACGTATCTACTCATATTAAGCCTCTACTAATTCAGGGGTTTCGGTTTGTTCAGCAACTTCAGCGACAGGTGCTGGTGCCGTTGATTGTACAATGAAACGTCCATTCTTATCGAATGCTTCAGGGTTCAGCAATTGGTATGCCTGCACCTTACGTCCATTCTTAATCACTTTGATATTACCACCATCTAATCGTATGTTATAGATATTGGTTGATAATCGGTACAATACAGCTTCTTGGTCTGTACCACTAAAGACGGATTTAATCTCGTCAATTGTTACTGGTTTACCACTCAACATTACTTGGGTGATTTTCTCGTGGCGGTTTTGTTTGCCTTTGCGTACTACTGTCATAATATACTCCTAATTACAAATTAAAATGGAATTTCATCCATACTCACAGGTCTTGCGGCTTCGACTTTTGGTGCCTCAACTTTAACGTCAATCTTGCTATAAAGGTCAAGGAATGCCGTCTTGGTTTCTTCATCAAATCTCGAAACACACAACTCAATGGCTTTCATTCTATCTTTGAAAATAGTGAAAGTCTTTGCTATATGAACCAATCTACGGGTAGATATAATCTCGTCAATAGCACCTTGTTTAAAGGTTTGGCGAACCACATCAGCCCAATTGGTCAAGCAATCTACAAAATCCGCATCACTAATCAATGGTGTGAGGATTTTCTTCTCAACTCTCTTATCAGGAAATTCCTGTTCTACGGTGATAACAAATCTTTCTAAGAAGGCAGAGTCTAGAATCTGTGCAAGGAATCTACCTTCATCACTGCCTTGACCTTTGGTGTTAGCAGTAGCAATTACGGTGAAACCTTCTTTAGGATGAACCAACTCACCATTCTTTTTGTTGTAATATGGTTTGCCTTCTAAGATACCCTGCAAACACATCAACTTATTGGAACCACGGTCTACTTCGTCAATCAATAGAACCGCACCACGTTTCATAGCTGTGATAACAGGACCATCACGATTGACAACGTTACCATTAACCAAAGTAGGGCCGCCAAGTAAATCGGATTCGTCTGTCTCAATAGATATGTTAACACGGATACATTCTCGCTTCAATTCAGCACACACTTGCTCAACCATCAAAGTCTTACCATTACCTGAAAGGCCTGTAATGAATACTGGATAAAAGGACTTTGCTTTTACAATAGTCATTAGGTCTTTGTAGAAACCGAATGGTACATAATCGGGGAATTTTTCTGGTATGGATGGATCTGATTCATCAATCAGCTTAGGTTGTTTGAATGTAAGTACTTGAGCGGTACTATGTAATGCCATTTCAACAGTATCCACGATATTATCTTCTACAGTATTCACGCTATTATCCAATTCAGGTAATCTATACGAACCACGGCCAACTCTGTATTCATTTTTGTTGGTGAACCAGTAAGGAAATGGTACGTTATCTTCTTTCACAACTCGGTTGATATCATCTCTGGTCATGGTTGCACCAATACCAAATTTGTTCTCAGCCGCTACAACGAATGCCTGTGCATTTCGGTTTAAACTCATAATAAAACTCCTAATCTAAGACTCTATTGTACCACACTTTGTGGTATTTGGCAACCATTGGTGCCAAAATACAACATTTAATTTGGTACCAGGACGGACTTGTAACAGTTACAGGTAGGATCATATGCTGTAACATAGTGGAAATTAGCGGGTGGCGGATAAACGTAGGATTCTGGAGGTGGTGGTAGTGGTACAGGTTGTTGGACAATAACCGTTTGGTTTGGTCGTGCCAATTCATAGCCGATTACACCACCCACTACGGCAGGTGCCACCCAACCTAGTCCGTAACCTCCACGATAACAACAACCGTGGCGATATTGTGCATTGGCGGTCATTGTGGCAGCCAACAATAATAGAAACACTATTTTTTTCATGCCATACTCCTTGATTCTACAGTTTCTGATTTGTTACTAGGACAATACTTTGTATGATCCTTAATCTTAGAGAAATAACTACCACACTCCGTACATTCATACAATTTACTAACCTTAACCTCTGTATATGGTCTAGTGTCGTATGGATCACGGGAACGTACCGTGTTGCCGTCATATGTGGTAATCTCTCTAATCATTTTAGTCCTTGTCTATACCTACGCAACTCTTATTTAAGTATTCAAATGTATTGTCATTAACCTGTCTATACAATAGGTTATTGATACAATGGTATTTATTTTCTTCCAACATAACCGAGTAGTTATAACAATAACCAAACACGGCAGTAGCAGCTATTGGTATTAATAAAAAGAATACAATAAATGCAATCGCTTTTTTTACACTTTCCATATTATTTCCTAATTGTAACAGGTTCTTTTGGGTACCAATACAAATCATCTAATAGAGAATCGTAAAAATTCCATGCATCATTAGCATTATCAAATTGTTTGGAATACTCTGTATACGAATAACTCTCACGCTTCAGTACAGTTACACTAAACACTCGTTTTGGTTCTGGTTTAGGTGTCAACTCTTTGATACGGTCTTCTAATACATTGATAGCAGTCCGTATGTGACCTAGGCCATGGCCTGTGCTGTGGCCACTAATCAAAGACTTAAGGTGTCCTAACTCATACTTCAAGTGTTCTAAGTGTTCGATTTGTTCTAAATCTTTTTGCATTTGTTCTACCTCTAAATGATCCCAATTTGTCCAAAAACCTTTTGTCATTTTAATCCCTTTCTCTTGCTGTTATGGTTACTTTTGCTAATGCCTTGATACAGACAACAGGCGAAAAGAAACCGACTATTGATATACCCATACCAAGTATTACAAACATTATCCTGGTAGCCAGGTCTAATACGATATCTCTAATTATACTCATACTAATTCATCCACTTTAAACTCTATAGTAAATCCACGGTACAACCACTTCTTCAACCGGTTATTATCGGGTACGTATGTGTCTGGATCTCTCAAAATCAATTGCTTATTTTTAATGGCATCATACTGCTCTGATGCAATATGATACTTGTCCTCTTTCAGGTCATACCAAGGCATACAATGAATATAATCAAAAGTATTCCTTTGCCATTTCCAATCAATCACTTGCACGTTATTCTTTAAGGTCACGGCATTGGCTGTGATTAATTTACCACCTTTGTTTTCAACACCAAGATACTGTCCCATATCCATCACATCATCTTTATTGTCAGCAATGTATGCTATAAATGCATGGGCTGACATTTCATCCTTGAATAACAAATCCCAATCATTAGGTTCTTTGTTAAAATACAAGGAATAACTACAGCCACCAGTTACAATACAATTATTAATCAAATGTAAACGGAGTGTATGATTAATAGGCAATAAAGCCTTTGACACTCCATTCCTAATTCTTTTCTTTATCTCTTGAATTGCTACAACCTCTAGGTTGTCAAATTTTCTACTCATATTATTACCCACAAATTGAATATTCAGCAAGGTTAGCCCAATTGGCACCTGCGCTTTTCCTAATCTTGGTGACTTGGATAAGCGTTCTAAGTGATAACTCTTTGACACGGTCACGGAGTTTATCAATTAAATTCAAGGCATCAAGCTTTTGCGCCATGTCAAATTCTGGCATAAACTCTTTAGAATCACTAACGAGGTGGCGCATACGTTCCACTTTTTGCTCTGTAGTCATATTGAGGTCAACAGCCATGGATCTAGTAATGATGGCTTGGTCTAGTTTATCACTTGCAAGGTTTGAAATGAAAACCACACGACCTTTAAACTCAAACGATTGTGGCAGCTCATCGTCTTTCATATCTGCTCTCCATGAAATGATACGGCGAGAATAAGAATCGAGAGCACCTTTTAACAGGTTCAAGGATACTGGATCTTTAAGCACGGAGTCACAATCATCAAATACAATAACGCCATCTTTATTCTCATACAAGGTGCGATATAAACCCTTAGGTGTAGAATAACCTTTGATTACAGTAAATGATTTTACAGTATTAAGTTTGGTACCAACAGCAAAATCTTCGAGCAAGGAGATATCGGTAAAACCTGCATTGGTCAAGGACTTCATTACTGTATGGGACTTACCAAGGCCGCCAGGACCAGTGACAACTACGGATGCTTGGTCGCCTTTGGCTAACATTAGGACCATATCTGATAAGAATCCGAATCGCTCGTTGATAGTAAAACGGGACTGGACTGGTGTAGCAACAGCGGACTCGGCAGAGACACCTGCTTTGCGTAGCACATACTCTAAGTGCTTAAGTTTGGAACGCTTAACAATTTTGCCATTGATTGTGGCCTGGAACATATCACCGACTTTTTTAATTGTACTCATAATTAATTTCTCTCATTTAAAACACTAATTATACCAGAACCACGGAATTTGGCAACCAATACCCGACCGGATTGGTCGGGATTGGAATTACTCAATTATGATTACATCCTTAAATGAGTACTTTTTCTCTAAGAATTTGATACAGGCTTCCTTGGTTGGACGGGCGGCTTCTTGTTTTCCGTCCCATACCGCAACCCATTTAGCACGGTCTGCACGATAGAAAACCGTACCATTAGCCATAGTAGGTTTGGATGCTTTTGGCGCCTTGGAGACGGTCCTGGTGCGTTGCTTTTCTACAACATCTTGTTGTTTTGGTGCAACAGTTTTGGACTTTTTACTTGCCAATGGAAGTTTAGCAACCGTTGGTGCTTCCATGCGAATATCTCGATTGAATTCTGGATCTGTAATCTTAATAGGACCAGCCCAGCCAAAGAAACCTACACCTGAGCGGGTGTCTCGCTTCTCATATGCTTCGGCTTTATCAAATGAGCAGAAGCCCCAGGTTTTGGTCTCTGCATTGTAGAAGCGGTAAAAATGACCAGCTTTCTCACGGTTGATAACATATAAGCCGGACTCTTTAGGCATCGCCTGATTTTCAAAATTAATCATAATAACTCCTATCAATTAAAACACTTATTATACCAGAACCAAGGAAATTGTCAACCATTGTGTTGTATTTTTACAACAGATTGATTTGAAAATCCACAATTTTGGCAATCATTTTATAGTCATACACTCTGCTTTGGCCGCCATAGCCTTGGATCTTCTCACGACCAATCACTTCCAAAGCGTTCCAAACAGCGACCCGTTGCTCGGTGAATGGCATTTCAGTAGCGTCCCGGACTGTGGTAATGAAACCTACACCGTCAACGATAACACGGATACGCTGTGAGTTATTCAACCCTTGGATAATCTGTTTTCTTTTCATTTCATTCCTTAATCAATCTAAGCCTCTATTATACCAGAACCAAGGAAAAAGGCAATATAAGAAAAAAGTTCTCACATTTTTCAATGGAGAACTTAAGTATTCATTTTAATAGATTGTCTAGGACTAGAATTAATGCCATTGCTATTATATTCATTCCTTGTCCTTTAACCGCTCTATTTCATTAGCCGCTTCATCAAGCAAATCCGCAATTCTATCAGCTTTACCTTCTGTGGCTGATAATCTGCCTGGTATCTGCCTTCGAATCTCTGCACGTTTTCTCAAACGGTACACTAAACTTTGCTCTGTTATTGGTAAATGGCTTTCATCTTTCATTCTTTTCTCCTGTTCTAATTGCTTTATTAATTACATTGACTCGTGTTGCTAGGGTTTCATCCAATTCCATCACTCTCTTTTCAATTGCCTCACGTTCGGCTTTAACGGCATCATCAATTCTCCTTAACCATAGTTGAGCGTGTCTTTTGCTATAGTCGTCTCTAACCATTTCGGCAAATGCTTCAAGCTCCTCTTCCTGGCCAACAAAACTGATTATTGGTGGTGAACAATGCAATTCGTTAATTGAAAAACCAGATTCATTAGCCATCTCAATTATTTTTTGTTTGTTCATTCTGTAACTCCAAAATGCTTTAATAAATCTTCACAATGCTCGCCTTGTCTGGACTCCCAATAGTCTATTCTTTGAGCACATTCCCTAACAATCAACTCAGCGAACTTTGCATAGTGCATTTCTAAATGTTCTGCATACGTTACCACATGGTCTCTTTCTACCGTTTCGAGATAGTGATTCACAATCTCCCATGCTTCTTTTCTAAGTCGTTTAATCCGTTCGTTCATTTTTCTTTGCCTCTCTAATAATTGGCCTAATCATAAAAAACCATATCATATGGCCAAGAAACCCTATTGTGACACCCCAAATAAATTCATTCATTCTTTAACTCCAAAATGTTCTTTCAAATCTTCACCTAAGTCTTGTAATAATCTACAATGAATGTCGTAGATGTCTTCCCATTTAGCCGAATGGCCAGGCACCAAATCATACGTGGTAATTCGGTCAATACATTCTCCAATAAGCAACTCAGCGAACTTGGCCAATTCATTGTGTGTAATGGTTGTATGTGTAGATAGGTCTGGTTCTAATCCAACGGTTGCTTCATTCAATAGTTGCCGAATTCGTTCGTTCATCTTTGGTTCCTCCCAAAACTCACATTCACATACATATCGGTCTTCTGAATGGCTGGCATCACGGACAAATCCATGTGGTGCATCTGGGTGTGTTTTGCAGGTCATTCATGGTCCTTACATCTTACACGCAACCAACCAGTAGTATTGCTTTGGCCTGGATTACCACATTCTTCACAAGTAACAGCACTCATGGCTTCTGCCATTGATATTGCACCACTAATGTAATCATCGGATAGGTTTGTATAGAACCTCAATGTACCAAACTTCTCTTTGACCTGTTCGGCAACCACCTGAGGCATTGGTTCATCAACGTCCCACAATCTATGTTTCATTATATTTTCTTTAGTAGTTGCGATAAATTCTGGTTTATAACCAGCGTAGTATGCATCAAACAATGTAAAATCACCTGCCTGAGCCTGTTTAATCATCTCATTATATTTGATGGCACGTTCACGTTTACTATTGTGCCAATCAATATGGCTCTGTATTAGGTAACATAAGCTGTTGATAATATTGTACCAACCATCACCACATTCAAAACCCCAACACATGGCTGTGGTCATTACATCACCATCACGGTTTGCAAATATCTTTGGATGATCCTTGCATAGTTTCTCGTCTAATTCTTTTTTCATTCTACTGTCTCCAATACTTGGTCAATAAAATTCAACCAATTCTCACCGCCACCTACAGCATGAACCTTAATGTGTTCGTAGCCTTTGGTTTTGGTACATAACATACCATACGTATAGTTATCAAAACCTTCCTTCAATAACTGAATTTGGATATCTTTTTTAGATCCTTCCAATTTCAGAAAGGTGTGATTATCTCTCATGTAATACCATTTAGCTTTCATTCTTCAACTCCGAAATGTTCTTTAATCTTATCAATAATGAAGATGTTTAAACCTTGACTCCTATGGGTTTCATCAATAACATCAACACATTCATAAACCAATAACTTGGCAAAATCTTCCAGTGCAAATTCATCAATTTCATCCTCTAGTACACCTGAAAATTGAGCAGGTGTTAGATTTATTCCAGCCTTTTTAGCAAGTTCTTTAATTCTTTCATTCATATCAACTCCGATATATTTCAACAGTTCCTAGCATAGCCTTAGCCAATTCGACAGCCAGTTCTTTTGCTCTTTCATCCCGTAAATATTGAGTTACCGGGTAACTACTATGAAAATTCCAAAACAAAAAGTTCTTATAGTACACCTGATATTCATGCAAGTGTGCATCATACACAACCTTAGTTTGTTTAAATAATCTTTTCATCATTTGTTAACAAAATGCTTCTCACTGCTTGAGTTAGTTTTCCAGCTAGTCTTCGCATATGCCTCCGCTCTCTGTGCATTGATTGTATCTTCTAACAGTTTCTTGGCTGGTGTCGCCTCGGCTTCTAATCGTTCGGTAAGTTTCTCATATCGTCTACACTCAACAATCTTACCAACGGTCATGGTCACCATTGTATTGGCAACCATCTCACCAGTACCAGGTGGTTGTTCTTTATTAATTGCGGCCAACGTGGCACACATTAAATCCCATCTTGCGCTCATAT
>Ga0214164_1001597_pt1 | contig 12693 bp, 5 predicted proteins | sample TroBogepilimnion_13_FD_153003 | JGI IMG/M metagenome (GOLD analysis project Ga0214164, IMG submission 153003) | Freshwater microbial communities from Trout Bog Lake, WI - Practice 03JUN2009 epilimnion v4 | ecosystem: Environmental > Aquatic > Freshwater > Lake > Epilimnion/Euphotic zone ...
AGTGCAATTTTTGCTAACGCTGCTGGTTACTTAATTAGCCAACCTGCTCTACAATATTACTTAGCAAATAATACTTTATCAACCACCGGCAATACGACTCTTGGTGGCACAACACTCATCAATCAATCATATAATCAACAAACAATAAATGTTTCGAGTGCGTTGCAAATTAGTAGTAACGTTACCGCCAATGGATCAGTTCTTGCTCAAAACATTTATATTCAAGGTGGTTCAAATTATGTTTATAATTCGGCCAACCTTCAAACTAGTTCTTGGTCAACTCATTCCGGTGACGTTTCTGGTAATACAACTATAACGGCCAACACAACAATACCTGCACCAGATGGATCATTAACTGCTTGGCAATTAAATAACAACGGAAACCAAACAACTGCGATATATGGAATTTTTCAACAGTCTGGTGCACTTAGCACCAGCAATGGACCATATACTATTTCAGCTTGGATGAGAGCTGGATCATTAACTTCTGGACAATTTTTTATGTCTGGTGGTTCTGATGATTCTATTTCTGTTGGAGGTGTAGTCACATTAACTAATCAATGGCAAAGATTTGTATTTACAGGATATAATTATGTTAGTGGTGGTGCTCGTATTCAATTTTCAACAAATGCTCAAGCAGGTAGTATATTAATTTGGGGTCCACAAATTGAACTTGGTGGTCCATTCACAGCTAAAGGTGTAGCATCACCTTATATACCAACATACTCTGCTGTGGCTGTTGTTTCTTCAAATAATAGCGTATATGTTCCCACAGGTAATGTGTCAGCATCCAATATTGTTACTCCAAATAAAATCAATTGGGTCAATTCAAATAACGTTTCTCAAATGTATCAATTCTACAATGGTGCCACCCAAAGTTATGATTTAGTGTTTGGATAAAATGAATGTCAAATACTATACGAATTACTTCGGCTGGAAATTATTACGCCAATTCATTTGATGAAGTAACATTTAACGCCAATTCTGGTTACCAAAAAAACTTATTACTTGGTACAAATAGTTTAGGCAATACTTCTATTTGGAGTTCAATTGGAACAATCACGTTAACCACAAATGCCACAACAGCTCCAGACGGAACATTAACTGCGGGTAAATTAGTTTTAGGTTCAGGATTGGCGGTCAATGGTGCCGCATGGGGGCAAAATCCAAATATAATTGCAACACCACAAACTTATACACTAAGTGTGTATGCTAAATCTGCTGAATGGAATGAAATTCGAATCAATGGAAGAAGTAACGCAAACACACTAAATTCATTTAATACCTATGTTAGTTTAGTTGATGGTACAATTTCTGGTACGATAGCAATAGGAACTTTTGTTGCAGGAAACGTAACAACTAAATCTGTAGGTAATGGATGGTGGTATATAACAGCAACATTTACTTCCGACAATATTACAAATCAATTAAGAACTCAATTTTATTCTTATAATTTGGCGTCTTTAAATGGTGATGGTTCATCAGGAATTTATATTTGGGGACCTCAATTAGAAATTAATAATGTTGGAACAATATATGAACCTACAAATATTTTAGGATTGCCTGCATCCAACTCAGTATCAAAAATAGATTCTAATGGTAACAGTTATATTACAGGACAATTTGATGAGATAACTTACAATGCTAATTCTGGTTATCAAAAAAATTTACTACCGTATTCACAAACTGGATTAGCTAATATATGGGCACCCGCAGCAATAACATATACAGCAAATGCAACTATAGCTCCAGATGGAACTAAGACTGCAGGATTAATTCAAGAAACTTCAGGATTAGCAACACATGTTTTTGCTGAAAATATTAATTTACCAACTGCAAATACTTCATACACTTTTTCTTGTTATATTAAATCTTATAGCGGCGATAGACAATTTTGGTTTCAATTTCACGAAACTCCAGCATATAATTATGTTACTGCTATTACAAATAATTCTTTAGCAACTTTTGATTCTTCACCTAGTTTAGGTGGTGTAGCAAATCCTAGTGGCGGAATATATTCCAATCCAACAGGATCATTAGTTTATGTTGGTAATGGTTGGTATAGAATTTCATTGTCGGTCAAAGTAGCAAATCAAATTACAAATACAACTTTTGTTATAGGTTTATATAATGTTTTTGCTCAATCTTATGTTGGCAATGGAACATCAGGAATTTATATTTGGGGCCCACAAGTAGAGTTGGGAAATACAGCAACAATATATGTTCCTACTGTAAGCAATTCTATTATAGCTAACACTTTTGTACAAAGAGTTGTTAATACTGGTGACACTTATGTGTCAGGAAGTTATGATGAAGTTTTCGGCTTAACTGTGACTAATGGATTAACTTTATCGCTTGATGGAAGAATTTATAATCCAACAATATATGGAAATCAATGGGTTGATTTGGGACCAAACAATGTTAACGTCAATCTTCTCAATGTAGGATATAATTCAGCAAATGGTGGCTACTTGACTTTTCAAGGTGGATCACTTACAAATTATTATGCAAATACAAATTTACCAGAATCAGCTTTTGTAACCGCTTCTGCTGGAACAATTTCTGTTTGGGTTTTACCCATCGGCACTTCACCGACTATGTATACTTCTTATAGTGGTCAACAAATTTGGGCAGATACAAACTTTACGACAGGTAATAATAATTATATTTGGATTACTAGAGGTGTTCGTTCTGGTGTTGATGCAATTTATGTTGGTAATTGGGAAGGTGGATCGAATCCTGAAAAATTTGTAACTATACCTTATACAACAGGACAATGGATTAATATTGTTTGGTTACATACAAATAACACATTATATGGTTATGCAAATGGCCAACTGGTTGGAAGTGTCACAGCAAATAATACCGCACAATTAGGATTAACTGCAACAATTGGTGCTTGCCCTCCATATTTTCCTAGTTTTTCTGGTTACATGGGAAAAGTACAAACATATAATCGAGCTTTATCACCAGCAGAAATACAACAGAATTTTACTGCGGACCGCCAAAGATTTGGCATATAGACATAGAATAAATAGAATACCATGGCAAAACTATTAACAGGCACACGAATATACGGTACGGCTAACGTAGATAATATACTCTATGTTGGTGGTGTCACACCTGTTCAAGCAATCAATGTTAACTCAGGATCGATTCAAGTAACTGGTGGTATTGGAGTTACTGGTAATGTGGTTGCTAACAATATTTTATTTCCTTCTGCCAATGCTCAGAATTCATCTGTAGTTGCTTATTCATCATCAAACATATATGATTTAGATGATTTGTCATATGCGGCTGATGGTTATAAAAATACATTTTTGTTAACTTATAATCAACAACCAATCAATATACCATCACCATTTAATCTAATGGTCACAGTTAATGGTCTGATTCAACCAGCTTTTGACTATAAATACGATACTGTCTGGCTAAGTTATATGTTAACGGCATCAAAGGGTTACACATTAGATAACTCAGGTAACCTTAGATTTGCCGATTCACCACCCGCAGATTCACAAATTCTTGTTCGTACTGTGGCAGGTAGTGTGCCACCAAGTAACAAAAAAATCTATCCATTCAAACCATTAGACATTTTAATGGGTTACTAAATATACGATAAAACCATCCTAATTCATTGGAGATAAAATGGCTCGCAAAGTAATACTTGACAAATACTATACCTTTACCCCTTCTACCAGAACTGTCGTTATTCCACGAGCCGTTCCAAGAGAAAGACTGGTACTCATTACTGACGTTACCACCAACCAAGTATTGTTTAACTTCTCGGATCCTAACCTACAGGCTACTTCATATACTATTGCATCTTCTCCTGATGGTTCTTCTACATCCACTACAGTTGTTTTAAACTATAATACAACAGCATTAAGTGCAACCGACAGTTTAAGTATTGTCATTGATGAGTATGATGAGAAGTTTTCTCCTTCTGAATCGTATTTGGATCCAATCAATAAACTTCGTGTTTCCACACCACAGTCTTTAATTGATACCGACTATGAGTATTCAATTCAAACGACCAAGTGGGAACAATTAGGTATGATTAACAATCAACCATTTGCCTATTATGTTACTGCTACAGGTAACTTAAACTTAACAAACTTAACTCCTCCAGCATTTGGTTCTAGAACTTATACAGGCACAGTACCAACAGGTAATACAGCACCTGCTGTAGGTACACCAGTTGTTATTTTAGATTCTTTATATTCTGGTGCTGATGGCCTATACATTGTAGATTCAAATAATAACTTGACATTGACAAACACCACAGGTACTTCCAATACATTCTCATATACTGGTAAGTTTTTCTATACTGGCGCTTTAAGTTCCATTTTTAACAATGGTGTAACAACAGGTTACCAAGGATTTACTTTCAGTAACTCTGCCATTTCTATGGTATCTGCCACAGCAACATCAAATGTGGTAACTGTAACAACTACCAACCCACACGGACTGGCAGTTGGTAATGAGATTGCTCTGACTGGTGCTTCGGCAGCCACAGGTTCTTGGACTGTTGCCTCTATCATTTCACCAACAATCTTTACATATAATACTACAGGTATCTCGACACAGAACGGTGGCGCAATTACTCTGACTGGCGCTAACTTGTATGTACGACCACAAGGTCTCGCAATCCATCGTGCGTTTGATGGTGGTGTTCGTTTCTCTACCAATGCCGCTTCGCATAATCAACAATACATTCGCCAGACTCGTAGATATTTCCGTTATCAATCTGGTAAAGGTATTCAGATGTCTACCGGTACCACACTTAAAGCTCAGATGAACTTAGATGGTATTACATCATCTGGTACATTATGTACTGTTACCACAAAAGACCCACACAACATTAGTTACCCAACTACAGTTGTTATTGGTGGTGCTAACGAATCTGCTTATAACGGATCATTTGTAGTTCAAACTGTAATTAATCCTTATCAGTTTACATACAATGCTCTGACAACTCCAGTCAACACGGTTGCTTCTGGTCAAATCTATGGTTCAGTATCAGGCTGGTATGGTGCTTCAAATCGTGTTGGTATTTTTGATTCACAAAATGGATTATTCTGGCAGTATGATGGTCAAACATTATCTGCTGTAAGACGTTCTTCAACATATCAAATTTCAGGCCAAGTATCTGTAACTCCTGGTTCTTCTACTGTTACAGCATCTTCTGGTTACTCAACATACTTCAACAAACAATTAGCAGTAAATGATTATATTGTTATTAAAGGTATGTCATATCGTGTAACTGGTATTGCTTCTGATACCACAATGTATATTCAGCCTCCTTATCGTGGTACCATTTCACAAAGCAATGCTGTTGTAAGTAAAACAATTGATACAGTAATACCACAAAGTTCATTTAACATTGATCGTTTAGATGGTACTGGTCCTTCAGGTTATAATATTGACTTGACTAAGATGCAAATGTTCTACATTGATTATTCTTGGTACGGCGCTGGTTTCATTCGTTGGGGTGTTCGTGGTCCTGATGGTAACGTAATTTATGTACACAAGTTAATTAATAACAACGTAAACTATTTGGCTTACATGCGTTCAGGTAACTTGCCTGGTCGTTATGAAACAAACACATTTAGTAAAACTACATTTATGACTGGTGGTGCCTCAGGTGCTTGGACAAACTTCTTGTCTACAGATACTACATTGTATGCTAATAACACATCAGGTTGGCCATCAACAGGCACTTTATGGATTAAAGGTTCTCAAGCAGGTAGTGAATTTATTACTTACTCAGGTATTACTGCTAACGCTATTGGTACAATGTCAGCATTTACTGGTTTAACTAGAGGCCAAGCCGGTTTATCTACAACAGGTAACTTAACTTCTGGTAATAACTATATCACCAGTTTAGCTTCTACAACAGGCGTACAGATAAACCAATACATATTTGGTCAAGGTATTCCAAATCAATCTTATGTTACACAGATTCCTAACTCAACAACTATTGTAATGAGCCAAGCAGCGATTGCTACTGGTACTTCAAACACAATTACATTTGCTCCGTTAGGTAATACTGCTGCTCAGTTTAATTTCTCAACAACTGCTCAAACTGCTATTGAGTTACATTCACCACAGTTTGGTCCTGAGATTAACCATTGGGGTACTTCAGCAATTATGGATGGTGGTTTTACAACAGATAAATCATTCATCTTTACAAAAGGTATGCCAACAAGTATTAACGTTGCAACTGGTGCATCACAAGCAGTTATGAGTTTCCGTATTGCACCAACCGCATCAAATGGTGTACCAGCTGCTACACTAGGTATTCGTGAGGTTATCAATCGTATGCAACAGATTCCTTTTGAAACTGACATGTATGCCAATGGATCATTCTTGATTACTATTGTGTTGAATGGTACAACTTCAAATACACAAGAACAATGGTTGAACGTTGGTGGTTCAAGTCTTTCACAATATATTTTCCACAACCAAGGTACTACTGTAACTGGTGGTGAACCAGTATTTGGATTCTTTTTGAATACACAAGGTATGTCAGGATTGTATGCAACAACTCAGCAAGACTTAACTTCATTATTGCCATTAGGGCATAGTATTCTTGGTGGAGGTTCTGCTAATGCTGCTTCATCAATTTATCCAAATGGACCTGACGTAATAACATTCGTTGCTCAAAACATTCAGAGTGGTGCTAATGCAGCAACAATTCAAGCACGTTATTCTTGGAACGAAGCTCAGGCATAAGGACTTCTTATGTCTTTGACTTTAACACAACTACAGGTACTTCCTGCTGCCAACGATAGTACAACATACTATGTTGGTATGCAGCCTGTACAAGCAGGAAGAACTACTGCCGAATATGTGGCACCGGCAATTCAATTTGTTCCAGCAAATAATTATTTAACGCTTGCTGGTTTACCTGTCATTACATCAAATACCACAAGTTCTGTAAATATTACCAATGGTGCAAATACAACAACATCAAACAATGGTGCATTAACTGTTGTAGGTGGTGTTGGTGTAAGTGGTTCTTTGTATGTTGGTAATAGATTAGGAATTGCTGCAGCAAATAATAATTCAGTAGTATATCAAGTGTATAATACTGCAACTAATACAATCGATACGGTATTTGGATAATGAATGTCAACAGTAACCAAACTTACACCCAACGGAACATTTTATATTACGGGCACGCTTGACGAAGCAACGTACAATCCAAATTCCGGTTATTCTAAAAATTTATACGCATACTCTCAAGATTTTCAAACTTGGTTAAATATATCAGGTACTCCATACGCATGTAGTTATTATGCGGCCAATTCGGCAATTGCTCCTGATGGAACAATGACAGCATGGACCATTAGTAATATCCCAAATCAAAATAGTTCTTTTAGTAATCCTTGGTCAGGAAACATTAGTATCAATTTCGGATCCTATGGACCTTCAAATTCAACATATACAAAATCCATTTATGCAAAATGGGTAACAGGTTCTCCAAATTTATACTTTCAATTAATACTTGTTGTTGGTTCTTATATTAATGCGCTATTTAATTTACAAACTGGTGTAGCTACTGGTTATGCTGGTTCTACAGCAGGCATGATATATGTTGGTAACGGATGGTGGAGATGTTGGCAAACTTTTAATTCTGGACCAACTAATCAAAATGGTACAGGTTGGGCAGGAGATTCTTTCTTTGTTGGTGGTTATGGTTCAACAAACTTAAATACAACGATGCAATTTTGGGGTACTCAAATGGAATTAGGAAATTTGAGTATCTATGAAAGAACTGGTGCACCAAGCAACAAACCAACTTTTAATGCCGGAGTGCCTTTACCAATAGTTCAGTTTGCTAATCGCACAGACGCCAATGGCAATTATTTTATTGCTGGTACATTAGATGAAGCAACATATAACGCCAGTTCAGGTTATAGGAAAAATCAAGTAACCAATACTATAGGAAATCCTTTTTTTGTAAGTGGAGGTGGAGGAACAATTATTAGTACAAATGAATTGGCTCCCGATGGAACATACACCGCTATTAGATTCAGGCCTATACAACAATATTCTGGTGTTAGAACAAACGCATCTTGGCTTCCTAATGTTATACAAACAGGAAGTATTTGGTGTAGAGTTGATAGTGGTACACAAGCAATGCAGTTGGGGCTGAATGGCGGAGGACTTGGAACAAATTTTACAGCAAATTCAACTTGGCAAAGATTTAATACTACACCATATGTAAAAAATGTAAATTACACAGATTATTTTTCAATTTATAATTTTAATACATTTAATCTTATTGACTTTATTGTTTGGGGTCCACAAGTAGAATTAGGTAGTGTTGTAACTACATATGAAGCTACAGACATTAATGGAAATCCTGTAGCAAATTTCAATAAACGTATTGAACCTACAGGTAATGATTATGTAATACAAAATTATGATGAAGTAACTTATAATCCTAATTCTGGTTACATACAAAATATGTTAAGTTTTTCAACTCAACTAAACCTTGCTAATGCTTGGTCTGTTGGAGGTGTTGGTTCTCAAGTTAGTATTTTACCAACAGTTGGAACCGTATCTCCTGATGGAACATATAATGCTTTTAAATATGTGCCAAATTTATATTCAAATCCACAATATTTTGATTTAGCTCAAGGACAAAGTTATTGGTCAACAAAAGCAGTACCACAAACTATAGGACAACCATATACATTTTCAATTTATGCCAAAGCGGCAGAATGGAATTGGTTAGGTTTACAATTTTATGATAACGGAAGTTTTGGTGCAGAATTTAATTTAGTCACCGGAGTTATTAATAATATACCATCTGGCATCACAGCATCAATTACAAACGTTGGTAACGGATGGTGGAGATGTAGCATCACAAGATATCAAGCAAGTAGTAACTTTAGTGCAGTATACATATATCCTAATTATATTGATGGCGGTCTTTATTATGGTGACGGAAATTCAGGCGCATATATTTGGGGCCCACAATTAGAAATGGGTACCAAACCAACAACATATGTAGCTACAGGATTATATGGAGTACCACTTCCACAATAAAGAATAAATAAGCACATGGCAAAACTTACATCAACTACAATCTACGGCTCAGCCAACGTCACCGGCAACCTTCTTGTTTCACAAACATGGAATCAAGGTACCGGTCTTGTTCAAGCTAATGGCAATACAGCCATTACTGGTTCTATTGTAGCACAAAACATCTACATTCAAGGTGGTACAAATGGTGCATATTGGTCACAAGATATGGCCAATACAACTTATTGGAGTAACACAAACATCTTTGTTGCCAACAATACAACTTTGGCACCAGACGGAACTTATACAGGTAATCACCTTGCAGCCAACGTAACTAGCGGATCACATAGCCTCAGTCAATTAGTTGGACTTTATCAACTTGATGGTTCTTTTGAACAAACATCCAATACTGTTTATTATACAATATCATGTTATTTTAAATCGGCCGAATATACTAAAGCCGGTTTAAATCTGTCTGATGCCGTTACTGGAGGAGTTAATGGCGTTTTTGATTTGGCTGCAGGCACAGCATCATTACAAGGATATAATGGACAATGGGCTAATCCTTCAGTCGGAATATCTTATGCTACCAATGGATGGTATAGATGTTGGGTAACGGCTCAAAAAATTAGCGGAACAGGTTATGTTTTACCTATAGCTATTGTAACAAATAATTCTGGCGTTCAAAATTTTGCGGGTGATAATGTTTCGGGTATGTATTTGTGGGGTATGCAAGTTGAAGTAGGACAAATTCCTTCTCCTTATGTACCAACGTTTTCAAAAAATGTTATAAACACAATTAACAATGCTTTTATTGGAAACAATTTAACTGTCACGGCAAATACAAGTATTGGTGGTCAATTATTTGTAGGTCAAAGATACGACCAAGGTACAGGACTTGTTCAAATAAATGGTAACGCAGGAATCATTGGCACAGCAGTAGCACAAAACATTTCTGTTTCTGGTGGCAATAATTACGAATATTATTCACAACAAATTGGAACTTCTCCGTGGGGAATTTCAAGTGGCATTTCAACATTTACGGCCAATACTAGTGCAACAACTGCTCCTGACGGAACATTTACAGCAACAAAATTACAAGAAAATACAACAACAAGTAATTTTTATCCGATGGTTCAAAATCAACAGTTGCCAGCCGGAATTTATACTTGGTCAATTTATGTTAAAGCTGCTGAAAGAACAGGATGCTATCTATCGTTTTCTTCTCAAGGTATTAATGCTTTTTCTTATTACAATTTAAGCACAGGTACGGTTGGTAGTTCTGGTGGAACTATTGCACCACCAACGATGACGGCGGTGGGTAATGGATGGTATCGTTGTACAATTACAATTGATAATCCTACACCAGGTAATAATGAAATGTATCATTTTATTGCGACAGTTAGTGGAGGTAATACAACTTATGCAGGTACAGTAGGTTACGGAATTTATATTTGGGGTTCTCAGATGGAACCCGGCTATGTTGCTTCACCTTATACTGTAACACTTAATTCATTTGCAACAGCAAATAATAATTTATATGTTCCAACAGGCAACGTCTATATTGGCGGTAATGCTCCAAGTGTAAACACAACTTCAGGTTCTTTGATTGTAAATGGCGGTGCTGGTATTTCTGGCAACACATATGTTGGTGGTGTTGATTCTGTTGCTAACACAATTATTCGTGGATCAGGACAAAATTTATTAACTTATTCAGCAAATTTAGTTTATAATTTTGCTTCTGGTCTTGGTTCAACATTAACAGCAAATGCTGCAGCAGCTCCAGATAATTCTACAACAGCAGCTTTACTTGCTGAAGATTCAAGCACAGGACAACATTGGTTAGGTGATGGTCTTGGATTTAATACAAATGATAACGCAACATTTACGGCTTCTGTTTATGTTAAAGCGGCTACCAAATCACAAATTATTTTGGCAATGTCTGACAATACATCAGGTAATGCTTATGTTGCAGCCAATTTAAGTCCTGCTTTGATTACAAACGTTGGTACAGGAATTACTGGTATTACAGTAGGTTCTTGGACTAATATTTCTGCAACAATTACTCCTGCTTGGCCATGGGCTAGTTCAGGATGGTACAGACTTACATTAACTGCCACAAAAAATGCAGGTAATTTTATAACACTTCAATTATTTAATGTGACTGGCGGTACAATCAGTTATACCGGCACTGCAGGTAATGGCGTATATTTTTGGGGTCCACAAGTAGAATATGGTACTGTAGCAAATCCATATGTTACTACTACTGGTTCAGTAATATATGGAAGTCCTACATTATCATTTGCTAGTGGTGCAGCAAACATGGGATTATTAGCCAATGGTTCTATGTATATTAGTGCTGCTGGCCCCATAAATAGTAACATTTATTTAACTGCAGCAAATACAGTTACAAACAATTTATTTGTTTCTGGTAATTTATCATCATTGTCACCATCTAATACATTTAGTATTACAACATTAAGTGGCAATACATCATTGGTGGTACAAGACGGATCATCAAATACAACTCCAGCTTCTTTAACTTTTGTTGGTGCACAAACCACATTAGGAGCAATTAGAGCTAAATCATCAGCTGCATTAATTTTTGAATCAAGTGGTACCAATCCAATTTATTTTAACACTGCTGATTCTCCTACTAGTGATGGTATTAATCAATTACAAATTTTAAATACAACTAGTGCCGTAAATTATTACACTTTAACGGGTGGTGTAACAGGTAATGCTCCAACAATGGCCGCAGGTGGTAATGATTCTACTGTAGGAATGAATTTTGTTGCTAAAAGTGGCGCAATTAATTTCTATAATGCTCCATCTGGAGCAGCATCAAATTTAGCATTATCTCTTACAAATAGTGGTAATACAGTTAATTACATACAAATGTATGGTGCTGCAACAGGATCCGGCCCAGCCTTAGTATGGACAGGTAGTGATACACAAGTTGTTGGTGTTTATAATACAAAAGGTCCTGGTGCTCACCTTTTTACTACAAATGGTAATCAACAATTTAAAATTAGTGATACGGCTTCAGCAGTAAACTATGTACAAGTAACTGGTGCACCAACAGGACTTAGTTATACACAAGGATTGAGTATAGCGGCTCAAGGATCCGATACTGATGTGCCACTTAATATTGTATCAAAAAATCAAGGAGCTCTACGCCTTATTTCAGGTGGTTCGGGTTCAGGTCAAGTTACAATTAGTGGAGGAACTACAGGTTCAGGTGTTCCTTCTGCTGTTTTTGGCACCAGTGCAACAGCAGGAAATTATTGGAGTTTTTCAGGTCCACAACCAGCCGGCAACGGACCATATATTCAAACAGCATCATCAGTTGGTGATACCAATATTGATTTTAGATTTGGTTCTACGGGAACAGGAGCAACTCGTTTCTTCTCTGGTAATTTAAATGGTGGTAGAGGTTACGAACAATTCCGTATTGCTGACGTTACATCAGGCAATGCAGTAAACTTTTTACAAGTTTCTGGTAATACATCAAATAGTGGTCCTGTATTATCTGCTCAAGGCGCCAATACAAACATTGATATTAATATTACTTCTAAAGGTACAGGTAATATTAGTCACTATGCAGCTAATTCTTATTTCTATGGCAACGTAATTGTTACTGGCGGTATGACA
>Ga0214164_1001598_pt1 | contig 12691 bp, 19 predicted proteins | sample TroBogepilimnion_13_FD_153003 | JGI IMG/M metagenome (GOLD analysis project Ga0214164, IMG submission 153003) | Freshwater microbial communities from Trout Bog Lake, WI - Practice 03JUN2009 epilimnion v4 | ecosystem: Environmental > Aquatic > Freshwater > Lake > Epilimnion/Euphotic zone ...
TTTCACATAACCGCAAGTTGATCGGCTTTATTTATGGACAGTACCCGTTGTGGAAGTAACGCAGGATATCAAGCACATCGACGTAAAAAGGAACTTATTTGTTCTGAATGCGCTTCAGCGCATCGCTCATATTTAGATTCCAGAAAACACTTGTACAAAGGTCGTTACAAAGAGTCAGCCTCAAAATACGCGCAAGAACACCCTGAAGTAGGGCGTGTTGCTACCGCAAAGTGGAGAAGGACTCACGACAGTGAGTACCGAGAAAGAACTTCTCAATACAGACACGCTCGTAGAGCGCGAAAACTAAGGGTGGATTCTGACAGGTACACTACTGAGCAAGTACTTGAGGCTTACGGTACTGACTGCCATATTTGCTTGACACCAATTGACCTTGTTGCTCCCAGAAAAACAGGGGTAGAAGGTTGGGAACAAGGGCTACATTTAGACCATGTAATCCCGTTATTTAAGGGTGGCAACAACACCTTGACAAATGTTAGACCCGCTCACGGTAAGTGCAACTTGAAAAAACAAAGGGCTTTATTTGCCCTTACAGAAGGATAATACCTACGTATCCTTGGATTAACGTAAGGAGTCACTCATGGCTAAATGGACATCACTAGGTCACGCAATGCGCCGTCGCATGGGTGCACCTTCATCTCACCTAGAATCGGCAGGAAACTCAATGGCACGCAACGTACCAACACCAGAAGAGATCATCGCTTCAGCAGCGCACTCAAAGTCACCACGCCGTTACATGGGGCAAGATGCTGAGCAGTTCACAAACGTTTCTGCAGAGCCTGGTAACACAATGCCTGTAGCACGTAAGAACACTCAGGCTTCAGACCCAACAATTTCTGACAAGGCTAATCGCAGCAACGTACTTGCAGGCGATGCAGCACAATCAGAGCGCATGGGTGCAAGGTATTCAATCGGTCACAAGTTCCCTGCAGGATCAGAGCCAGCAGCAGCCGCAACAATGGCTAACGCTCGTACAGTTCCTTCAGTGATGGGACGCCAAACACCTAACTTCCAGAGTGGTGAAAGCGACTCATACTAAGATGATTTCATCTGAACAGTTTAGTGGTACTGGGGAATCCTTCCAAGAACATCCCCAGGCTGCTACTCCCTTGTCACTAAGCGCAGGAACATCTAGCAGTGCTTCACAAGCAACTGCTTGGCGTACTCGTGGATTAGGGTCAAGTGGAGGACCGCTACCATTGTCATCACGTACAGAAGGTAGCATTTATAAGTTTGAAGACGATCAAGCGTCTAAACCTTCAGTACAGGAGTAACTAATGGCTGGTGGAGTTAACAACTATTCTCCTTCCCAGAATTGGCAGTCTCTGGGTGGTGGAGGCATGTACGGGTACAACAACCAAGGTGGTCAAGGTATCCCAGTGGCGCGTGATGCGCTTGATACAACCCGTATGGGTACGGGGCGTGTCCCATCAGCAGAATACCCTGATGGCTATCTAGGAACTATTCGTTCACGCCGTGATGATCGACTCCTTGACTCAATCAAAAACAGAGTTAATCAAAAATCGTATCAACGTGGTGTACACAAAGGCGAGCGTATTGAGCCGTCAATGTATTTTTGGCCAGATGCAGTTAACAACCAGGCTGGTATTCAACGCCAAATGAAGGCTGCTCTTGTAAACGATCAAGGTGTTATGGTGTATAAAACAGAACGATTTGCACCAGACGCTCGTCTTGCCCCAGCACCTCACCTTGTTAACGATGGCAAAGCCAACACTATGGCTAACGAGCCTGTACAGATCAATGCCCGACGTCAAGCGATGCTTGCCTACATGAGACCTGCGTGGTCATAACATGGCTAAGAAATCAAACGCAAATCCTCGTTTAGACAACAAAGTTGCTCAACTTTCTGACTTTACCCCAGAAGGTCAAAAGGTTGCTGAAACTCTTGCTTTAAAAGTTCCTCTAAAGACTAAGGCTGAAGAGTTTGTTGCAGCAGGAAAAGGAGAACCTTCTCAGCAAAAGGCTGTAAGAAATGTTACTCCTCACCTATCTGACAAGCCTTCTAGTTTAAAACTTGCATCAGCAAACCGTGTAGCACACATCACTGCTGGCGCAACAAACCCTTCTCTTAGAAGAGAAGGTGAAAATCTTCCAGGAGCAGGTTGGTACTACCAACATCATTCTGATATCTCCCGTGCAGCACAAGAGCATGGCTACGGTACAAACGCAGCGATTACAGCCTCTGCGGTTATGTCCCCACAAAACAGCCCTGACAACGAAAAGCGTGCCGTTACTGCCCTTATGGATGCCCACCGTAACGGAAAAATCACAATCCCACAGCACATTGCTGAAAAGTTAAACTCATCTAAAGCGTTTGTAAAATCAGGTTTGTCTGTAAATCCAGAACATGTTGGAGTTCCAACTCCTGCCTCTCAATTGCATCCTGCTGTTCTTGCTGCTCTTAGTGAAAAAGATGTCCGTGAGCAACTTCCTTCCCATAATGTAAATTTGGAAGATATTGCTATTGGAGGAAACAGAGAAAACATCTCTAAAGCCATCAACGTTTTGCGTGGAACAACCCCAGAAGATGAAGCAATTGATCCTCATTCTTCGCCCAAGGTTCGTTCTTATCGAGATGCAATTAGAGATGCAGTTCCTAACACACCTCATCATGATGAGTACATGATGCGTGCTGCTGATATAGGTGACAAGTTGCGTGGAGAGGTTGGAAGGGGTCAACTCATGTTTGACTACCACAACCTTCGTAGCAGCGATGAAGGTATGCTATCAAGCACACGCTCTACAGCAGAAGACACATGGATGAATAGCATTAGCCATGGACAAAAGAACACCATTGTCCCTGGAACAGATACTAACGTTATGAAAACTGCAGGTTCATTGCTTGGCTACACTGGAAAGAAAACACACGCAGGTGTATCTGTTGACCCAGATCCACGAATTGGTTCCTCTGCAGTTCAGCATGCAGTCAACAACGCAGCAACTATTAATGCAGGTAAGAGCATTAAAAAGAAATTAAATCTTGATTACTCAGTTCCATCAACTCTTACACAAGAGGCTGCTTGGATTCCTGCACGTCGTGCTGGAAACAAGGACAAAGCATTTAACAAAGAAAATGCTCCTGAAAAAGTTCAAAAGCAAAGTCGTAAAGGTGAGTTTACCCAAGGAACGTTGTTCTAATGACACAGACATTTGACGGCAACTACGACTACACCAAACCATGGCGTGCACCAGTACAGCCTGATCAAGTAGCAAAACGTTGGTCGTATAACGGCCCTTGGTCAAGTAACATGGAAAGACTTACTTCTCAAGCACTTATGGTGATGGGTATTCCAGGAAAAGACATTCAAACAATGGTACGTCCACCTCTTCCACAGATTAGATTGTTTCCTGATCGGTATGGTTACGGGGATAATCGTCCACAACCAGGTATTGAAGATATTGTCAGTGTAGATCGAAACTACCAAGAACCGCGTATCTCATGGTACTCAGGATCTCCTGCTGGTTACTCAGGTAGTTCACGTAACGATTTGGGTAGTAACTAATGTCAAGAGAAGACGGTTTTCCACACTTTAATGAACTTCAACCTGAAGATGCAGGCATGTTCAAAGCACACTTACAACGTGCACGAAATGCAAACCCTATGGGCGCTGCTGTAGACGTTCATAAAGTTGCAGACTACAAGAAGTCTCGCATGTTTATGACTAATGATGGATTGGCTGGCTATGCCGTGCATCCTTCAGGAGAACTTACTTCAGTATTTAAGCACCCTGACTCTTCATACAGAGACGTTGCACGTCACGCTGCGGAGCACTCTGCTCTACTTGGCGGAGCAACCCACGCATCAGCGTTTGACCCTAAGTTGCCACAGATGTATGGCACAGGTGGATTTAGAGCACTATCTCATGTTCAGTGGAACGAAGAGTACAAGCCACCTCGTTGGAAAGTAAGCCGTCAGGGACGCCCAGATGTAGCCTTTCTCGGAGCCGACCGATCTGTGGCAAAAGAGATGAACTCAGGACAAAAGACTTATAGGCCAGGAAGTACTCCTGAAGTACCTGACTACGATACAGGTATGGCACAAGCCAAAAAGCATGGAGAAGGAGAAGCAAATGCCAGGAACAGGTGATGATAGCGGTAATTTGACCATGGATTTGCAAGCAAAACAGGTCATGCAAAACGCTATTCGCTATAACGGATCCGCCCCATGTCCAACCTGCGGAGTAATTATGAATCCAGTAGAATTTATAACTAATAAAGGTCACTGCCTTGATTGCCTTAATCAGAGCAAGGTGGCACGAGTGAAAGGTAAGATGGCATAATGGCAGTTAACTCATCACGATCAATGAACCAGTCACTCGATGCTGGCGCTACTGATGGTAAATATCGCAAGGCTCGTCCAGACACTGAGGTTATTCCAGGTTCAGGTAATGAGCAGACAATGGCTGATCGTCAAACCCTTAATCCATTCTGGGGTTATGACTTCATCACCTCTGAGTACCCAAACAAAGTAAACCCAGGTAAGTAATCATGCCAACAATGGTCCCTGATCGTGGAGACAACCCAAAGCGTCGTGTAAATTTTTACCACCAAAATGGTGACTATAGCCATACCGCAGACATTCGGTTCTTAAAGAGTGGGCGTGCCCACGCTGGAGACGTTAAAAGAAACACCAGAAACCTTGGTGGAGTTAATTGGACTGTTTCTGACCACGACCACCACCCTGACGCACCAAAGAATAATTAGTTTAGCCCCACAAACCTTGTAGGTTTTTATAGGTTGTATCCCTAACAAGGGAGCACTAAATGGCAAACGTACCTATTCTTGGCGAGCGTCAACAGCAGCCTACTGACCCAGTATTTCGTTTACTTCACTGCTTGGTCTGTGACACTCTAGAGGAACTGCCCCCATACGATGGCCCGTCTGATCAAGATACTCTCCTTGAGATCGCATGTGAAGTTCACGTTTTTCCTTCAGGTGAGCCACATAAAGGCAAACTCTACGTATTCCCATTAAAGTATTGGGCAAAGTCTGAGACTAAACGAGAAATCATTCGCCAGATTAAAGGCGGAGGATCTAAGGGTCTTGCAGAAATCGATGAAACTTACTATGATTCTCGTTCAACCTTTATGGACGATGCTATGGCGTGCTATCGCCAACACAACAAGCCCACAACAGGTTGTGATGACTGGCACGCTAAACAGAAGATGCTCGTACCTAAAACAGCAAAAGAACGCAAAGCCGAAGGAATGGCTCGTTATCAAGACGAAGCGGGTCCAAAAACTTATCTATGCGATTTTTGTCCTGTGGCAGTCGCAGTAAACACCCGTAAGCAAAAACTACTAGGAGGACTAGCGTGATTACATTTCAATATGTAGTAACTGTAAACGATGATGGAACTATCAATACCCAAGGCACTGACGCTCAAGAGGGTGTTATTACCCGAAAGCCCACTGCTTATGACATCTACGTTACCAGCAAAGAGTTGTCATCTAACATTGACAGCCAGATGTTGGCAGATAGAGTGGCTAAGATCGTTTTGGAGCAGTTAAGTCCTATGGATCCCAGCGCTGAAATTAAGCAGAAACTTATTGAAGCATTAAGCGATAGAGGCATAGAAACCGATAAAAACTAATAGACTTAGGGTATGAATCGCCCAGATGGTCTAGACAAGTACGTCCAACCAGTTAACCTGGAACAGGGCGCTACTTCGTATTTTTCGGCCCCTGAAGCGGATCTTGATCCTAAACTGTTTTCTGGTAACCAACTTAAAGGTTGGATACGTAATGGTCTTTTACAACTTTTGTTTGACTTCTTACATGAGGTATACCGTCATGCAGACACCTGGACACACGTGTGGATTGCAGGATCTGGAGTATCGTACCAGTGGTCAGCAGCGCGTCAGCCTGGTGATTTAGATGTACTCATCGGTGTTGACTACATAAAGTTTCGTCGCGCTAACCCAGAGTACTCAGGTTTAGGTGATGCAGAGATCAGTCAGATGTTGAATGAAGAGTTTCGCGAACATCTTTATCCAGAAACTGCAGACTGGAATGGGTACGAAGTAACATTCTATGTAAACCCAGGTGCTACAGACATCCGTAGCATTAATCCTTATGCAGCGTATGATCTTACATACAATGAGTGGACAGTCGTTCCTAGTCATGAAGGTGCTCCTCAAAACCCTGTATGGGATGCAAATGCAGAGCGTGATGCAAAAGTTGCAGAGGAAATTGTTTCTCGTTACTCAAAAGCACTAACAGACTTTCAAAATGCTCAAAACGATGCTGCTCGCCGTAATGCAGAGAACCGTTTGCAACTCGCACTAGAGCAAGGATCAGCACTTTATAACAGCATCCATACAGGACGTAAATACGCGTTTAGTAAAAACGGGATGGGGTATGCAGACTTCTACAATTACCGTTGGCAAGCAGGAAAGAAATACGGAACAGTTCCAGCATTACGTAGTTTGCACGACTACCTTAATGCTTACAAAGAGGGAACTGCAGAAGAAAATTACGGAGTAGAATTACCAGATACATCAACACTCATTCGTAGAGCGGCAACGTATAGGAGTAAAGGATGAGTAATCGCAATTTATCTGCTGAGTTATTTAGGGGAGTTTTAACTGAACCTGGACAATATAACGATTCTAACCTTGGACAACATTGGACCTCATCTAAAAAAGTAGCAGAAGTATTTGCTAGACAAGGAGCAGATGAAGAGTCTGCAGAAGGTACAATTTTTCACGCTAAAATTCCTTATAATTCTATTGAAACTGACACAAAAACCCTTGAAAACATGGATATGTTTTCTCCAGAAAAAGAAACTCCAGTAAAGAAAGGAGCACCAGTATTGTTAACTGGTGTAACTACTTTTAGAGGAAACAACAAAACTCGTACTCGTAGGTATAACCCACCAAGAGAAAGAACTGCATAAGGAATAAGGAATAAGTAATGAATATATTGTTGAATCTAGATGGAGTACTTAGTTCGGATACTGGAGAACCAATACCAACAGGAATCGCACTCTACTATGCTTTAACAGCAAGTCATAGAGTCTCGATCATTACTGCCCGTGAGAAGTCTGATGCAGAGCATTGGTTACATTCTCATGGAATTATTAACTACGATGATTTAGTTGATAGGAGTGTTGGGTTAGAAGGCGATGACCTTAAGAAAAGACAGTTTAAAACAGCGCGACATGGTGCCCCAGTAGAGTTGTATGTAGATACTGACCCAGCGATGTGTGCTTGGGTATTTGAAACTCAACGAATTACCAGCGTACTTGTGTCGCACCCTTCTTACGCCAAGATTGAAAACAGACCTGATGCACCTAAAAAAGTGCGAACATGGGATCAGATCGTAGAGGCTGTGGATCGTGTCAATGTTGCTAGAGCAAAAGAGCGCATGGCTCCAAACAATGAGATTGGCGAGTACTCCGATTAAGATCATCTTTTCAGGAGTAGAGGTTGGATCAAACCGCACGCTACTAGAAGGTCAAAATGTTCAGTCCATGGGACTCAACTTTTGGGGTCTTAAAAAACGCGGATTGCCCAAACATAAAACCTGGTTAATTTCTGAGCACTTTCTTCCAGAGACTGCAGTATACATAGAGTCAGGTGCAGCACAAGCAGACAAGGCTAACCTGTCTAGAGCAGAACTCCTAGAGTTTGCTGCTGATTACCAAGAGTTCCTTGTCAATAACGCAGACCGAGCCACAGGATTTCAAGAGTTTGATTCACAGGTTCTGGGTAAAGAGTGGGTAGAAGCACAACGCCCCTTCTTTGCAGGTGACCCTAAGTTGCACGTTATTTGGCACTCTGAGTATGGTCTACCTGCTCTTAAAGAGATGTCTCTTAAATACGACAACGTCGTTATACCTAACGCTGAGATTGAGTCTGTAACTAACCTAGCAAGCCTCACAAGGCTGTATGAACGCCAGTACGGGACGTCCTTTCATGCTCTCGGATGTGCTAAGCCAGATAACCTGCGACAGATACCATTTGAGACTGCCAGCACATTGTCCTGGCTTTCACCGATGCGACGTGGTGAGACGATCGTGTGGGATGGCAGTAAGATAGTCCGTTATCCGAAGAAAATGAAAGACCAAGCCAGACCACGTTACAAGCGTATTGTGGAGCAGGCTGGACTAGACTATTCAGAGTTCGTTACAGATAGTACCCTCGAAGCGACCAGAGTTGCAGTCTGGTCTTACAAGCAACTGGAGTCCTCCATGGATAAGAAATCGCCTAACTTCCACATCATCGAAGGTGGAAAGACCCCCGAAGTATCTGATAACAGTGATCAGTTCATGTCGGGTTTAATGGGATTAGATCTCAGCGCTTCTGATAACAGTGAGCCTCCAATGCGGAAAACTGAGGCTACACAAGTGGTTGCTAGAGACCCTCAAGACATCCAAAATCTACCTGTCTTTGGTTATAAAATGAAGACAGTCGTAGAAACAGACGATGATGGAAAAGACGTTCTTAAAGATGTACCAGTCATTCAAAACCAAAGTTCATCGTTGCGTCAATGCAACACCTGCTTCGTTGCAGCCAACTGCCCAGCATTTAAACCCGATAATATGTGTGGATTTAATCTGCCTGTTGAGGTAAAAACTAAAGATCAACTCAAGGCGTTACTTACTGCAATGATTGAAATGCAGGGTCAAAGAGTTGCTTTTATGCGTTTTGCAGAAGAAATGAACGGTGGCTATGCAGATCCAAACCTTAGCCAAGAAGTTGATCGACTTATGAAGTTAGTGGCTAACGTCAATGACATGGAGTCCAATAAAGAGTTCATTCAGATCACAGCCAGCCGTCAATCTTCTGGCGGTGTGCTGTCTGCAATCTTTGGTGACAGAGCGCAAGCCCTTAAAGATTTGCCTCAAACCCTTAAGGAAGACAGCGTTACTAAGATTATTCAGCAGTCTATCGAAGAATAGTACTATCTGATAACAGTAGGTTATATCAGTTGAAACATGATGGACGCAAATTTTTGCGTTTAGCCACACCATAAGTATTTTACGATTTTGCTTATTACCACCTATGCATTAGGGTAATCCGCAGCACAATAGGGGACTCCCCACATAGGGGTATTTACATAATTAGAGAAATAGGGTACCAACATGTCAATGTTTTCATTCCAGTTAGCCACCGAGTTCGTGGCTCCGTATCGTTCAAAGAAGGCGCCGTTTGGCTACCGCGATGCTGCTGGAAACTCGGTTGGTGAGATCACTTTCTTACGCACCTATTCGCGTTTGAAAGAAGATGGTACGAAGGAAACTTGGGTAGACGTATGTGAGCGTGTCATCAATGGCATGTACTCACTGCAGAAAGACCACGCCAAGTTAAACCGTTTACCATGGTCAGACGCTAAAGCAGCAGCATCAGCCAAGGAAGCATTTGATCGTCTATTTGAGTTGAAGTGGACACCACCAGGCCGAGGCCTATGGGTCATGGGTACCAAGATTGTTAATGAACAGCGTAACTCTGCAGCGTTGCAGAACTGTGCCTTTGTGTCTACTGGGTCTATGACAAAGACAGATCCAGCAAAGCCTTTTGCATTTCTCATGGAAGCATCCATGCTTGGTGTGGGTGTTGGCTTTGACGACAAGGGCGCGGATAAGGACTTTGTAATCTATGCACCACAAGGAGATACCGACTATGTCATCCCAGACACGCGTGAAGGTTGGGTCGAGTCATCGGCAGCCCTCATCAATTCCTACCTTAAGCCAGATCAGAAGCGCCCTGTCTTTGACTACAGCCAAATCCGTCCAGCAGGGGAACCGATCAAGACCTTCGGAGGCACTGCTGCTGGTCCCGACTCACTTATCGAGTTCCACCAAGAACTAGTTAAGATGTTTGATGGCCGTGCTGGTGAGTTACTTACTCGCACTGACATCGCTGACATTGGTAACCGCATCGGTGTATGTGTAGTTTCTGGAAACGTTCGCCGTTCAGCAGAGTTGTTGATGGGTCGTATTGACGACGAGAAGTTCCTCAACCTCAAGAACTACGATTTAAATCCAGAACGTGCTGCATTTGGATGGATGAGCAACAATTCAGTTGAGGTATCAGTAGGTCAAGATCTATCGCCCATTATCGAGGGTATCTCCAGAAACGGTGAGCCTGGAGTTATCTGGATGGATGTATCTAAGAAGTACGGAAGACTAGCAGACCCAGAGAACAACAAGGACTGGCGTATTGCTGGATATAACCCTTGTGCTGAGCAGTCTCTTGAGTCATTTGAGTGCTGTACTTTGGTAGAAACATACCTCAACCGCCATACAGACCTTGAAGACTTTAAGCGCACACTCAAGTTTGCGTATCTTTATGCCAAGACTGTTACTTTGATCCCTACCCACTGGGAAGAGACCAACGCCATCATGCAGCGTAACCGCCGTATTGGTACCTCTATCTCTGGTGTTGCAAACTTTGCAGACAATCGTGGTCTTCCAGTACTTCGCAAGTGGATGGATGACGGGTACAAGGTTATCCAAGGCTACGATAAGACTTACTCAGAGTGGCTTGGTATTCGTGAGTCAATCAAGACCACAACCATTAAGCCTTCTGGAACAGTCTCTATTCTTGCGGGTGAGTCTCCAGGAGTTCACTGGACTGTAGGTGGTGAGTACTTCAATCGTGCTATTCGCTTCCGTAATAACGACCCTATGTTGCCACTATTCCAAATGGCTAACTATCGTGTAGAACCAGCAAACGAAGATCCAAAGGGAACTTCAGTTGTTTTCTTCCCAATCAAGAGCGAAGCAAAGCGTTCTGAGAAGGATGTCTCTATCTACGAGAAGATGGCTCTTGCTGCCACTGCTCAACGTTACTGGTCAGATAACTCTGTATCTGTCACTGTGTCGTTTGACCCAGAGACAGAAGCATCTGCAATCGGTACTGCACTTCACATGTACGATGGACAACTAAAGACTGTTTCATTCTTGCCTATGATGAGCAACGGAGCCTACGCCCAAATGCCTTACCAACAAATCAGCCCTCAAGAGTATGAAGATGAAGGGGTAATGAAACTATTTCCTATAGATCTTGCTGGTGTGTACGCAGGTATGGCAGCAGACGCGATCGGGGAGGCTTTTTGTAGCACAGACGCATGCGAAGTAAAAATGATTAAGGATGTTAAACCAGGAGAAATAATCACAAGTAAATATATTAAAGATTAAACAACTAATCTTTGAGAATATAGACTAGCCTAGTGGTATGAAAACAAAAACTACCACTAGGCTTTGTCGTTCTTGTAAAATAGACAAACCTTTAGACGAGTATTACTTTGATAGTAGAGTAAAAGATGGTCGTAGATCAAAATGCCGTTCTTGCATGACTAATGGACGCCCCCCAGGCCCTGTTCCAATGAACCCTCTAACTCGGCACACTGTGGACGATCGTGGCTGCCATATTTGGTCGGGCGCTGTCCACCCTTCGGGATATGGGAGTATTAAATGGAATGGTAAAGCCACAATGGCTCATAGAGTTGTGTACGAATTAACAAAGGGTGAAATACCAAAAGGATTAATCATTGATCATTTGTGTAGCGTTAAGTTGTGTGTTAATCCTGATCATTTAGAAGCAGTTAATTACTCAACTAATACTCAGCGTGCATGGAACAGGAACCATTGCGCTACATGCACGTGTAACAAAGATAATCAGTAAACGTTAACCTTGTTGATAGGTGTGCAAAGTTACTTTGTTTGAGATAATACTCTAGCAAGGTAACTTGCACTACGAAAGGAAATACAATGTCAAACCTCGACGATATCCAAAATGATCTAGAAGCAATTGCAGAAGATATTGCTGAACTTGCTGCTGATCTAGAAGGCGACGACAACACCGATACAGACGCACCTGTTGCTTCTGATGATGCTTCTGCTCCTGCAGATGCTTCTGATGCTTCTGATGCTTCTGCTCCTGCAGATGCTTCTGATGATGCTTCTGATGCTTCTACTCCTGTAGATGCTTCTGATGATGCTTCTGCTGCAACACCAACCGATGCAACCCCTGCTTCTGCTGATGCAGATGCTACACCTGCTGCTCCTGCAGCCACAGACGCTACTGATGCTTCAGCACCTGCTGCTGATGCTTCTGCTGATGCTTCTGCTACTACTACGGATGCTACATCGGCTAACTAAACGTTCTCATAAGAAAAGCCCCTCACCGCTTGGTGGGGGGCTGTTTCTTTTGCTATGGCTTTACTATCTCTTTGTTAATTCTCTATCTGGCTTACTAGTAAGGTGCCACTGAGAGCACTTTGAGCACTTATACGACCTACAAGGACGTATCTCTATCTGACTGTAAGTCGCTCTCCACAAGATGTTGAGGGCACGTTCGGCTTTAGTGCGTGTTGGATAGGCTTTCTTTCCTTTGCACTCTTTATTACTCATTAGGTTCTCCTTTACATGTTTTATTATGGCTCTGTATGTGCTTCTTTGGATTCTTTAAGTATGGAAGATCAGTTACTTCCATCTTTCCTATCGTGTTGATGTCCACGCTAAGACCCATAGGATCACCGCAGACTAGACATGATAAGGCTATGTGCCTCTCATCGTAGATCTTCCAACCTACCTTTGCTAAATGCGTCCAGTAGATGTACTCAAACTCTGACTTACTTAGTTTGTCCATACCCTTAGACACATGGCTATAGAACTCTTCAGCAGATTCTTTATGCTTTTCATA
>Ga0214164_1001603_pt1 | contig 12644 bp, 9 predicted proteins | sample TroBogepilimnion_13_FD_153003 | JGI IMG/M metagenome (GOLD analysis project Ga0214164, IMG submission 153003) | Freshwater microbial communities from Trout Bog Lake, WI - Practice 03JUN2009 epilimnion v4 | ecosystem: Environmental > Aquatic > Freshwater > Lake > Epilimnion/Euphotic zone ...
GTGGCAGGCCAGTGTCTAAGGTGTCCTCGATAGACAGTTTGAGTTGTGACCTTGCGTTGGACTTCTTGCGCCAATCGATGACCAGCAATTCATTGAGCTTATTCAGTAACTGTTTTGCCACCTTCTTCACCTCCGCACGTTCCTGGGTGCTCAGTTCCGGCGCAGGTCGTGTCAGGATGTCGAAGATCACCAGCTCTTCCTCACTCATGTTCTCGCGAACATGGCGCTGCTGCTCGTCATTCAGACTGTTGCTCAGGTTCAGCAACTCAGCGTAAAGAGCCTCGATGGTGGCACTGCCTGCGTTGTAGCTCTCAATCAGCTCTTCAAACTTCTCGGCAAAGTCAGCGCGGGTGCGGTTTAGCTGGATCATTTTTTCCAGTTGAGCGCGAATGGCTGCTTTGAGCACCTCCAGGTCAGTGTTCTTGTGCTTGGACTGTTTGAACTTTGAGGCAAGCGCCTCGAAATTGATTTTGGACAAGTCCAGCGGCGCAGGGCCTTCTTCGCGGATGGCGTGACCGGTAATGGATTCGTCAAGCAGTCCGTTGATCTGCCCCATGACCTGCGTGATGTCCGGTGGGTTGGGGTTCAACTTGGCACGAATCGCTTCGGCCAATGTGGTCAGGCAGGCCACGCGGCTGGAGAACTCCAGTGCCACAGGGTCGGGTTTCACGGCGCGGTAAAGGGTACTGACCAGTCTCTCGTGGCCAAAGAATTCGCGGCGCAATGGGTCAGGTGAAATCAGCGCGTTCATGCCATCTTCAATGGCCTGCAAGCGCTCTAGGCTGCCGCCAGCCAGCGCCTCCATCACGGCCAAACTAACCCCATGCTTATCGCAAAAGGCCGTAGCATCCACCACCGAACGACGCAGCTCATCCACCAGTTGTTGTTTGTCCTTGACTGGAGTTTTGCCATCTTTGCCCGCGCCGTAGATGGCCAGCGCCTTCTCCAGTGAGGCAAACACATTGGCATAGTCCACGATCACACCGCTGTGCTTTCCGGGGAACACACGATTTGCCCGCGCAATGGTCTGCATCAACGTGTGGTTGCGCATAGGCTTGTCGAGGTACACCGTAGAGCAGCTTGGGGCGTCAAAGCCAGTGAGCCACATGGCGCACACGAACACAAGCCGTAGCGTGTCGTCGGTGTCCTTGAACTTTTCGTCTAGGCCCGGCTGCGAATCGTTCATGCGCTTGCGGTGCGTCTCGATGTCCAACCCTTGCTCAAGCATGTGGGCAATCTCGTTTTGGCCCGGCGAAACGATCAGCGCCATGTCGGTGGTGGTCAACACGTCCAGGCGTTGTTTAAGCTCGGCCCGGCGCGCTTCCCGCTTTGCTTGCTCGGGGGTCATGCCCCGCTCTAGTGGCACATAAGCCAGCTCACCCAGCTCTTTCTGCACCTTGGTCGTCTCAACCGCCCACAACGCCTTGACCTTGTCGTGCATCTTGAGCGCGGTGGCCTTGTCGATGGACACCACCATCGCTTTGCCCACAAAGCCTCGCCCCAAAAAGTGCCGCACGATGTCTTTTGCCACAGTCTCCAGCCGGTCGTCGCGGGTAATTAGGTGAAACTGGCGACCGAGTTCCCGCTCCAACTTGGCCTCTTGCTCGGGATCAAGCTCGGCATCTTCAATGAGTTGGTAGATGTCTTCGTTCAAATCCGGGTTGACCAGTTGCAGCTCGGGCGTTCGGTTTTCGTAAAACAGCGGAACCGTGGCCCCGTCTTCAATCGACTGCTGAAAGTCGTAGATCGAAACATACTCGCCAAACAACTCTTTGGTGCGCTCTTCACCCGCAATCAGCGGCGTACCAGTAAATGCCAAGAACATGGCATTGGGCAGGGCCGAACGCATATTCAAAGCCAGTGTGTCGTACTGGCTGCGGTGGGCCTCGTCGGTCAACACGATGACGTCGGAGCGATCGCACAGCAGCTCTGGCGTTTGAAACTTATGCACCAACGTAAAGACATAGCGGTGGTTGCCGCGCAGAAGCTCGCGAAGGTGGGCTCCACTTGCCGCATGGCATTCCTCGCCCTCGGTATCGCTTACTGCGCCGGTGGTTTTGAAAGTTTTAGCAATCTGCTCGTCCAGCTCTACGCGGTCGGTTACCACCACAAAGGTCCAGTTGCCGGGCAAGGTGCGCAATACCTTTTGAGCAAAGAACACCATAGAGAAACTCTTACCGCTACCCTGCGTTTGCCAGAACACGCCGCCACGTCCATGGCCCATTTCTCGAGCGTCCAGCATAGAATCGATGGCGTTGTTCACGCCTAAAAACTGATGGTTCTGCGCAATGATCTTGACCAGCCCCGCCTTGTGTTCAGAGAACAGCGTGAAGTTCTCCACCAAGTCGAGCAGACGGGTGGTGTCGCAGGTGCCACGCAGCATGACTTCCAGTGACACGCGGCGCGGCTCGTTTTCGCGCTCAATCCGCTTCCACTCCACCCAGCGGCTCCAATCGGCGGTGAGAGAGCCAACTCGACTATCTGTGCCGTTGCTGGCCATCATCAGCGCGTTGAACCAAAACAGATTGGGCACCTGTTGCTTGTAGTGGGTCAGGTTTTCATCAAAGGCGGCGCGTGCTGGCACACCTGGTTTTTTAAGCTCGATAACAACCCAAGGCAGGCCATTCACAAAACCCACCAAGTCCGGGCGGCAGGTGTACAGCGGGCCGGTCACGCTGATCTGGCTGACCAGCAAAAAGTCGTTGTTCTGCGGCTGCTGCCAATTCACCACGCGCAGGCGTTCGGTCTTCTGACCGCCATGCTCCCGGTCAGGGACAGACACGGTTATGCCGTCCTTGAGCAGCGCATACACCTCGCGGTTCGCGACCTCTAGGCTCATGGCAGAGCGGTCGCGGGCAAGCTCGTCTACTGCAGCGGTTATGGCCTCGGCAGGCAGTGTCGGGTTCAGTTGGGTAAGTGCAGCCCGCAGGCGGGGAAGCAACACCACCTCACCTTTGGTCTCACGGCCCAGGGTGCCGCTTTCGCCAAAGGTCTCTTCCATCGCCGACACCGTTTGCCAACCCAGCGCGGCAAACAGCCCGATGGCGGGTTGCTCGACGAGTTGGTCTTCGGTGTAGGCGTGGGTGCTCATGGCGTGGCGTCAACATTGATTTGGCCTGACAGCAGACGCGGCAGCAACAGGTCCCGGGTGCGGCGAAGGTTCTGAATTTGGTCGTTCAGGAGCCACGACTCCTCAAAAAGAGGTCGGACAGCATTCTGAAAGAGTGACCTAAGCGGTAACGGTGGAGTCACAAGTTCAACTGACGAGATCCCATCTAGGGTGATTTGAGGTTGAGCTGAACCTCCCACTACGTCCCGAAGCCCTCTTTCCTTGAGTGTTTGAAATAGCCAGAAAAAATTGTCGGGATGGTTTGGATCAAAAGTAAACGAGTTATTTGTGACGTAACACTGCGGCTCAGTGATCTGCATTTCTCCAACACTTCCCCTACAACCACAGATGATTGTTCGCTCATTTCGTGTGTATTCCGTGTAGCGACCGATGATTTTCGCAGCGCCGTAAACAGGGTACAAAGCATGATCCACCAGCTTCTTTGTTGAGAGATTTTTGCCGTAGTTGACCTTGGCTAGATCAAATAAATTCATTACCTCCCACCCCTGCGGAATCTGCCCAAGCGCAGACTCAACGCGGGGATTTTGTTCAGAGCCTGGGATCCGAAAGTGGACAAACCACTCGCGGTAGAGGCTACGGGCCATCGTCTCCAGAATCTTGATGCGTCGCTGGCTGTTATCGATGAGTTCGTCGTAGGCGGAGAGGATGCCTGCGATACGGCGTTGAGTTGGGAGTGAGGGGAAGTCGGGCAAAACCATTGTCCGGACATCCTTCATGTTTAAGTGGGCAACCGTCGCTCCATTGGTCTTTCCATGAATGAGCGCCTGAGCTTGAGGTCCATTCAGAAAGTAATTGAGATATGAAGGCTCGACTTTGGAACGATCTGGCCGAATCAAAAGAGTTCGTTGCCCCAGGCAGGGATTCAAGCCAGCGGGGATGATTGCAACATTTCCCACAGGCGCCTCGCGCGCCATGATGAGATCACCCGACCTGGGAACGGCCCTTCGGGTCCACAATTGGTAGGTTTCTTCCGAAACTCTGTTCACACCGTCAAGGATGAGACGCCCACGACCAATATTTGGTGTGCGAATGGACGGGTATCCCGTTGTTTGCGTGGGCGCAGTCTTGTGCTCGCAATCGACAATAAGTTCGCACAAATCGTTGAGTTCCACGCTCAAGCCCCCAGAATTTCAGCCACATTCGCGGCAATCGTCTGCTCCAGTTTTCGCGCCTGGGCGTTCAGCGTAACTAACTCCTCATTCAGCGCCTCAAACTGCACGTTGAAGTCTTCATCGCTCACGTCCTCGCCCTGCGCCACGCCAACATAGCGTCCAGGATTCAGAGACCAGCCGTTTGCTTCGATTTCAGCCAAGGTAGCGGCTTTGCACAAGCCGGGCACGTCAGCATACCCGGGCACATTACCAAACACCTCTTTGATCTTGGCCTCGGCATCCTTGCCTCCCTGGGTGGTGTCCAGCGCCTCTCCACGGTACAGGCGCACAAGGTTGGCGATGAAGCCGATTTGCGCTGGTGTCCAGTCGCGGTGGGCTTTGTCAATCTGACGGTAGATGTGACGGGCGTCGATAAAGAGCACAGTGTTGGCCCGTTTCGTCTGGGCCTTGCCCTTGTCCAGAAACCACAGCGTGCAGGGCAGCGTGACGGTGTAGAACATATTGGGGCCGACAGCAACCATCACGTCCACGGCGCGTGCGTTAATGAGCTGTTGCCTTAGTTCTTGCTCGCTGCTGCGGGCATCGGAAGCCGAGTTGGCCATAACAAAACCAGCGCGGCCCTTGGCGTTGAGCGATGAGTAGAAAAGCTGAATCCAAAGGTAGTTCGCGTTGTCGGTGCGCGGCAAGCCATACGGGAAACGGCGACCAGCCCCCACCATGCTAGACAAGCGCTCTTTGTCTACAGCGTTGACGTTAAAGGGCGGGTTGGCCAGCACAAAGTCAAACTGCCCAGTGGCTGTGTGCGGGTCATCGTAGTAGCTGTTGATATGACCACCGTGCTTGATGTCACCCTCAAGACCATGCACGGCCAAATTCAGGCGGCATAGGCGACCGGTTTCATCGGTCTTTTCAACACCGCAGATGGCCAGCTCGGCAGCTGGGTTCTTCTGGTGTTCGGCCACAAAGCGGGCGGACTGAACAAACATGCCGCCAGAGCCGCAGGCTGGGTCGAGGATACGGCCATGGAAGGGTTCGATGACTTCGGTCAACAGCTTGACTATGCTGCTGGGCGTGTAGAACTCCCCACCACCCTGACCCTCGGTCATAGCGAATTCGCCAAGGAAATATTCGTAAATGCGACCGAAGGCGTCATAGTCCAGACTGGCTGGAATCTCGGACAACTTTTTGAGCAACTCTTTAAGCAAGGTGCTGGTGAACAAGTTGTAGGTTTTGGGCAGCACACCGGCGAGTTGTGGGTTGTGCTTTTCAATGTCGCGCATGGCAGCGTTGACCTTACCGCCAATGTCTACCGCCTCGGGCAGGGTCAACAGGTAGTCATAGCGAGCTTCAGGGCTGAGGTACAAGATGCCCTCTGCATGGTAGGCCGCAGGTTCATCAACCCGGCTGCCGCGTCGTGAACTGGCTCCTGCGTCGGCCAGCTTAGTGTGCTGTGCGGTGAAGCGCACCTCTGCAAAGCGCAAGAAGATCAGGCCAAGGATGGGGCCGGAATACTCTTGTGGCTTGAGGCCCGAGTTTGCACGGAATTGGTCTGCAGCATCCCAAAGGCGCTTCTCAAGTGTGGCGTTGGCGCTGTCTTTTTCTGAGGGGGCGATCCACTGCATAGGTTGGCCTTATTGATTCAGCAAGTATTGGAATATTGGTCATTATGGGTTGTCTGCAAATTTTTAAAGATTAGCTCCCATTAAGAAACTGACCCAATTTATTTGAGTTACTTGAAGTTTAGGCGATCTCTCGCCTGCCTTATTTCCTCATTGATGGCGCGCTTGAACTCCTGCAACTTGATGTGATGTCCGCCCTTATAGGCATTTTGCGAAACCTGCTCCTTACCGGCTGCGCTTTTTGGACCTGTGGACTGCCTCCAAGGCTTCCATTGCTTGATGGCTTGGCTTTGGCGTTGTCGTCTTTCCGGGGGCCACCCCGATGCTGAATTTCCCATCGTCATCCTCCAATAGTTTGTTTTGCTCAGTTTTTTGTTTTTTCCCACGCGAGGCAACAGCACCTGATGGCATGACCCCGTTGTTCACTTGTTGAGGTCCATGAGCAATATTGGCCTGCTTCACAAAGGTTGCCTGCCGGGGATACTTCAAATCCACCAGAGCAGAGATGGTTGCTCGGCTCTGCGCTTGCGCCTTCAACGCCAGCCCCAAATAAACCTCAAACTGCTTTTGATACGTCTGAGCTTGTGCTTTACGAGCCAAATCTGTGAAGATGGTTTGCAATGCTGTAGCTTGGCTGACCAACATGGCCTCCATTGTTTGAAGATTGCCTCCGTTTACTTGGGTGCAAGTATCCATAATGCCCTTGACCAGAACTTCGAAATCGACATCACTGCCCATGACGTTCTTTTGATAAGACTGCATTACTGCTGCGCTCTGAATTTCCGAGGACATTGCAAGTTGGCTTCTTTGTTCGGGGGTGGTCTCAAGAGTTTTGGAAATGGTCTTCATGGGCATCGCTACCTTTCTGGTGCTGATAAAAGTTACGTCGTGAATCCGTGGCATCGTTGAAGCTGCACAACAAGATAAGCAGGAAGTTGTGCATCACGCGAGCGGATAGCGATACCAGCGGCCTGCCAGTTGCTACAGCGCCATGAACCAGGTCTATGCCCGGCTAAGTACCTGCACTCCAAGCAGAAGCGCCGGTCATCCTGTTCACGATCCCGTGTGACCAACTTGTCGGCCAGTGCTTCAGCGTCAAAAATCGTCATGCCTTTGGTGCTGAACCGCGATAACCGTGCCATGAAATTTTCAATCTCTGCCGTGTTCATGGCAGTGCTGTGTGGATAACACCAACGATCTGGGTCATCCGTGGCGGTAACCACCGGGTCATTCATAGCCGCCGCACTACTCTCGATTTTTTCTACAGCCACCCAGTCGGGGGCTACGGAACCTACAAAACCCGTTGCTGCTGGTTTGTGCAGGGGTTTCATAGCTTTTGTAGCGTCTGCTTCTGCAATGTGGACATTTTTCAAGCGGGCCAACCAATTCATGCGGCACCACCTTTCAGTAACGCCGGATTGATCAGATAGCGGTCACTAGGCCTGCCACCGGTGGCACCCGATGGCACGGCCTCACGGCGCAGATAGTCGTAATCCACAAGCACGTCAGCGGCCACACGGACATCGGCTGGCGTACCCAGTCCGGCCCAATGCTTAACCGCCACTTGGCGCGGTGTAAAACTGTCGGGGATCTCACCATCACGGTCGGCCAGCTTGCCACCTTTGATTTTGGACAGAAGGGTTGCTGCATTGGTGGTTTCGGGCATCACTGCCGCCGCATACAGGCGGTTGGCGTGGCTGCGCAAATAGTCCCCCATGGCCAGCGCCCGAATCAACTCGGTTGCGTTGACAATTCCGCCGCTGTCAGGTGTATCGATCAAGGCGAATATCAGCGCCAGCGCCGGAATTAGTTTGCGGTATTTGGCCAGGTGCGAAACCATGGCGGGGTGGAGCTCTTCACCACGAATTTCGGTCTCAAAGGGAACCAACCATTCGACAAAGAGGGCCTGTGCCTCTGGACTAAAACGCCAGACAACGGGGTCGATGTCCGTTGCGGGTTGCAACTGTGCCAGTCGCTCAAATACGGCCCATGCAGCCTGTTTTGCTGGGGTGTCGGGCCATTGGTCAACGTATTTAAATTCACCTGCAACATCAGGCCAAACGGTAAGGCCGAAGCGCTGCAACAAACCGTCATCGGCACTTCCACCAGATACGGCATCGCGCACGTACCTCTGAATCTTGCCCGGTTGAGTGCCGCCCAGCATCGACAGACAGACGCGGGGAATATGGTGAGTGCCGCGGATGATCCGATCAAAGGTGTACCCCTTATCACCGTCGTAGGCTTGAAGATAGAAGCCCCGTGAACCTTCTTGTCCCTGTCGGTCCAGTGAAGTCAACAAGCTGTAGAGTTCATCACGGTAAGCCAGCGTCCCCCACGGGTTGACCTCCAGCAACTCACCCAACTTTTCCACCGTGGCATCGTTGACGATGTAGCGTCGGGCAACAGGCTCTGCTGAAGTTTCTGTAGGCTCCAACAAGGCACGCGCTGCCGCTGGGTCTTTACTTGCTAGCCCTTTTGCCTTTTTTTCACGATCCGCACAGGCCAATTCTTCCACCTTGCAGTCAAGCTCCCAGGATTCATGGGCGGCTTGCCACACCTCACGCTCGGTGGCTTCAAGTCGGTTTAATGGCTTCATCACCTCGCCAAGCGCCGGGGACTTCATCACGCCCGGCCTGCCCACAATCAGCGCCCACAAATTGGGCACCACATGCCAATCGACAAAAGCCTTGGGCTGGATTACTTGGCGGGCACCGATCAGGCTAGAAAGTGCCGCAATCGCACCGACGGCTGGAAAGTCTGGCGGACACTGCATCAGGTGCGCAATGTCCATGACCCAATCACGCAACGCTACAGGTAACAGCTCCGAATCAAATGGCTGGACCGGCGGGAGGTCGTTGGGCAAAGGCGTAGGCTCATTCCAGGCATCAAGTTGGCCTGTATCGCCGGCGTTGCTGGAGAAAGAAGCCACCAAAGTTGTTGCAGTTTCAATGCAGCGAGTGACCGCTTCCAGCCCCTCAATCTGGTGCAGATCGTTGAAGTCTGTCGCCTTGTTTGGCCGGTTATCGCCGAAGTCAGGGACTGCCAGATCACCTCCAACGGCTATCGCTGCCGACCGCGCTTTGGACATCCCAGGGTTACCATTGGTCTGATAGTCGTCGTCAGCAGCCAGCACAATTTTCAGGTCTGGATACTTGGTACGCAAGGCCAACGCTACCGGCTCCAAGTTACCCGCGTTGAAGGCCACGGCCACAGCGCCGCCCGTAGCTTCAAAGATGCTTGCACCCGTCGCATAACCTTCACACAAAATCAACTTATCAGTTGGTTTGCCGATTGGCAAATAGCAGCCTTTGACACGGCCACCTGCAATAAACCGTTTGTCACCGTTAGGGGCAATCGTTTGGAGACTGTGCAATTTGCCAGCCGTATCGCGCATGGGAATCAGCAGGTTCTCGCCTTCTTGTCGAATGCCGTAGGCCTGCACGCCCTTCATGGCCAGGTAAGGATGATCTGTGGCGGCTGTTGCTGCCTTAAACCGACTTGCCGCCTGCACAGCCGCTGATTCATTGCGCTGTGCCTGCTCACTGTCGCGTTGAACTTGCATAGCTTGTACGCGGTTCTGGTGGGCATCGCGTTCTGATTTCGTCATTTGCGTGCTGGACTTGCTGCACCAGTTTTTCGTAAAACCCTCGCGCCAGCACCCGAATGCGCCGGCCGCTACGCCATCGCTGTGCAATACATACCAGCCCGAGTCGTCACGCAACTTACCGCTGGAGCTGAAACGGTGGATCTTGCCGTCATCAATGATCTCCTCCGGCTGATTCAGCCCCGCCGAAGAAATAGCATCCTTGAATTGATTGGTGATGTCGATCATTTGCGCCCCCCCACTCCGTAGGAAAACGCTTGCTGCGCATGAACATCTTGTACATCTTGCGTGTACTCACATTTGCAAGCCAGAAAGCCAGCAAGGGGAAGATCTGCAATCAGTGTTGTGATTGCTTTACTCCGCTGGGTACCGGTGGCAAAATCTGTCTTGTCAGTGTCGGTATCAAAGCCTTCGGCGTCGCAAGCGCTGAGGGCTTTTTCAATGGTTTTGAAGGTCATGATGCCGCCTCATACCATTGCCAGTTCAGAGCGTTTCGCGTGCAAGGTTTTCACCAGTTCACGGATTTCACTCTCTGACTTTCCAGCGACGCGGGCCGCATTGATGGCATCAACCTCATAATCGGGCCAGCCTTTTGCTCGCTGCCCAATGGCTACGCCGTTGGTAAACAACCCGTCACGAATCGCGTTGTAAACGCTGGCATCCGCCCTATGTCCCAAAACCCGTTTGACTTCGGGCAATCTCAATATCAACATTTCTGTCCCCCTTTGTTACTCGCTGGCGGTTGTCAGCGATTGGGGGATAGCCTATTTTTTCTATTGATTAAAGTCACCGTCAACTTGTGACAGATCTTGAGGCCAGCAGGTCTACGGCAGGCTACTCAATCCTCCTAGCTTGCTTTTTTAGTAACCCGACGTTCTATGGATGATACAGACATATGATTTTCTTCAGCCAATTGCTGAACAGCATCTGAGTATTTAATTCCATTTAATCTGAGTTCTTCAAATCTTTTGCGAATTGCAATGCTCTCCAACAAGGGGATTTTTGCTGATTTGAAAGTGCCGTGCTTCGCAAAATTGTCCAATAAATCCAGCAACGGCCTTATGTCTGAGCTATCGATAAGACATTGATCTTCTAAATTATTTTCGTTTTTTAAAGTGAGCATTCCGTCAGGTTGTTCTAACGCCTTGTGATAAACGTCAACCAACACTTCTGCGAAAAAACGTTCATCTTGATTTGCTCTGCGTCCAGCTTTTTTAGTCTCCCGTTTCATACTAAATGCCTTATGGTCATTTTTATTCGGTCTAGGCCGCTTTAAATGAAAGCACTTCAGCACCTTGAGCCAACTTGTCCAAGTAATCAGCCCATTGCTGCACCATGTCAGCTCGTTGCTTGAGATACTGTGTACGGTTGTAACTTCTTCCGTTTGAATCCTTTACAGCGTGTGCAAGATTTGCCTCGATGGCCAAAGGATCAAGGTTCAGTTCGTCCACCAACATTGTTCGCGCGCTTGCTCTGAAACCATGCCACGTTTGTTCTTTGCCAAAACCAAGTGCATACAAAGCACTGCGAACGCTGTTATCCGAGATCGGCCTGTCGTAGCTGCGTTCACCGGGGAACACATAAACGCCATGGCCAGTAAGCGGTTGAAGGTTTCGCAACAAGGCAACTGCCTGAACTGGAAGCGGCACGGCATGATCTTCACCATTTTCTTTTTCCTCTTTGGTGCGTTTCATTTTCGTGCTCGGAATAGTCCACAGCGCCGCGTCTAAGTCCAACTCCGCCCATTCCATCATGCGCAGATTGGCAGGCCTTTGGTAGAGCAATGGGGCCAACTGCAAGGCCGTACGAACGATTGGTCCGCCCTTGTAACTTTGAATGGCCCGCATCAGATCACCAAACCGTTTCGGCTCAACGATGGCAGCAAAGCTCTTGCTTCTGTATGGGGTGAGTCGAGCTTTCAAGCCCTCAGTAATGTTGCGCTGCTCCACGCTTGCCGTGGGAAGCCAATATTCCCAAACCTGCCGCGCCAGCATCAAAGCACGGTCGGCTGTCTCCAGTGCTCCGCGCTCCTCCACCTTGTGCAGAGCCGCCAGTAATTCCATGGCGTGAATTTGTTCAATTGGTCGCTCCCCTATCCATGGAAACAAGTCTCGCTCCAATTGACGCAGCATCCGCGATGCATGGCTTGCGCTCCATTGCGGAGCCTGTTTACCGAACCACTCGAGGGCAATGGCCTTGAATGTGTCACCTGAATTTCTGGATACCTTCAGTTTATTCAGCTTACGCGCTTGGACGGGGTCTGTTCCTTCGGATTTTTGGAGTTTGGCCGCATCACGGGCCAAGCGTGCGGATTTCAGTGAAACCTCAGGGTAGCTCCCCAAAGCCAGTTGCTTTTCCTTGCCACCAATCCGATATTTCAGAAACCATCGTTTCGATCCTGCCGGGCTGACTTGCAAGTACATACCGCCGGAATCAGCAAACCGGGCTTGTTTTTTGTCTGGCGGGCAAGTCGCGTTCTTACATTCGGCTTCGGTCAGCATGAGGGTACAGCTCCTGGTGGGGGTACGACATTTGGGGGTACAGCATCAAACTCCCCCCGTTTTCGCCAATTCTCCCCCCGTTTGTACCCCCAACTGACATTAGCTGTCAATAGTTGCCACTGGTCGCCATTATCGTCAAAGCCCTTGATTTACATAAGAAAAAAGCCGCTAACGGTATGTTGTTAGCGGCCTTTAAACTTGCATTTGGTGGAGCTGGCGTCTATTGAAAGATGCCCTGGAACCCTCATGAATCAATGGTTTCCAGTAATTTTAAATAAAATTGCACCCCCACTTGTACCCCCGTTTTACATCGGCTACCCCAAAAAGCAGAGGCAAATCGGAAACACTGGCATTGGGTCCATGAATTCAAAATTACAACTGAAAAATACATTGCAGCGTTGCCTAGATCAGACAGCAGCGTCACTTATCAGCATTGTTGCTCTACCGCACCATTTAAGCTTGCCTGCTCATACCCACAACTTTAAAAATACACCCCAGAATTACGCTGCGGGTAGCTCTCATAAAAATGCTCGAACATGGCAGAGCATTTTTGTTGGTATAGCTCTGGCGTATAGGCCCGTGGCAGGCCAGTGTCTAAGGTGTCCTCGATAGACAGTTTGAGTTGTGACCTTGCGTTGGACTTCTTGCGCCAATCGATGACCAGCAATTCATTGAGCT
>Ga0214164_1001607_pt1 | contig 12620 bp, 10 predicted proteins | sample TroBogepilimnion_13_FD_153003 | JGI IMG/M metagenome (GOLD analysis project Ga0214164, IMG submission 153003) | Freshwater microbial communities from Trout Bog Lake, WI - Practice 03JUN2009 epilimnion v4 | ecosystem: Environmental > Aquatic > Freshwater > Lake > Epilimnion/Euphotic zone ...
GTCGATTACAGGCGTGGAGCAAAAATAAGACCTGATTAGCTAACTAATTAAAATTGGCACACTAACTGAAGGCAAAAGCAATGAAGCATCTAAAAAGAATGAACGATGCCTTTTTGCTGCCCGCTTTTCTTTTATATGAAATAAATTGACCTAGGAGCTTGTCTCCCGAAACTTATCGGTCTTTAGTCGATAAGTAGTTCATTAAAACGACAGATGAATGACCGTACAGCACCAGGTTGGTGTTTACCAGGTGGTAAAAAAGAAGCTTGGGAGTCCATACAAGAAACTGCAGTGCGGGAACTTCAAGAAGAAACCGCGATAACTGGTGTTACTTTAAACTACGTAGGGTCGTACCAGACTACAGTAAAAGAGCAGCCTACTGATGTGAGAGTGTTTGAGGTATTTTTACCTGACAGATATAAGCCTTTAGTTAAAATTAGTGATAAACATGAAGGGTACGTTTGGGCGAACCTTGACGACATCTACTATTTACCGTTGGCCGGTAAGACAGGTGTTGCCCTTACCATAAACAACCCATTTTACCAAACATTCAGGGATATACTACCAAATGTTTGAAAGTAATTTTTGCATACAAGAAGAAGCAAAAGGACTGGTAACTCAGTTTCACAATTATATGAATAATAGCCGTGAGGAATTTGAGGAAATGATTGAACATGATACGGGCATGGTTAGGTATTCAGTTCGGGTGTGGCCAAATTCAAATAATTCCTTTTCTGTGTTACATATTCTACATTTTTTCATAATTTTTTTAATTCTTTTATAGCATCTTTATCAATATCATTTATTTTCATATCTATGATTATGAACTGTCTCAATCTTTCCGAAAGATTAAAGGTATTTTCATCACAAAACCGTCTATACTCATCGTATAGAGAAACTTCTATTTTTATATTTAAATTTTTCGTCATACTTTACTTTACTTTTGTTTACTTTTCTTTATATATTTAAATTTAAAAATGAAATTTTGATTTTTGATACAAAATATATAATTTTGTGTGATATTTTAATATAAAAAAGTTATTAATATGCGATTTTTAAAGAAAAGGATGGAATTTTTAAACGAATCAGATCAAATTAAGAGCAACGCTTTAGATATATTATCTAATAATGATGATAATCAAAATCCAATTGTTAAAAACAATTTAGAAAAATTAGATGTGGTATCAATAAATAAACCAGTTGTTGTGAGATGCGGTCCGTCACCGACGGGTAAGGCACACATTGGATTTTTAAGAACTGTATTATATAATTATCTTTTTGCTAAGCAAAATAATGGTAAAATGATACTTAGGATTGAGGATACTGATGAAAAAAGGTTTGATCCGGAAGCTGAAGACTATATAAAAAGAGCATTAGAATGGGTTGGCATAACTGCAGATGAAGATCCTTGGAAAGGCGGTCCAAATGGTCCATATCGCCAATCTGAAAGAGATTATTCTAATCATGTTAAAACACTTTTGGATTCTGGTCAAGCTTATTATTCATTTGACACAGAAATGGATATAAAGTTATTAAAAGATACTGACCAATATTTTACATATAATTTCAAAACAAGGGGGAAATTAAAAAATTCTCTAAACTTATCCAAAGAAGAAGTTAATGATCTTTTATCAAAAGGTCATGCTTATACTATAAGGTTTAAGGTACCTGAAAATACAGATGTATCATTTACTGATATAATAAGAGGAGATGTATCAATAAATTCAAATCAAATAGATGATAAAATTTTAATAAAATCAACTGGAATGGTGTCTTATCACATGGCAAATGTTTGTGATGACCATGATATGGGAGTAACTCACGTTCTTCGTGGTGAAGAATGGATAGCATCAACACCGTTTCATATTTTATTATACAAAGCATTCGGATGGGATATTCCTCAGTTTGCACACCTTCCCTCTATTTTGAGACCAGATGGTAAAGGTAAATTATCAAAAAGAGATGGTTTAAAATATGGTATTCCTGTATTTCCATTTGGTGGAGAAGTTGTAGATGATAAAGGAAATGTAGTTAAATATAAAGGATTTAAAGATGAAGGATTTGAACCCGATGCAGTAGTTAATTTCTTATTATTACTTGGTTGGGCTCCTTCTGATGGAACAGAATTATACAAAATAGCTGATATGATAAGTCAATTCTCTATTGATAGAGTTCATAAAGCTGGGGCTAGATTTGATATGGATAAAGCTAAATGGTTCAATTCTGTATATGTTCAAAGTAAGTCAGATGAAGAATTATTACAACATATTGATATGGGTGATACTTATACTTACAACGCTGATAAGTTAAGTATGATTGTTGATCTTTGTAAGAAAAGAAGCACATTCAAAGGGGATATGCAGGTTGTTGCTGATATTTTCTTCAAGCCAGTTGTATTAAGTGATAAGGACAAATCAAGTTTGTCTGATGATTATAAGAAAGTATTTACTGAGTTTTTAACTAAAGTAGATACTATTGATTGGGATGTCGAAAAAGTAAAACAATTGATTTATGATATCTGTCAAGAACATAAAATTAAAATGGGTAAAGTAATGCCTTCATTGAGAGTGGCGGTAACTGGAGGTGTTCCTGGGCCAGATTTAGTGACCTGTTTATATATTTTAGGAAAGGAAGAATCAGTTAATAGGATAAATAATTCCCTTTAAGGTATTATAATCTCTATAAATAAAAAATCCCACTTTTTGAGTGGGATTTTTTGTGCCAGTACCTAAAATTTAAGCAATTGTTAAGAAAATTTTGCGGTTATGTCTATCAATTGCGATGACTTTAACCTTAACATCTTGACCTTGTTCTAAATCTTTACCAGATTTTTCTAGTTCAGAAATATGAATTAGTCCGATTGTTTCTTGGTCTAAATGAACAAGTGTTCCGAATTGCTTGTTTTCTTTAACCTTTCCTGTTAAAGTTTGACCTATCTTAATTGAATCCCAAAGAGATTCTCTCAAGATTTGAGTTAGGATAATTTTGTCTTTAACAATTTCCTTTACATAAAAACTAATTTCTGTTCCAGGTACGATTGTGCTTATTTTATCTTGCCACTCTGGGTTGATGTTAGTTTTATGGATCATACCAGTTAAGCATTCTCCGAATTGAACAAAGACTCCGAATGGGGTAGTTCCAGTAACATTACCATTATAGGCTTCTCCTCTTTGAAGTTGTTTAATTGCATCTGGAATAAGTTTTTGTAAGTATTTTCTTCTACTTACAATGTAAGTTCCTTCTTCTTTCGAGTATGATTCAATCATAACCTCAAGATTTTTACCTACGATAGATTCAACATCGTAAAGCTTATTAATTCCAGCTAATGTATTCGGCATAAATCCCGATAATGTAACACCTTCATACATTATATCAACATTATATCCAGCTGGGGTTAACTCTCTGACGAAGATATTTACGGATTGATCTTCATCAATTGATTTTAGAGTTTGGTGAGCTCTACTTTCATAAAGGGCGGATAAACTACCTTTAATAAAAAACGACTCTTGATTAACTTCAACGATGATAACATCAACTTTATCACCGACGTTAGTGTTCTTTAAATACTTAGCTTCTGAAGTTCTATTTTCAACTCTGATATAATCTTTGAAACTTCCTTCAAACATCAAATGGTCTGCGGTTTGACCAACATAAACAGAGTGGACAATTTCACCATCAATAGGTGTGCTAAAGTCAAAGTTATTATATAACTTTGAAAGTAGTGAATTTTTTACTTCTATCTCCTGGAAAACTTTATCATAGTTAAAGTCATCAGGAACATCCATGGTTTTTAATTTTGCTTTTTTAAATTTTTGATTCATATTTTTTAATTTACTAATATTCTATACCATCAAAAAATAAAAGTTTAAAAATTTATGCGAGGAATATTATTTTTAATCATATAGTCTCTAATATAGATGGCTTCTTCATATTTTTCCTCTTTTAAAAGCTGTTCTAATTTTTTATTTAAATCAATTGCAATTTCCTCGAGTGTTTTTTCTTTCTTGGTCTCTTCTAACAATGAATTAAAATATTCATTCATTTCATTTATATCCTGAAAGGTCATAGTATTATCTGAATACTTGATAATATTAGAATTAATAATTTTTTTAATAAATGATTCTGTAAAAGCATTATTTTCTACCAAATATTTAGCTAAATGGTATGGTCTATTTTTAAATGTTTTAAGAATTTTAATTAATCCTTGATAAAGTTTATCATCATCCATATTATATTTATATTCTTTTAAAATATAAGTTGAAATAATAATTAAAATTATAGGAAGCCGAATCTTGACTTTGATTAAAATTTATGGTTATACTACCACCACTTTGATTCAAAGTTGATTGTAATTGTTTAATCAAATATGTAGAATCGTTCAACTCTATAAATGAATTATTATATCTTAATGACCCATTTTGTACAAAGGATTGATACTGTACATAGAAGTCTATCGAGCTAAATTCATATCTATTCAATATATTCTTACTAATATACTCATTAATTGATGCATTAATATTATTATAGATAGTCATGTTATTAGTAATGCCATTAAAAGTCCTACTTTGTTTTAATGTAGCAAATAAGAAATTACTTAATATAGTTTTTAGATCAATTGTTACTAACCACTTAGTATTATAATTTTTTTGAGCACTACTTTGTGTTAAGTCAATTATAATGGTATGGTTTTTTTGCTTATCAGAAAATGAACTATAAACTATAGGTGATGAATTTTTCTCTATTGAGAAATTTACTTGCTCATTGTTAGAATTTTGATAATAGACAATATTTTGATTATCCACTGAAATATAGTTCTGAATATACAACATTTTAGAACCAAAGAAAGATGTTTCTTCGATCATATTCATAGTTCCATATTGACCATTATATGTAAATTCAGGGCTTATATAATTTCTTCTCATGGTTTTAATATATTATTATTTGATGCTATTATAACATTTTGATCTGAATTGTTACATTCAATATAGTATTGATAATCCCATGTAGATTTAAATATAAAATAGTCATTAAAAGTATATCCAAATTCATCTATCATAGGATAAATAGAATTGATATTAGCAGCATTAGCTAACTTCAAGACTGTTCCATTTCTATTTATTTTAGACATAACTCTTTCCTTCATCAATCCAAAATCAGACAACGATGTGTCAAATTTATAGTTTCCTACTCGAAGTGTTGAGGAATCTGGTGATTGAAATAGTGATATGCTATAGAAAATTGGACAATAATTACCACTATATCTATATAATGTATTATAAATATTATTTTGTAAACCACTATAGTTAGGAATGATTGATGGATCAGTTTGATTTCTACTAACTTGTGTTGCTAAACTATCGCCATTATAATAATTTAATTGATCTAATGTTGTAATTGTGCCATTATTTAAAACTTTTTTCGGTTTTATTTGGCTGTTGCTTAATGATAGTGGCGTGATATTAATCGAATTTCTTCTACTAAATAATTGGTCAGGGGCCTGGTACAATAATATACATGGTAATTGTGATATATTATTAAAATCATATGTGTTTAAAGATCCATCCTCATTAATAATTACATATTGCAGATAATTACTGAATCCAAATTTATTTGAAATGTCGTTTATAGCACTCGTAAAGTTAAGAGCGGTTATACCCGAATATAAATCGTTATATAACATATCTCTGTCAGTATTAGATAAATTTAATAAAGTGTTATCATTGATATAAATATTAACTAAGATGTTTTTAAATAACTTATTAATATAAATACAAATACCATCATCTAAAGTTGATGATTTTGAAGTTGATAAACATTGATAATACTTGTTATTCAAAAATATAATAGGGTTATCATATTTATAATATAGATAACTAGTATCAGGAACCATACTATAAATTCTCTTCCAAACTGGAGATATCCCTGGTATATCACCTGATGAATAACCAACTTGTAACTGATATAATATGTTATTATAAACAACATATGGTTTACCAGGCAAATTAATCACAGAATTAGGCTTTATAATAGAGCCAGAATCGGTATTAAGTATCGGATCATGTGTATAGGTATAGGTATTTACAGTAGACCATAGTTCGATTACAGACCAAGCAGTTTTAGTGTTGGTTTTTTCCCAATAGTAATAGGTATTGTTTCCGCTTCTCCAAAAATTGGTACTACCTGGTTGTGTAGTATTACTTTGTGTAGTTGATATCCAAGCACTATCACCATATACAACAATGTCATTTGTATTATAAATAATAAATGGCTCCCAAAAAGTAGATGAACTGTTACTTGGGTCATAGTAGTAATATTCACCATTATTATAAACAAAATCATTAGGTGAATATGAATATGAAGGTGACCAGAAAACCAAAGTTACTGGAGACCAAGTCGTTGTAGACCAATCACTAGATAGTGATGGGTTCATATTAGGATCAACTATTGTTGATTGTGTTAAAGCAATATATAGAATATCATAGTAAGAAACGATATCATTTATATTATAAGTCTTATTTGGCTCCCATTTTTCTATAACATACCAAGAAAGATTATTTGAAAATGTCCCTAAAATACCTACTGATATATCTGCCGGTGAAGGGGTTACCTTATAATCATTTTCAGATAATAAGATTGAAAATTTATATCCTTGATAATTATTTTTAGATTCTAAGTTAATACTATTTATATTAACACTACCAGATTTTATATCACTAACATCATATAGGTCAAATTTTAAACCTCTAAAAAGAGTTGAATTTGGAACAATATTATCACCTTTTTCAAAAGTAGACCACTTATTAGTTTTAACAATTTTTGAACCATTTAAAAAGCTAGCAGTTTTTCCAAAGAAATATGAAAAATAATCAGAAGCAGTGCCTAAATACTTATTAAGTTCAAATTTGAAGTTCATATCTATATCAGATCCAATAGTTTTTTCAACATGCAAACTATGATAACTATAAGAAGAAGTGGATGAATTTATTGTATAAAAATAATCTAAGTTTCTTTCTTTTCTATCTGGGCTTGGATCGAAAGGATTTGTTGTTCTATTAAAATCTTCTGATAAAAAAGAATTATTTAATAAGTAAGGATAATCATTCGATGATAATGAGTTTTGATATCCCCATTTAACTCGAATTGGATTTTTTCTCCATATAGGTGATAGATCATTATTTTGTATCCTAAATAGTTCACCATTTGATGTATATTCAGAAGAAGATGGTATATTGACTACTTTCCCGCCTATAATAAAATCATCAAAATCCTTTGGATTTTTGTCACTTTCATAGTTAGTAACATACATTTTAGGTTCGTCTGTATGTGTTAATTGTAATGGTAATTCATATTCAAATTTTGAATACTGTGTATCTACTATAGAAGTATCAAAATCTTTAATATCCGTAAAATTACATTTATAAACCTTAAAAGGTATTGGGTTGAAATTTTGGGTTATTGTTAAGTCTAATACTTTTCTATAATTCGGATCTGGATTGTTTATCCAGTAAACAAATTGGCTTTGACTCATACTAAAACCATAATCAGATTGTATATAATAAACACCATTTATTTTTTTAATAACATGATGTTTAGAATCAATTTCAATCAGCCAAAGATCGGCTGTGTCATAGTCAGGAATTAAATCATTTCCGTTATTTAAGTATATAGAATAACCTGAATTAGTAGCGCTTATAGTTATTAGATTACTATTTATTCCACTAAATGTTAATCCTTGTAAATTGACATCGCTAATAATTTTATAGAAATTTCTCTCTATAGGAACAATCTCATCAGCATAAACATTTTTATCTAATTTAACCTTAGCCATATGTGGTTCATATGTTCTGGTATACTGTTGAACTTGATAAAAATTACCATTCACTTCAATATAAGGTGATGTAATATCACTCCAATTTTGAACAAATGGATTTTCATTGCTTGGACTGCTTAATATATTACCACCAAGTATAACAACATCTGGTCTTAAATTCGGCAAAGTATATGGACTAAAATTGTATGAATTTTCCATACCATCAAGATAAAATCCCATATATCTGTTAATACTCCAATTTCTAATTGAATCTGGGGTAGCTGGTATGTCATCGAATAAAAAGCTAAAATTAATAATGTTAGGAAATACTACTTTATTATTTTTATATCCGTCATATACTAAATTTTCAAAATCATAATATGTATTTTCATACTCCAAAGTAGTATTTAAAAAGAATGGTTTTGTTGCATAACCACCAACCTCATAGTCTATTCCATTCCAAAATGAGAATTCTAAATCTCTAAAATCCATATAAAATGGTGTCACTGGAAAATTAGGATTACTAACGAAGTTTTTATCTAACCATTTACCCACTGGTGTATTCTTACTTAAATCAAAAATAGTTACACATTTAAAGTTGTCGATTATATTATTCCTAAAGTTATTTTTATTCAGTTCAATTAATCCAGGACCGTCTATTCTTAAAATAATAAACTTTTCAGGCACACCATCATTACCGATATACAACGGAGCGAAGCATTCATATTCTTCGTTATAATTTTTATTGTCAATGATATTTCTACAACCCATTTGATAAATATCATCAAATTGATTTTCAAAAGAAGTAAACATAATATCATTATCACCATCATATTTAACACTCATCGCAGTATCAATTGAAAGAGTATTATTTACACTTGATGAAACAGAGTAAGCTGTTGATTTAGGGAGTCCGTTATAAAAAAGCGGAAGTGATTCATCATAATAACTTTCACTACTAATGGCAAATTTTTTATATTTGCTAGATGATAATTTAGGATCAGAATCTATTGACTCTAAATATAAATTGTATTCACCAGATACCATTAATTTTACATTAGTAGTCAAACCAACATTTGTCCTTAATATAGAAAAACTTCGCATCAGTTTTAGTTAATATTTTTTACAACTTGAACAGGTGTTAATACTTTATTAATAATTACCTTGTTTCTATTAATAGTGAAGTTAATAGAAAATTCAAAAGGTCTATTATCAACATCTGTTTCCATAAAGAATTTAACTTCTTTAGTATGTTTGATAGTAGTATTAGCTGAGTTCAGGTTGATATACTCATTGTTTAAACCTGATTGACTATAATCAAGAGCGTTCATTTTAAAATAAATATAAATTGGTATATTTATAGAATTTCCAACACCACCATCTAATTCGTGATTTTTAGCAGAATTAGTTTCTACTAAGTTCGAAATGTCTTTAATTGAAGGGTGTATTGAAGTTAATAATTTGTTTGTACTTGCTACACTGATAGTATCATCAATCCACTTAGAAGCATCAAGAAGAGAGTTGTTGTTACCAACAAAAGATAAGATAGAATTTTCTGAGTATCCTAAGTTAAATTGTGTAGATGATAATACATTCGTAATAGAGTTACTATTATTACCAATAAATCCATTTCCAATATTATCAGATAGTTTTGTGATAGATGTTTGGTTGATACTATCATAGTTAACCATCCAAATAAATTGATTATCAAGTTGAGTTTTTGTTTGTCCTGTTAGGTTAGAAAATATTAACTCATTCTGATCATTAACCCAGAAAACTTGTGGAGCTGATTGGTTATATACATCAGTATTTGTTGGATTAACATAAACTCTATTTGATAATAAACCAAGTGGTGAAGTAGTTGAAACATTACTGATTTGCAACAAGAAGTCTCTTACAACATATATACTGTTAGCATAAACTCTACCTGTTGGAACACCAGGAGCTGTATAAGGATCTAAGTAATCTTCACATTCAACTGTGAAAGATAATTTGGAACCATTTTTAACTACATATTGATCAGAATTATTGAATACAATAACTTGAAGTTGACCTTTAGCATTATTAATTTGTTGTTCAAGTGCAACAATTCTATTTTGTAAGCTAACTAAATAGTCATATAGATCAATAGCAATACCATTTGAGTCTTTGAATCCAGATAAAATACTAGCCGCATTATGTAAGTATGTTTTATTATTGATAACGGCAGTTTCAGATAAGTGTGTGTCTAATCCTTTTGCATTATAATCAGATTGAATGCTATTTTTAATATCCTGTTTATTTGAATCAGTGATAATAGCATTTGTTTGATTCACATTATTTTTTAAAGCATCTGGAAAAGGTATAGAAATAATATTTGACCAATCTGATTCACCAGGTGACTCAGGCCAACCAGCTTCTGAAATAGATTTAACTCTTATTTGTATTTGTTCATTGTATTCTATTGGGATATCAACTTGGTTAATATTGACAACATCAGGATTTGATATATCTACATTATTCCAAGTATAATTACCTGTAGCTGGATCAAATGTTCTACCTCTTACCGGACTGTTTAGAGATATCCAGTTTGAAAAAGAAGCAATGCTACTAGTCGAACCTGTAGTTGAGCTACTATTAGAAACATTAAAAGTAGTGATTGGAGTTTCATTACCATCAATACTTAGTTTTTTATATTGAACTACAAATTGTATAACTTGTTGAGGCTTTGTACCAGTAGATACAGCAGGTGCTGGCATTGCCCAGAAACCTCTAACAGAAAATTGATAATCAACAGAATTACCAGCAGCATTTGATAAATTTAAAATATCCTGAGTTAAAGTGTTGAGTGATGTTGTTTTAGCATCTCTAGTAGTTGTTAATTTATTTAACTCGTTTTGAAATTGTTGTTTAGCTGCATCAGATGTAAATCTTGTAATTTGTAATTGCTTATTTTTATCTGTAATAGCTTGATTTATTTGATCAATTTCAGATTGTAATGATTTTTGTTGGTTATACTTACTTTTTAATTCAGTAGAATTTGTATTATCTGTTAAATGTTTATTTGTTTGAACAACACTAAAGCTATTGATATCTAAAACAGGAGCGTTAGGTTTAATAGCTAAAGTATTTGGTATTTTTTTAGCAACTAAATCCTTAATTACATTACCATAATCATAGACTACCGTGCTATAATATTGGTTCATACTAAAACCATTATAGCTATCATTTGAATTTAATGTTAAATCATTTGTATAAAAACCAGAACCTAAGCTCCAATTTTTAGATAAAATGTAATTATCCATATTCAAAGGCTTAATAAAAACAACAGTTCTTTCATTAAATCCGATTGTTATTTGTACCTTTTTAGTATAGAAAACTGGTGAATATATTTTTAGTGTGCCATTGCCAATAGGTATAGGCATGTTTCCTTGACTTCTTTGTAATGAAACTTTAGGACTAGAAGAAGCTGTAGATATATCAACAATTGTATAGACGGTGGTTGAATTGTCTTGATTAACAATTAATTCATCACTAACTGCTAATTGCTTAATCTGACCTGTAGATGTATCTAAGTAATTCAAAGTATCTAACCAATACCATAATTTATTATTTATAGTATCAGTCTCGGTCTTTAAGACAGAGAATATACCATCATATTGTAATTGATTAGGTTCTAATTCAAATGTTTCTTCACTATAAACCGGTAATGTTGGATTTGCTACACCCGGTGTAGTTCCCAACCAATTTTCAAATTCAGAAAGAACAATAGAATTATTATTTCTGAATAGAGTATTAAAACTATTTAATGCAGACTGACCTAAATTAGTCAAATTTCCTAAGGCATCTTGTTCAAAATCTACAATATATCTTCTACATAATACTTTTCTAACATTATTTTGAATTTTATTACTCAAATCAAACTCTACTGATAATAAAGGATCGACCAAACCATCAAAGAAATTATTAGCATCAGACTTAAAGTTTGTAATTACAGCTAAGTTAGTAATATCATTCGGTTCTACATTAAGATTAACAGTAACGACTTTCTGAAATATATTACTTGATGAAGGTTGTATAAGTGCACCAGAATTATCAACATTATAAATAGCATTGATATTATTATTCAATCTATCAATTTCAGATTTTAAAAATCCAAATGAAGGAAGTGAAAATTGACTAACAACTCCGGATTTATCTGTAATATTAATACTAACTGATGGGCTAGGCGAAGTAATTAACTGATTAATTTGTGATAAGGTTTGAACTAGATTATTATTAAATAGTATAACTTGTTCGGCTACCGTATTAAATGAATTTTGAGATGGCATTTTATCGATAAATTTTTATTATATATTAATTTTACTACCTTTGCTAAGTAAAAAATGAACTATTTAAAAAAGTTGAAGTCTTTGGGGTTTAAAAAAATACCTGCTATGGTAGTATGTAAATACGACGAAGTAAAAATACGCGGGTTTTATATCACAACTTTGAAAAAGGCAGAATCAATGAAACAATCTCTATGGCGTACACCATTTAAATATCCCAGAATAGCCAGTGAGTATGTCAGTCGAATCCACACTTATTTATATAAATTGTCAAATGAGGTTAGTATTTACCTAATAATTGTTGGAGAAGAGTTTACGGTGGTAGTTCAAGATGATAGAGAAGTAGATACTTTTGAATATGGGATGACAGTTAAAAATAATGTTTATTCACCGATTCATTCTAATAAATTAACTGAAAGCTTTTGGAAAGATATTATTAATAGTCTGGGTAAGGACCTTCAAAGAGATATTTTAATTAAAGAAATTTTGGTTTTCAAATAAAA